>SDBS01006855.1_pt1 | contig 11075 bp, 8 predicted proteins | sample 2277091 | NCBI WGS metagenome assembly SDBS01 (sample SAMN10404972, study PRJNA504765) | marine sediment metagenome | isolation source: marine sediment core GS10_PC15, 163 cmbsf | place: Arctic Ocean: Southern Knipovich Ridge | collected 2010 | reverse complement strand
CGACGTGGATGTGCTGGTAGTGTTTGACCGAAAAGCAACTTTTGATCTGTTTATGGACTTAAAGTTCTACCTGGAAGAGCTTTTGGGAACGGGCGTTGATTTGGTAACTGATAAAGCGCTTCGCCCGCAGGTTCGCCGGACAATTGAGCAGGAGATGGTCGATGTCGCGTGATGAAATAATGTATTTGCAGGATATTCGGCTTCAAACCGGCATGGGATGTCGCTGTCACCCCGGGCGCAGCCAAGAGATTAGACTGTCACCCCGAGCGCAGTCGAGGGGTCTGTTTTAAAATTACTTCGCGAAGCGATTCCTTAATACGACGGCTAAAAAACCTCCAGCTTGACGGTTGTATCAACTCCACCTATAATGCGCCAAAACTTATGTTACTATGCTTGTAAGCTTATCGCGTTAACCAAAAACCGAAGTGAAAGTTTGCCAAAATGACAAACACCAAGCAGAATAATAACAACAGTGAAAAGGAAAGGCTCGATTTTATCCGGCAGATTGTGGCCGAAGACCTCAAGACCAATAAATGGGGTGGTCGGATTGTAACGCGTTTTCCGCCTGAGCCGAACGGGTATCTGCATATCGGGCACGCCAAGAGTATCTGTCTGAATTTCGGTATCGCAGCAGAATTCGGCGGCCAATGCCATCTGCGGTTTGATGATACCAATCCAACCAAAGAGGAACAGGAATATATAGATTCAATCATAGAAGATGTTCGCTGGTTGGGATGGGACTGGGGCGAGCATCTGTATTATGCCTCGGACTACTTCGAGCAGATGTACGAATATGCTGTGCAGCTTATAAAAAAAGGCAGGGCATACGTTTGCGACCTGACGGCTGAGCAAACGAGAGAATATCGCGGTACACTAACTGAGCCGGGAAAGGATAGTCCGTATCGCGACCGTTCTGTCGAGGAAAATCTCGACCTGTTTGAGCGGATGCGGGCGGGTGAGTTTCCGGATGGCTCGTGTACACTGCGGGCCAAAATAGATATGTCAGCCCCCAACCTGAATATGCGCGACCCTGTTATGTATCGAATTCTCCACGCGGCGCATCCTCGCACTGGCGATAAGTGGTGCATCTATCCGATGTATGACTGGGCCCATGGCCTTGAAGATTCTATTGAAAAAATTACGCATTCTATCTGTACCCTGGAATTCGAGAACCATCGTCCATTGTACGACTGGTTCCTTGACCAACTGGAGGCATATCATCCGCAGCAGATAGAGTTCGCCCGGCTGAATCTGACCTACACAGTGATGAGCAAGCGAAAGCTGCTGCAAATAGTTCAGCAAGGTCATGTGGAAGGCTGGGACGATCCGCGGATGCCGACCCTAAGCGGCCTGCGAAGGCGAGGCTGCTCGCCAAAGGCCATTCGAGAATTCTGCAGGCGGATCGGGGTCAACAAGTTCAACAGCACTGTCGATATCGCACTATTAGAGCACTGCCTGCGGGAAGATTTGAACAAGACCTCGCCGCGCGTAATGGCTGTGCTCAAGCCGCTCAAGGTGGTCATCGACAACTATCCGCAAGGCCAGGTCGAGGAGCTTGAGGCCATCAATAATCCCGAAGACCCAAGCGCCGGCGTGCGGAAGGTTCCGTTCTCAGGCGAGCTTTATATCGAGCGGGATGATTTTATGGCCGAGCCGCCTAAGAAGTTCTACCGCTTGGCACCCGGCCGGGAGGTTCGACTGCGATATGCTTATTTTGTTACCTGCACAGATGTGATTAAGGATGAAAATGGCGAGGTCGTTGAGCTGCACTGCACTTATGACCCGGCCACGCGAGGCGGGGACGCTCCGGACGGGCGTAAGGTCAAGTCAACGCTGCACTGGGTCTCAGCCGGCCACGCGCTCGAAGCCCAGGTGCGATTGTACGACCATTTGTTCACAAAGGAAAATCCGGAGATGGGCGCCGAGGGTGAGGATTTCAAATCAAACCTGAATCCGAATTCGCTGGAGATATTAGCGTCCTGCCGCATCGAGCCGTCACTTGCCGACGCAAAGCCGCTAAGTCGATACCAGTTCGAGAGATTAGGCTATTTCTGTGTTGACCCTGATAGTTCACACGGGAAACTGGTATTCAATCGCACGGTGTCACTGCGTGACACGTGGGCCAAGATACAGAAAGCGCAGAAGAAAAAGTAGGTAGTTGACGGAGGGCGGCAGCCTCAAGTGCAGTCCCTTGGGGACACCTTACAGCGCTTGGGGATGACTGAGGATTATCATCCAAACAGTTCAGTAAATTTTTCTTCGATGTCGGGATTTTCGCACAGTGTCCGGCCGATTAGAATCGCTCTTACGCCGACGGACTTCAGCTTTTCGACGTCGGCCCGTGTTTTTATTCCGCTTTCGGCGACCAGCTCATTTTTGTTATCGATAAGCTCCGCTAATCGGCTGGTCGTGTTCAAATCGACCTGCATCGTTGTCAGGTTGCGGTTGTTGATTCCGAGAACGCTGTATCCTTTTTTGGGAAAGCCGACCAGGCTGCGGACAGTCAGCAGCGTATCGGCCCGGTGAATTTCCAGAAGGACTGTCAACGTCAGCTCGGCTGCGGCTATCATCATGTCCATTAGTTCGCCGGGCTTGAGGGTTTCCGCTATTAACAGTATCGCATCGGCACCGGCGGCGCGGGATTCATAGACCTGCCAGAGGTCGATGATAAAATCCTTTCGCAAAACGGGCAAATCCACCGCCCGGCGTATCTGGTTTATATATTCGAGTCGGCCCTGAAAATATTTTTCATCGGTAAGAACACTGATTGCATCGGCGCCGCATTTCTTGTAGGTTTGCGCGATTGCCACGGGGTCGAAGTCCTCGCGAATGACCCCTGCCGACGGCGAGGCCTTTTTGACCTCGGCGATAACGTTTATGCCGCGGCTGTTAGGTTTGGTGACGGCCTTGTAGAAGTTGCGGCACTTGCCCAGAGAGCGTATCTGCTCTTTGAGATTATCGAGACTTCTCTGTGATTGCCGGGATTGTACTTCAATCCTTTTGTCAGCGATTATTTTATCTAATATATTCGCCAATTTGGTTTGCCCTGTTAGAAAGTTTCTCTTTTGTGCCGGTTTTACGTCGTGCCCTTAGCCCCGTCAATCATTGAGTTTCTAACGGAGTTATTCTGCAACTTTAACATAGCCCATACGAAGCTCGTTGAGAGTATTAGCCAGAACTGCCTCTTCTTCTTTGCTCAAATTGCCTTTGGTTTTTTCTTCGAGGGTCTCGAGTATATCAATGTTGTATTTTGCCATCTCCAAATCGGGCTCCTTTTTTTCCTGTCCCTTAACCTGCAACAGGCCCAGAGCGAATAATGCCTGCGTAGTAAGCATGCTTATCAATGCAGCGAAATTACCCTGCGGTAAAGGGCCGCGAGCCTGTTTTTCTTCCTTTGTCTTCTTCTTCTCAGCTTCTTCCTGTGCGGCTAATATTTCTTTTTCTCTTTGTGCTTCGGCTTTCCAATCCTCATCGACTATGATCTTTTTCTCTTTTTCCTTTTCCTCTTCAGCCATAATTAGAACCCTTTGAATGTTCTGTTACCTGTGATATTTTTTCATACTCCTATCGACATCGCGTTTTTGGTCGCGTTCGGTTATTGCTTTTCTTTTGTCGTATTGTCTTTTACCTCTGGCCAAGGCCAATTCTATTTTCGCCAGCCCTCTATCGTTGAAATAAATCCGCAGCGGCACTAAGGTAAAGCCGCGCTGTTCGAGCTTCGTTCTTATTTTGCGGATTTCGGCCTTGTGCAGCAACAGTTTTCTTTTTCTGGTCGGCTCGTGCTGCCAGGCCCCGGCCTGCTGGTATGGGGAGATGGTTGCCCCGACCAGCCAGCACTGTTGGTCTTCGACCCTCGCGTAGGAACCGTTCAGGTCGGCCTGAGCGTCCCGCAGCGATTTAACCTCGGTGCCCAGCAGTTCCAGGCCGGCCTCGAACTTCTCGACGAGCTCGAAGTTTCTGTAAGCCTTTTTATTGACCGCCACCGGACCCTGTTTGTTCTTGCTCGATTTTGCTGCCATTTGCATTATGATAGCGACAGAATGGGGATTTTGCAAGAATCGGGTACCTATATCAGAAATCAGAGGCCGGAAGACAGTTTAGCCCCCACACCTGTGGTGGGGGCAAGTCAGTGTCAGTCAGTGTAATAAAAAAGCGGCCTTATGCGATTGTGCATAAGGCCGCCTGTAAACAACCGAAGCAAGAATAATCTTTACGCTATCCGGCTATCAAACAATACGGTGTTCTATGAACAGCCGTGTTGAGACGCCGTATTAAAAATCGCGCACGACTACTCCATCTTTGCCTACCATGTACTGGTCTGAGCCGTTGACCTTCAGGTTATAGACCTTGCCGACGAATGGCATTGTCCTGGTTACAACGCTCTTGATAGCAACTGTGCCGTTTAGCGATTTCAGGTTCATACCACTTTCCAGATTCTGGGCGGCTACCCATTGTCCGGAATTAAGCATGAAGCAGTGTGCATCCACGACGCTGATGCGATTTCCATTTTCGAGCGTTATGTCGCGGCATTCCCAGGTCCCCTCGTGCTCTTCGAGCTTCTCTAAGCTCGTTGCTGCAAGACAGTTGATTGCCTGGCCTGCGACAGCTTTTGAGATTTGCACGAGTGCCCCATTTACCCATACCGGCGTATCAGCAAGGAAGCATCCCCTGCCCTTGGGCGCGGGCGCAGCTGAGGCACCAGGTTCGCCATCGTTTACCAGGAACGAATCCAATCTATCCGCTGGCTCACTGGCTCCAGGTATAGGTGGGATACCTCGTCGAACGTCTATGCCGTCCCAGGATGTGTAAATGTTATCATCATTGATGGCACAGAATGGGCGTTTTTCAAAGCTCACATGGCTGTCCATAAACAATACGTTTTGTCCATCTTCCTGGTGAGCAATTGCGTTTCCAATTTGGATTACTTCTTTACCACCAAGAGGATCAAAGCCTGTTATATCCTTGGCTTCTGCAGCGGGAGAGGCTATGAATGGGTTCCGGTCGGCTGCAACCGCCATACCGGGCTCACTTGACGTGGTCAGAGCATACAGGCCAAAAGGCATATGGTAAGAGTAGCTGCAATGCGCTTTTGGCTCGAGGCCGAAGTCCCAGAGGTCAATAAGCTCCAGGTTGCCTGCGCCGTCTTCGGAGGGCTTAAATTCATTGGTCCCGGAATCACCCTTGCAGAGAAAGGACTTAGGTGTTACCTCGGCATACTTGACCAGAAGATAGAAACTGGACGTAATGGTTGCCTGTTCAGTCGCGTAAGCAGAAAATCGGTCGGGAGCCATCCAGTTAGCTATAGGGCTGCCCCATATGGCATTTCTGTTACCGGCCCGTGGCATTTCATCATCGTAATCATTGCTGTAGATAAGCATTGCCTTGCCGATACCGGACAGGTTCGTCCCGCAGACCATTCTAAAGGCTATCTGCCTTACCCTGGCCAGCGCCGGCATCAGAATGCCCATCAGCAGGGCTATGATCGCGATCACGACCAACAACTCAACTAATGTAAAACCTTTCTTTTTCCTCATTTTTGTTCTCCTTTTAAAATTTCGAGATTCACAAATTCGACCGTTTTTAAGTACGCTTCGGTTTACATTTGATATATAAATGCTTACTGTCGCATAAACACCAGACACTAAACACTCTTTTCTTTTGCGAATCTCCTTGACTTAATATTTTTACTTAAAAACGGTCAATCTAACCTTGCAAAACCAGTTTTACCAACAGGGTTTATTCGCTCAACATTACATACTTTTAGCACAGTTGCCGATTCGAAGTTTTAAGCCAAACCGTAAAATGCCCTTTTCCGGCAGGGGGGCCTTGTGATATGAAATTTCGACCAAATTATGATGACGGTTTAAATTATAATAACAGTTCTTTTCAAACCTGCCTGCCTTGACTATAATCGTAACACAGGGTGCCTTTGTTGTCAAATAAATTTTGGCCAATTTTCCCCAAGTTTATTGAATTTTTTTACAATTTGCGTAATATCCTTGTTTTCGGCTTGGAATCGTGGATATGAGTACTCAAAAAACTTACGAAGACATAAAAAAACTGCTAAAAGAGCACCGCCAGGACCATCTTTTGGCATTTTGGGACCAGTTGAATACGGCTCAAAGGCAGAATTTGCTTGCACAAATCCAGCAGCTGGACCTTGCGAAAATTGACAATTGGGTGGCTAATTATGTTAAAAATTCTGCTTCTGTTGCAATAAGTAGCGATTTGGTTCCCGCTTCGTTCTACAACTCTGAGCCGGCCGACCCTCAGCAGCGGCGCAAATATTCCGGTGCCATCGAATTAGGTGGAGAGCTGATACAACAGGGCAAGGTTGCCGCCTTCGTCGTCGCGGGCGGACAGGGAACCAGGCTCGGATTCGACGGCCCAAAGGGAAATTTTCCCATCAGCCCTGTCGAGAACAAAACACTGTTCCAAATCTTTGCCGAGTCCATCGCGGCAGCCTCAAAAAAATACCAAACCGTCTGCCCCTGGTATATTATGACCAGCCCTTTGAACCACGCCGAGACCATAGATATTTTTCGCTCCAATGACTATTACGGCCTGGATGATACAAACGTTTTTATTTTTCAGCAGGGCACGTTGCCCGATTTCAGCTCCGCCGGCGAGATACTGCTGGCTGACAAAGACAGACTAAGCTGCTCACCCGACGGCCACGGGGGAAGCCTTAAGGCACTTTACCAAAGCGGAGCCATCGAAGATATGAAAAGACGCGGCGTGGAATTTGTCAGCTATTTCCAGGTTGATAACCCCCTGATAAATATTTTCGACCCGCTCTTTATCGGCCTGCACGCTCTCGATAAGGCCGAAATGTCCTCAAAGGCTCTTATTAAGACCGGGCCCTACGAAAAGGTCGGCAACTTCTGTTTGGTTGACGGCAAGGTGACTGTCATCGAATATAGCGATTTTCTTGATGAATTGGCCGAGAAGCGAAATCCGGACGGCTCCTTGGCGTTCCGGCTCGGCAGTATCGCTATCCACATCATCAACTGCGCCTTCGTAGAAAGACTAAACGTTGGTGGTTTTTCTTTGCCGCTGCACAAAGCCGTTAAAAATATTCCGCACATCGATAAGCATGGGGAACTTATTGGACCGGCTGGGCCGAACGGTGTAAAGCTGGAGAGCTTTGTTTTTGACGCCCTGCCGTTGGCCTCGAAGTCGATAATTTTGCAGACCGTGCGAAGCGAAGAATTTGCCCCGACCAAAAATACCACCGGCGTTGACAGTGTCGAAACCACCAGGCGGATGATGGTCGCCCGTGCCGCTGATTGGCTCGAATCAGCAGGCCTAACCATCCCTAAAAAACCGGATGGCTCAATTGATTGTGTCCTTGAAATCGCCCCCGCCTTCGCACTGGAAAAAGATGACATCAAAGAAAAGCTGAATCAGATACCTAAAATCAAACCGGGTGACACAATCTATCTGACCTGAGACACCGAAGCCAGAAGTCGGAAATCAGAAGTCAGAGTCTGTCTTCTGTCCTCTGCCTTCTGTCCTCTGTCACTTCACACTTACCTTGTGGAGAATTTGTGCACCGTTACTGTCGTGTATTTCTGACCCGGCTGGAGAACCACGGACGGGAAATTGGCTTTATTTGGTGAATCCGGGAAGTGCTGCGTTTCCAGGCAGAATGCGTAGTGCTTTTTGTACACCTTGCCGGCTTTGCCGGTTAGGGAACCATCCAGGAAGTTTCCGGTATAGAGTTGAACGCCGGGTTCGCTGGTATAGATTTCTATTACCCGCCCGCTGGTTGGCTCATAGGCCCTTGCAGCCAAAGCGAGTGTGCCTCCACCGCTGTTGAGTACGTAATTGTGGTCATAGCCGTCCCCAACCTGTTTAATTCGAGAGCCAATGGACATCGGCAAAGTGAAATCCATCGGTGAATCTTTAACACTTCTGATTTCGCCGGTCGGTATCAGGCCTTCATCGACCGGTGTGTACTTATCGGCATTAAGCGTAAGCTCGTGACCGAGGATGTCACCCGTGCCCTGGCCGGCAAGATTGAAATAACTGTGGTTCGTTAGATTGACCACGGTGGTTTTGTCCGTCTGGGCCTCATAGTTAATCTTCAGCTCATTGTCTTTTGTCAGAGTATAAGTAACGGTGCATGCCAGATTGCCCGGGTATCCTTCTTCATCGTCCTCGCTTATATAGCTCATCTTCAGCAGTGCTTCGTTATCGTTCGCCCATAGGTCCTCGGGCCTCCATACTACTTTATCAAATCCCTTGATGCCCCCGTGCAGATGATTTTCCCCATTGTTGGCAGCTAAATTATACTCGACGCCGTCGAGCACGAACTTGGCCTTGCCGATACGATTGGCATACCGCCCGACGGTCGCCCCGAAATGGGGGTGCTCCGCAAGATACCCGTCAAGCGCATCGAAGCCGAGCGTTATATCAGCCAAGTTTCCGTCCCGGTCCGGCACTTCCAGCGAAACCAAAATAGCCCCGTAGTTTGTAATCTTAGCTCTAAGACCGTTGGTGTTGGTCAAAGTGTAAAGGTTAACTTCCCTGCCCTCCGACGTTTTGCCGAAAGATTCTTCATTAACACTCATTACTCTTGCCTCCTTTACTTCGGGCTTAGCTTCCGGTTCTGTTGGAGTCGGAGTTTTCTTTTTGCAGCCGGGCATACAGACCACCGTTACCACCAGAACAAAATTAACCAAAAATCTCGTTTTCATTTTTTTTACTCCCTGTCTGAAACTATATAAACGCGTATGAATTGAAAACCTGCTTGAAATATACCGCTGGCCAAACAAATTGTCAAAAAAAATTTTATCCCCAGGGCCTCACAAAGAAAATTTTATCCCACTACGGGCCTCGCACCAATTAAGCTCGATTAGAGCCGGCTGTTGCTTTTTTTTGACTAATAGTTTATCTTGGTAATATACAGGTATAGCGGCACTGTGGAAAGAAGGCCAAAGCCAAATGTCAGATTGTACCCCTACGAATTCTAATCTGCCCGGCACCGGTCGGTTCGCAACCACGCACTGGAGCGTAGTTCTGGCCGCGGGCCGGCCCAAGTCTGCCAGTTACCAGCAGGCCCTGGAGACCCTGTGCCAAACATACTGGTTCCCGCTTTATGCGTATCTGCGGCGGCAGGGGTATGACAGCCACCAGGCTGAGGATTACACTCAGGCGTTCTTTGCCGGCCTGTTGGCCAGGGGGGGGCTGCGATTGGCCGACCCCAAACGCGGTAAATTCCGCTCGTTTCTGCTTACCTCGCTGAAGAACTTTCTGTCCAACGAGCGTGCCCGCGCCCGGGCAAAGAAACGTGGTGGAGGCCGAAAAGTCCTTTCTCTTGATGTTGAGAACGCTGAAAATCAGTATGCCCTTGAGCCGCGTGATGAATTATCACCGGAAAAGCTCTTTGAACGCTCCTGGGCGCTTACAGTCCTGGCTCGGACGATGGCTCACCTGCAGGCCGAAGCAGTCAGTACGAACAAACATAAGCTATTTGACCATTTGAAAGTTTACCTCACCGCAGAGAAAAGCTCTGTTCCTTACCGCGATGCGGCTGCCGAGTTATATATGACCGAAGGTGCAGTGAGGGTGGCTATACACCGCCTGCGCAGACGCTATAGAGAGCTGTTGCGGGACGAAATAGCCCAGACCGTTACCTCTGATGACCAGATTGACGAGGAAATCCGCGACCTCTTTACTGCCTTGGGCCGCTGACTTTATGAAATGATATCATGTGAAAAATGTTCGATATCGAGTAACATTTCCGCCGGTTTGCGTAAGTAATAGGTAGAAGCGGCCGGTATCGTGAAAGGAGATGTTATTATGGCTGAAGAAAATCATTGTCCGCAGTGTGGGGCCGACCTGCCGGCCGATGCCCCGCAAGGTATGTGTCCGAAGTGTCTGATGAAGCTCGGCCTGCCGACCGGCGCCGAAGCCGACAAAGCAGGCGCCTCTAAGCCCACGAGTGATGTTCCTACCAGTGCTACACCGCCGGGAAGTTTTTCACCGCCTGAGCCGGCGGAATTAGCAAAGCAGTTTCCGCAACTGGAAATACTGGAACTATTAGGTCAGGGCGGTATGGGTGCGGTGTACAAGGCCCGCCAGAAGCAGCTCGACCGCCTGGTGGCCCTGAAAATCCTCCCCCCCCAGGTCGCCCGGACCGAAGCCTTTGCCGAGCGATTTACCCGCGAGGCACGCTCCCTGGCTAAGCTGAATCATCCTCGAATCGTCTCGGTTTACGATTTTGGGCATACAGAGGATGGCCTATACTACTTCATTATGGAGTTTATAGATGGAACGGATTTGCGCCATGTGATTCAGACCGGCGAGCTTTCAGCGGCCGAAGCATTAGCTATTGTCCCCCAGGTTTGCGAGGGCCTGCAGTTCGCCCATGAAGAGGGTATTGTGCACCGGGACATCAAGCCGGAAAACATTCTAATAGATAAGAAAGGCCGGGTGAAAATCGCCGACTTCGGACTGGCCAAGCTCTTAGACCGTCCCGCGAGCCTGTACACACTGACAGGCGCCGGGCAGAAAATGGGCACACCGCATTATATGGCCCCGGAGCAAATCGAACACCCCGGCCAGGTCGACCACCGTGCGGATATCTTTTCGTTGGGTGTGGTGTTCTACGAGATGCTCACGGGCGAGTTGCCTCTGGGCCGATTTGCCCCGCCATCGCAAAAGGTACAGGTGGACGTCCAGCTCGACAAGGTCGTGCTCAAGAGCCTCGAACACGAACCGGAACGACGTTATCAGCACGCCAGTGAGGTCAAGACGGATGTGGAGGCAATTTCCTCTGGAGGCCGGATAACACCGCCCGTCAGTAACGGTATCCAGGTCAGTCGGATGGAAAAGCATATTACGATCGTGGCAGTCCTTAGTATCTTCTTTGGCGCGCTCGGGATTTTAATCGGAATTATCGTCTTTGTGGCAATTGTCGGCGGAGGACTTATTTCAGGAGACCTGGAGGCGATGTCCATTACCGGAATTGTAGGAACTTGTATCGCACTTTTCTGTTTTATTACATCGGCACCTAAGCTTATCGCAGGCATAGGTCTCTTAAAACGAAGAAGCTGGGCTCGAATTCT
>SDBS01006854.1_pt1 | contig 11075 bp, 10 predicted proteins | sample 2277091 | NCBI WGS metagenome assembly SDBS01 (sample SAMN10404972, study PRJNA504765) | marine sediment metagenome | isolation source: marine sediment core GS10_PC15, 163 cmbsf | place: Arctic Ocean: Southern Knipovich Ridge | collected 2010 | reverse complement strand
CATCCGCCATTTGCTCATAATCGAACCGCTCCGAATGGTCTCCGATGCGCTGATGGATGGTAAGTTTCCCCATCGCCTGGCCGGCCAGCCACGCCCGCAGACTCATGCCGAGTGAGTGCGGCTCAATCAGTTCGCCGTCCGGTCCGTACATGTTCGGCACATGATACGCCGGGCCGCCGTCATTCGGTTTCTTCGACATAATCAAACCTTTCAATCCTGCGTTGGAATTCTTCCATAAAATATTCCGGAGCTAGTTTGCTTTTCGGGTCTGCAACTCCAGTTAGTCTTTCGTCATAGTCCTCCATTATACTTTCAATTATTTTTGGCGCAGCTGTTTCCGTAAAAACCTCAAACAGGGTTTTATGGAGCTCCTTATTATAGAATTTAACTATTTTCTTAGTGATTTTATCCATATTTAGGTGTAATCCTTTACAATTTCGCCGGAATCTACAGCTGGCTTTTCTGTCGTAAAAGCATGTATTATTAATAGAGCCTGTGTTCCAAGCCCTCTCATTATTGGGGGACGTGAGAGTTTACACTCAACACCATCCACAATTATTTTAACACAGTTCTTGAAAGTGTCATAGTATTTTGGATGTGTCTTAAGCCTCACTAGCGTACTACCTTCCGTTCCTGCCGGTGTGTACATCATCTCATTTGCAAAGCCTCTCTCGTATGGGTTCCATGTTACACCACAATCGGCATAGGTTTTTCTCTGTGTTTCTAAATAGCCTTGGCCTTTACAGATTGGACAGCGGCCGAGCTTGAAGTACTTGTAATTAGTAGTGCTGTTTCCAGCGTTTTCCCACTCTTCTTGTTTCTCTTCTGCAGAATTGCCTTTACCTAAATCTACGAGGGTCCACTTACACTTGCCAGACGAACGGTTCGTCATCTTATCAAAGTAACAGTTAGGACATTCTCTTTTCAAAGGCTGTCTATAGATCAGCACCTTTCGGCTTAAGCCTTTGATAACATCTCTAATACTTTCTTTGAATCTGGACCTTGTTTTTGGCCCTATTCTGTTTTTTGGCATAGTGTAACACCCCCTAAAATTAGTCTAAACGAACCCCCGATATTCCAGTCAATTGTATTGACTTTACAGTTTTATCCAATCTTTTCTGCAGCTTATCAATTAAATCCTGCCTCATTCTAAGTCCTGGTGATGGATCGTATCTGCTCCCTTCGTCACTTACCACAGCGCCGTCTTCACCTGAATCTTCCCACACCTCCTGCATTAGAAGATCTACCGCTGTCTGCAACATGTAGGCTTCTGAATTTGCTGTAGTAGTTGTTAGTTTTGGAGGAGGAGGACAGTTGTCATATGCCTCCATAATCTGCCTATCACTGTGTCTGAATGTATAATACCAAATATCAACGTCAACATCAGAAGCACAAGTGTCGCCTGATACAATGCCTGATATGGTGGTGTCAAACTTCAAAAATCTATAACCATTTACAGTTGGGTTGGTGGTTTCTGCGTATTGATTACCTCCCATATTAATACTCACTGGCCAGCCTTTTTCATCCATCTCATATGTTTTGTTATCTGGATGTATTGACGAGGCGGCCTCATCACCATACTCTCTACGTAACCCTAATGGGTCTCCTATGAGTCTGCGTATTCTGTCTATTACCAACTGTTCCGTAGTACCATATGGGATTTCGTCTGGATACAACGGGCTATAATAAAGATCAGCAGCTGACCCTATGACTGGGTCTGACCAAGCGCTTGCTGTACCACTAACTGATGCAATGCCTACAGAATAGTATCGTGATCTATACCATGGGACATCATCCGCGCTGGCGTAAGTATCATCAGCTATATAAAGTGCTACATCTGTGGCTAATCGTATCCTTTTTATCTCTTCAGAGATAACGCGTGACCCTGTCAGCCCGCTCACAGTGGCATATACGCCTCCTTCAGCGGCGCTCCACTCGACCTCTAGTCTATCATAAATCAGTAGAACAGTATTTATGTTGTCTACGGTAAACGAAAGATGAATCATCTCTTTATGTCTCCTTATGAATCATTAGGTGTAGGAAAAGCCTTTAATTTAGGAGGATTTATTCCCTGTCCTCTCATATCGGGTTTTAACTCTTCCTCTCTGCTATCTAAATCAGGTACCAATTCTTCTAGTTCTGGAATTACACCAGGCTTCAACTCCTTACCTTTAATATGTATTGAGCCATATTCGTCGACATCAATGTCTGGCGTACATATTGGAACTGCTGTGTATGCTACTGTACCGACAACCACCTCGACGTTATCTAAATAAATTCCAGTATTTCCAGAGGCTCTCAGTCTAAGTTTGTTTACCTCTATTGATCCTGTGGCTGATAATCCTAGGTCTGCAAATGGAATAAGTGCTCTTTGCCATGTATCCAGAATACCGGTATTTATGTAGGCGTTCAAGTTCACACTGTTGCCCATCCAGCTGCCATTGCCACTGAATTGAACCTCTATAAGTTTATCAGTTTCCCAGTTTTTGACGTTGACCCACATAGCCAACAAATCATATCCACCTATATCAACCGAAGAAGCTTCTGTAAACTGGATAATGTCGTTTTTGCTGAGACTTGAAGCGTCCAGTCCGTTTGTACCACTATACTTTGCGTAAGTTTCTTCAGTTCCTTGTCCGCCGTGGCTCCAGTCTCCGCCTATATCATCAACACCTGTTCCATTCCAAATGACCAACGTACATTCCGCAATGCCAGAAGTAACACAAACCTCAGTGATTTCTAATGGTTCGTAATCACTTGTAGTAGCCCCTGTGCCGTGGACAAATCCCTCTATTTTGTACCAGCCCGTAGATGTGAAACAAACCTTCTTATCTTGCTGATCCATACCGGTTGGGCTTGTCCATAATAGAGTTCCAGACTCTGTGGGCGAAGGCTCTCCTGAACCAGAATACGTGGTATATTTTTCTATTTCCCAGTTATACCCAGTTACGGAGCCATCGTCTGACGTTCCTACGATGTTTAGGTTGTAATAACATTCAACCTCTGTTACATCTACTGTGGTTTCAAATACCACGTCTTTTTCCTCACATGTAACTTGTGTATCCCATCCATCACTATAGTCAGCGCAAAGTCTAACGCTGCAGTTTGCCGAAGTTCCAGTAGCTGTCAATTCATAGCTGTATGGCTTGTCTGAATAAGTTGTAGTATTTCCGTCATCGTCCCACGACCATTCGTACTCCTCGCAATCTGGAAGGCCCAACCCAACACGACTTACATTGGTGGAACTATTGACAAATTTCACTCCACTCCCGACCGTTGCTTGTGAAGGAGCCTGATTGAAATCTACCGCCGGGCCGGAAAATTGTTGTTGGTTGAAAGTCTCGCTACAATACAGTACATTATCATCAAAACCATCATTCCAACTTATACAGGTCTCTATCAAGTGATTTCCTGGATTTGTAAAAGCACCTGATGTTGAGGTGTGGCTACACCAGTCTGTTCCTTGTCCATTAGAATGATAAACCGTTCCGCTCACAGAGACTCCTGAGACTGTTGTGTCTGTATTTCCGTAGGCGCCAGAGTCGTTTATCTTCCAGTATATCTCTGTGATGGTGTCGTCTACGTCTGTTCCGTCATATTCAAAACCCAAAGCCGTGTCTGGCGTTGTAACATTTTGTCCTGTAGCCTCGTTCAGTTCTATACCACAAGTCGGAGCGTGTGAATATATCTGAATTTGCTCTATTCCAGTGGCTGTGGCGCTGCATTCATCATATATAACTATTTTTACATCATAAATTCCTGGAGAACTCCATTGGTGTGTACCAGTAGATACACCTGCGTAATGATCATCTGCTCCGTCATCCCAATAGTAGCTTGTGCCTGATACTGTGTTTATCAATTGAATATTCTCTCCGTATCTTGCTCTCCAATGGTACATAGTTGTACCGCTTATGGTCCAATTGTGTATGTCATAACTAGTATGTGTTGAGCTGTAATCTGTGTTTACATATCCAGTGTCTGGAAACAACCACGCTAGGCTTGGACCTATGTTCGGCTTGGTCTGTGTTAGGTTTGTATAAACATCTGAGCCATCAATTATAATCTCAAAAGCTCCCCATTCCTCAAGTACACCACAAAGGGCATTTCTATCATCTCCCAAGGGAGTTCCTTTCCAAAACACTACGATGACCTTTGAGTTATTCAAAGCAGTACCATCTTGTCCGAGCCAATCACCGTCCCCTAGATTTATATTATAGTATCCAGTACCTTCCACTGTCCTAACATTATTCCAGGTTGTAGAAGACGAGGCTGTACCATTAGGATAAAAAAGTCCCTGATATTTCACATTAGAATTACTAAGTGAATTATCTCCTAATCTACAGAAACCGTCTATGGTCACACTTAATGCCATTTATTTAACCCCATGTTATGGTATATGGACTTGACCCGCCAACAATTTTAATCCAAAAACCTGAAATCTCACGGAACGAACCGTCATCGTAAATCAATTGGAAATTATGTGGGCTTGATGTGGGTGTAGACCCAACCACATAACTCCAAAAAAATTGATTATCACCGACATAAGTATTAGCCAACTGAATAACTCCTGTTCCATATAAGTCAGTTATTTGATCTAAAACGTAGTTCTCAAACTTTGCTACTGTTACATCATCGTGAATATGTGCATGTGTTGTGTTGTCCCAATATCCATATCCTTGTGGTATTGCTATAAGCTGCCATCCTAATTCTAATTGAATACTTCCTGGCCCGCAAGGCTGTCCACTAACTGTACACGGTTCGGCATAGAAGTCATAACCTTTCGTACTGATATATTTAATGTTCATGCTCATTTAGTAGGGTCCGCCCATAAGATATGGCAAAGTGTCTGTAATACTTCGATAATGCGCGTATACGATTCCACTAGTAACCGTTCCTGTCCAATCAGGATCTGCGTCATTCTTTATTCGTGTAATGATATAATCCGTTTCGCCGTATGGCACGTTCCTAACAATCTGTGAAGCAGTACCAGAGACTGTAGACCTAGGTACGTCTTCTACGCTGACGTTATACTGACGATCCATCTTAGTCACGTCGTAAATAGACTCAGGATTAACTATCAATTCTTCTGCGCCAGAGGTAAATCCGCTACATGTGGAGTATATGATGTAGCTTCCGGCAGTAGGAATAGTTTGAACTTTTCTATAAATACCAGCTTCTACAGCAGACTCAGGCAACACGCCACCTATGTGCGGCGACAGAGAAGAGTCGTCGTCTTTTCTTATCTCATAATATACTGTCTGTCCAGCCGCGGCCGTACCTGTAGTTTCGTCTATAAGTGAAACTACGACTGGGAATTGTTCGCTGATATCTACTCTTATCACTTAATCACAGGTCTCCTTTTATTTTAATATCCAGCCATCGTCTGAATCATAATAAACTAGACCAAAAGTCGCATAATCTATGTTCACATCCATGCTCTCATCTAGGCCCATTATCTTTTCGCCGGACCCCGAAATAGTAATATTGTTAGTGGCACAATGTCCTTCTCCGTCTATGAAAGAAACCGTATCACCCATTGACGGACTAAACGGCATCGTAATAATAAAAACTCCTCCGCCAGAATTTAAAAATATTTTATCTCCATTTGACACTGTATAGTTTGCAGTTTTTTCTATCCATACGTCCGATACTGACGGCGGCATGCCGTAACCAGCCGTACCCAGCCTCCAGCCTTCCTCTATATTATAATAAACCAAATTAAACTCAGCATCGTCAGTGTCTACAATAAAATCTTCATCTAGACCCATAATCTTTTCGCCAGCACGCGATATTGTAACCGCATTAGTAGAGCAATAACTAACACCGTCGATAAAGGCCGCGCCGGCTCCTATATCTGGAGACGACGGTAAGACAACAGTAAATGTTCCTGATGTCGTATCAAGAAACAAATTGTCGCCAGAAGACGCACTATAGTCTGTTGTAATAGATTTCCATACACCCACACTACCTTCAATAGTTATAAACTCAACGGCCGTCTCTCCAACGTTAACAGAAAGGTATTTTTGTGCGGTGCCGCTGAAGGTTGTTGGTGTGTCGGCTAAAGAAGTAAAAAGATGCTCTGTGTCTACATGCTCTTGTTCAGACAAAAAATCAACATCTTTGGCCTGGTCCTCATGTATCCTGCTACGAGCCATTTATTTAACCCCCCAGATTTCTAGTATTGCTTTTCTTATGTAAGCAGTATAATTATTATGAGTAATTTTCTATAGAACTTTCCTGAGCGCCGGTAGAAAAATCCAACATGAATTTGGCAAACTCAGCGTATCTATAATATATGTCAGTATCATTCAGGTCGTTTGGTATTGTCGGTGATGTCGTCCAAATTCTTCCTGCCCAGCTTACATCAGGGCGCGGCCAAAAGTCTACTGTAGCAGAACCCGATGCGTAAGAGGTATCAGACGTGCCAAAACCTTCTAATGACCACATCAAAGAAGAAATAAATCCGAAATCGAATAAGTCTTGTCCATTAGCATTGTTGTTGTTTATAATACCAACAGCAGCTAAATTTATTTCATAGGCGTATCTGTGGGCTGCTGCTTTGCTTGCTCTATACGACCAATTTACTTTAGATTCATAACCGCCATTGCCTGCATATGATGTTGTATTTACTGGATGGCTTTCCAACAAAAACCAGTCATTGAAAGTCAAATTAGATTCGCCGGAAACCGTATTGTATGTAGAGTTTGGGTAGGATGGGTCATTTGTAGTTCCAATGATATGGTCCATCTCCCAAGCATTAGCAAAACACAGTGTGGCATTAGTTAGACCATGGACATAATCAACTCTTTCATTGAAACCGGACCGTGTAGTTCCATAATCATAACCGCACTCATCCATAAAAATTCCGTCGACGCCTAAACCATCCCACTGGTCTGCTTTTGTCTCGAAGGCACTCATAGCCTGATTTGCAGTAACATACCCAAATACTTTTGTGTAAGGATTTATAGCTTTTACCCGCGGAACAATCACTTGTGTATTGGCATAATCACCGTGGCCTGAGTCCTGTATTCCGTCTCCGAAAACTATTAAAGTATATTTAGCCATATCATGGGCTATCTTTTCGTTGCTCCAGGCGTTTTCAGTATAATTGAATGAATTAAGCCAACCGTAATAAATCAGAAGATTTTCTGGTTTAACATAAACAGCTTTTTTTACTTCCTGACTGTGCCACCCATCTTTACTGTGGATATCTTCTAAATTCCATATCCTATATTCCATTCCTGATATCGCTGTTTGATGCCACCCTGCTGCGGTGTGAATGTATTCTAAATCCGCTGCCCTACTTTGTGCGTCTGATGCCTGGCTTCCTATTCCGGATATTTGAGTTTGATGCCAGCCGGGGCCTGTGTGAATGTATTCTAGGGTGTCTACTCTAGTGTCTATTCCGGATATCTGAGTCATGTGCCAGCTGTTTGTGTCGGTATGAAGATCTTCTAAATCCAATACCCTATCCTGTGCATCCTCTGCCTTGGTATTTATTCCGGATATCTGAGTTTGGTGCCAGCTGTTTGGGTCGGCATGCAGATACTCTAAAGTATCCACCCTAGTGTCTATTCCGGATATCTGAGTCATGTGCCAGCTGTTTGTGTCGGCATGCAGATACTCTAAAGTCCCTATCCTATTTTGCGCGTCGACCATTGTACCACTTACTCCTAGTATCGGGGTAACACTGGCTACATATAGTGGATTGTCAGTATCATTGTATAATTCGCGTCTGTGTAGTAGGATAGACATCGGCACCCAGCCGCCAGATAGCGTCGTGAGCGGGTCTGTTATAACAGCATTAAGATCTAGAAATTCTTCTAGATCACATGGACACATCAGGTTGATGATGGGACCAACTAAATCTTCTAAATATTGTCTAGTGGCAAGATGATAACCTTGAGTAGGATCAGTGCCGGAGACAGTAGAGGTAAAACCCCTCGATCCATCTACTAGAATATATTGTGTATGATCATCATCATCCAGCCCATCCTGTCCGCCGTGATCATGTTTGTGTGCCGTTGATGCTCCTCCATCAGTCAGGTCAGTATATTCTGAGGCGGTCAGATGTTTATAGTCTCCACTGTTCAAGGCTTGTAAACTATTATGTTCTAATACAAAGTTTGTTACAATAGGTGTAATAAAATGTGTATAATTCTCTGATCCTTCATAGTAATATCTTATGTCTCTATTAGGACTAGATGAGGTTTCAGCATACAGCTTTAGAACTATTCTGTCTGCCGCCTCCATATCTATACCAGATGCTGCGGTTTGTGTTGTGTAAAGAAAAGGTCCTCCTGTAGATAATTCTGGTGTTGTACTTTCAAAACAATAAGCCTCTGTACCAGCAGCACTTCTTTTGTATATTTTGGCCCGTATATAACTATCTCCCACAACACCACTATCACAATATCCATAAATATGAAATGTCCATACGCCGGCAGGAATAAACTCTGTATTTGGTTCTCCGGAGACGGTTATATATTGGTCAATAAGAGTTTCTCCATCACCAACTGCTATTGACACTTCATCATAGCCCTCTGCTTCATCGCCGGGTTGTTTCAATATCTGTTCATAACCAGAAGCAGTTGGGTCTACATGATTATGTAAGAAGTATGTCGTTCCTGCTAATTGGGCGCTGAATTCGTCTACATACTCCTCCATATTATTCAGCGTAATCAAGTGGTAGCCCTGTGTAGCTTCGATACCGCTAATTGTATGATTTAAACGTAACTCGTTATTATCAAACCACAGGGCCGCCTCTTGATTGTCGCCAAAATAAACCTGATCGTCGTCTTTCAGATATAAATCTTTTCCTTTGAATCGAGCCATTAGATAGACCTCTTAGTTTGTTAGTTATTCGTCGTGTCTTGCCATCCAATCTAAATAGTAATTATTGGAATCTATATCTCCTGAAAAGAGTACGCAAAATCCACTGACTGTTGTATCTATGACAAGCATTGGATAAACAGCAGGTTCTTCATCTACAGTGTTGCGTAGTATAGTACTCAAAACATAGTTAGTATCAGGAAAATTAGAACTGAATGGCACGCACTTTCGGTCTTCGTCTAGAACCAAAGCCACTCTACCTGTTTCCGTTAAATCATCAGTTTTGCTATCAACATAGTCTTTAGTTACCAGATCATTATCCTGTACAGGAGTAACGCCACTCACTGTTGACGTAAAACCTCTCGATCCGTCTACCAGAATATACTGTGTGTGGTCGTCATCAGTCAGACCATTTAAACTGCCGTGGTCGTCCGTAAGACCTCCAGTAGCTGTTGTGATTGCGTCGTCAACATATCCCTTGGTTGTTAAGTCTGCACTGGAAACTGGAGTAATACCGCCAACCGTCCCTGTAAATGCACGTGTACCGGCAACTAGTGAATATTGAGTATGATCGTCGTCACTAAGACCAGCTAAGCCTCCGTGGTCGAAGACGCTGTCCATCTTCACCCATTGGCTGTTGCTATACACATATATGGTGCTTTGGTCCTCTACAAACGTTGCAAAACCTTCGTTAGGAGCAGTAAAATCCCACTCGGCCCCATCCCACTCTGTGATCTCATCTTCATGTCCGGCCCACGCAGCCGTACCTGATACAACAGCGATTAAGTATCTATCGCCGGTACCAGGACCGCCGGGAGGTGACCCAGAAATCGTTAGTACGGAATCTTGCCAATCCAGTGCAGCAGCTACACTGTCTACGTATTGTTCTACGAATTGTTTGGTAGCAAGATGGTAGTCCTGTGTAGGAGTAACACCACTAACCGTAGAAGATATACGTAGCATGGCGCCATCGTGGAAAATGCTACTTTCATCACTGTCACCAAAGTATACCCGCTGGTTATACCTTAGCTTTAGATGTTTGTCTTGAATTTTAGCCATTAAATTTTACCTCCTTGTTATTCTTTACAAAACCAATTTAATTTGTAATTCTGTGTGTCGATATCTCCAGAAAACAAAACGGTAAATCCGGACGCAGTTGTTGTGGTAATCATCATAGGATAAACAGACGGTGATGAATCCACTGTGTTTTCCAATCCTAACGTCAGGGTATAATTTGAAGTTGAAAAAGCACTTGCAAAAGTTACTGATACCGTAGACGCTCCATTGTTGATTGCCTGAATTCCATTCTTTTGAACACCTATTCCTAAATCAACAAATTCCAATCCAGTCTCATCGCTCTTTACTCTTACAACCTTACTGCTGGCACCGCTGTAGGTTGCTGGTGTATCGGTTAAAGAGTCTGTGAATCTATGATAGTGGATGATGTCTGCTTTAGTGTATATCTGCGCCTGTAAAGTCCCTGAAATCGTATCAACCTGTCCCTGTGTATAATACCTGGCATCGGCCCTAACAGTGGTGAGATATTGAGTGTGGTCGTCGTCTAGCAGACCAGACAATGTTCCGTGGTCATGTCCTATAGGAACTGTGTCATCCAGCTCATAATTAGCTCTCAGAACGTCTGTATCGCCTGGGTAGACGTGTGTAAGAGTAACTACGTTATCGCCGGTTTGCAGAAAATCCTCCGGGCTATGAAGTGCCTGACCATTATACAGAACACTGATACTGTCGTTTTTATATGTGTATGTAGTAGTAAAGACCTGGTTACTATCGTTCTTCGCCCCGCCTAGTGGATCCGCTATTACTACCGATGTTAGCCTTTTTCCAGGCTTCCGTAAGATGATCATGTAACTCTATATCCCTCTCTACAAACTAAAAAACCGCTGCTACGTTATTCAGTAGCAACGGTAGTATAGTATCGGTTTTATTAGAAAAATTCAACAGGTAGATGAGCGCACTCGTCTCCTGATGGTCTATATATGGATATGGTCGGCCTTCTTCTATGAAGGTGCTATCCACCATTATCACTCATCTCCGGTCCCACGTTATATGTTTGTTATACGGTTATCCTTCATGTAATATCAACAAAATCATATTTGGTACGTGGTATGTTGTAAAATACTATAGACTACTATTTGGCCTTTTCGGCCTTTTCTGTCTGCAACCTTTCTTTAGTTTCTGCTCTTCTCTTCTTCTCGTTCTCTCTTCCTTCTTTAAGCTTGGCC
>SDBS01006853.1_pt1 | contig 11076 bp, 12 predicted proteins | sample 2277091 | NCBI WGS metagenome assembly SDBS01 (sample SAMN10404972, study PRJNA504765) | marine sediment metagenome | isolation source: marine sediment core GS10_PC15, 163 cmbsf | place: Arctic Ocean: Southern Knipovich Ridge | collected 2010 | reverse complement strand
ATTCTTCGGATTTCTTGTAGGATGGCTAATTTATGCTTAGAACTAAAAATAAAGATAAAAATCAGATATAAGAAAAGGAGATTAAGTTATGAGTATGGTAACTTTAGAAAGAGAGATTTTAGCAGAAGCTAAAAAAGTAACAGGAAATACTAAGCTAAAGATGAAAGAAATATTAGAATGGTGTACAGGAGAAATTGAGCCGCAATCAGGAGAGAAGACACATTATCTGCCGATGATAGGTATATACATAGCGATAGCGGAGTAATACAGTGACTAAAGAAAAGAACTCAAAAAGCAATAACAATATTAATGCTGTGAAACAGTCCATAGCTAAAGAGCACCCAGAGTTTGTATCTGCCGATAAGAAAAGTTTTGATATGGCAGGGTATATGAGAAGTAGAGGATTTATTAAATAATGACGACAGATACAGAAAATTATCCTAGAGATATGTACACTAGCGTTTCGGCGATCACAGACGCTGATGATTGTCTACGTCGATGGTGGTTCAACAAGCGATGCAAGCTTCCACAGGACCAGCGTAAAGCTCCTGTCTTCGGTGATGTACTACACGCTGTCGCAGAGCGTTATCTAAGGGCCGATAGCAGAGGTATCGACCCGCTTACAGGCAAACCTGTCGATTTATATCCTCCAGGATGGGAAGTAATGAAAGATAGGTGGACTGGAGAAGATACACTCTATAAAATATCAAACGAAGAGGCTGCTTTGGTAAAAGTCTTGATACATAAAGCTATTGTAGAAGGAGTGTTGGTCAGAGAGCCTGGCAGAGTCGTAGAAAAAATGATAGAAACGGAAATATATTGTGTAAATTCCGATAAAATCATACTCAAAGGGTTTATTGATCTAGATACCCCTAGAGGATTAGAAGACCATAAATCTACCAGTAATCGCAAATATTTATTGTCCAAAGCTAAGTTAAGAAAATCTATACAAATGATGACATATGCCTATGTTAGATATCTTGAAGGACATAAAGGAAATATTTGGGTGGGACACAACGGATTTGTAAAAGATTTTGATAATCCTTTAGTTAAGAAAACCGATGTGGAAATTACAGAGATTGAGGTAATAGAATTTTTCAACGATAAAGTACTTCCGATAGTAAAAAAGATGTTTAGATATTACCAAAAATACCCCAAAACATTAATATATAAATGGAGGGACATTCCACCAGCTAATAATCCTAATCAGTCATGCAACCACCATTATGGGAAACCCTGTCCATATATAACGATATGTGGAGGAGTAAGTACAATAGATCAATATCTAAAAAAATACGGAAAAACCGTTGAAGATATTATAGGAATTACAGAAAATATAGAGAAAGGAAAAATACTAATGACTTCACTAATAGACACGATCAAAAAGGAACAGGCAGCACATGCAAGTACCGCAATAGCAAAACCCGTAATAACTACAGCAGGACAATTGGTGCCTGCGGTAGAGGTAGTAGAGGAGGCGACACCTGTGAATAATACAGGGAGTCTTAGCAATCTACTGGCTCGGATGACTGGAGCAGCAAAATCGGCAATCGAGGCGATAAAACCAGACACTGCTAAATCAGTACTAGAGACAATATCAACGGAAGTTAGCAAGGTAGCAGAGAAAGTCAACGAAGTAGCAGAGATAGTACAGGATGTACAACAAACCGAAACTTTAATCGAGAGTAAACAGAAAGCTCCGTGGTATACCCTTAATGCAGACGGTACACCATGTGTAGCTTGTAGTGACAATTCTGTGCTTGGATACAATTCTAAGATGGAACCTTGTCAAATATGTGACGTTAGAGCTAGAGAATTTCATAAACCTACATCAGCAGATTTTGCAGTGACAGTCTTAGAAGGCGGTGCCTTACAATTTACTCCTCTCGCTGGCGGTAAAGAGGTTTCTACTACAGTGGCAAAAGAACCTATTGTAAAAACAGATGTACAGCCAGTCGTAGGTTTACCGGAAGAAAAACCTTTAATTAGTGTAGACAAAGCTGCCGATGTCGCCGACGCAACAGTATTTGCAGTAAGAGAGACTATATCAGAGGCAGTACTAGGATTCGACCTCTTGATAGGGTGTGTCTTTGTAAGTGCTATTAAGCCTAGCTCAGTTGCAACAGCCGACACTATTTTACAAGTGATTCTGGACGATATAGAACAGGTAGCAGGTAAACCTATATCTTCTGTAGATCACTTTGAATTAATGCAAGCGATAGATGCTCTTATTCCATCGATGATAAAAGATCTATCGGGGTCTACTGTCATATCTGTAATGCCTTCCAAAGGTTCATCACATGCTCGTTTGATCGATGGCTTACGACTACACGCAAAAACTATTATACAGCCTCTCGTTAATTAGGATAATATGAGCAATAAAGTACTCGACATTTTGTTAGGAAATAAGACACCTACGGGGTCTCTCGCCCCGGTATCGTTGCCGGTGGGGGGTGCAGACAACCCTGCATCCTCCCCGGTGACATTTAACAATACACCTATAATCGAAAGATTTAGATCTGTTGCCATTAACATGCAGATTACCGCAAATGATTCTATTATGCAAGAAATTCAACGCATCATAGCTTTACCTATAATTCCAGAACCTACAGAAGAAGAAATTAAAATCATTAGTAATTATTATTGTCCTGACGGAAGATTTGATTTTTATCCTGAACAAGCAAAAGCTATAATGCAGTATCACGATTTCGGGGGACAGATAGCTCCAGTCTGTGTAGGTGGAGGTAAAACACTCATCAGCGTTTTGATAGCTAATGACGCTTATACAAAATTCGGTAAGCGTAGAATTATGCTTATGAATCCACCTAATTTGATAGACCAATTAAGAAATACAGAACTTCCTTTATATAGACGACACATGAGTATTAATGTTCCGTTCTATTGGATAGCTTCTATGTCGCCAAAAAAGAGAATGCTTCAGGCTAAGTCAAAGAGGTCAGGAGTATACGTTGTTTCTTATAGTCTTCTCAGTGGTAGGAAAGGTGCTGAGATTATAGACGCTATAGAACCGGACCTTATCATAGGTGACGAGATACATAAAATAGCATCGGCTAATCCTTCAGCAAGAGGCAGAAGATTTAAAGAAGCTGTACAAAAGTTTTCACCTCAGATCGTAGGACTGTCAGGCACTATTACAAAAAAGACACCCAGAGATTATCATTTTTTAATCTCTCACGCATTACAAGAAAATTGTCCTATGCCACGCCCGGTAGCACTTGCAGATGAATGGGCTAAACTAATTGATAGTGGTGCATCCAGTATAGATGAATTTCCTAATAATTCAGCACCTCAGCTTATACCTTTTAAAATATTGATTGATTGGGCCAAAAAGAATTTTCCCGATCAGGCAAAGAATTATCCTAACAATCTCATAGGATTTAGAGCAGCATATAAAACAAGATTAAGGACATGTCCCGGAGTAGTAGCTTCTGATGGCGAGGATCTCGGAGTATCTCTCCGCATTACAAACATAGATAGCAATGAAAAGCATGAATATAGTACCACTATTGTAAATGAAGAAAGTAAAGGATGGGAAAAACTCACAGAATTGGTAAAACAATTAACTGATTTATGGATAGCTCCTAATGGAGATGAAATCGACCATGCAATGCACATGTGGAGATGGCGATTTGAGTTAGAGGGTTTTGGATTTTTTAATAATCTCTTTTGGCCTACACCGGAAAAAATAGCACTAAGAAAAAAGATAAGCGACTCTGAGGCAAGAGATATTATAGATAGATCTATATGTCACCATCTCTTACAGCAAGAATACCACAGAATTTTACGTAGTTGGATTAGCCGTAGAGCTAAAAAGGGCTTAGATACTCCGTTTCTAATAGGCGGTGAAATGGCTCGTAATCAGGGAGAACTTGTAGGACAGGAATTATTCAAAGCATGGTCACAGATGAAAGCTGCTGTATTTTCTGGTATGATAGAACGAGATAAAGAATTTGTAAGAGTATGCGATTTTAGAATAAAGAGAATAATAGAGTGGGCTAAAACATGGCATAAAAACAGATCCGATAAAGCAGCTATTGTGTGGTATGTAAATAATGGAGTAGCTGAGTGGTTACGAGATGCGTTTATAGAAGCTGATCTGCCTTGTTTATACTGCCCGGCAGGTAAAAAGGGTAAGGCTAACCTGGAAGACCGTACACAGGGAGATAAGTTCGCCATCGCTTCGCTAAAGGCTTATAATGAAGGTCTGAACCTCCAGTACCATCACGATACAGAAATGTTCGCTCAATGGCCGAGAGAGGCCATCCTAGCCCAACAGGGAATGGGCAGGGTACATAGAAATGAACAGGCATCTGACGAAGTTAGGATATTCGGTAGTTTCAATTCCGAGTTTGACAGAATAAACTTTGCAGCTTGTTTAAATGACTCAGCATATATCCACCAGACTACACAGAAACAAAAATTATTATATGCAGATTATGATGAAAGGCCGAAGGTACTACCGCACTCGGTCCTTATGGAGTGGGGGACTCAGGCTGTTATGCTCGATGCCGATAGAAGACGATTATTAGAGGATACATTTAGAGGAGAATAAAATGAATGGATCTAACCAATTACTATCGATAATGGACGTACTGCAAAACAATTTTGAGAGTATGACTAGACACTTTAAAGTTGTTGGATCAGGACGTACTATAAAAATGCTAGAGAGCATACCCGCTGCTATATTGAAAGTGCCTTTTAAGATACCACAAACTTTTCTGATTGTGATATTAGATTTACGATCAAAAGATTATATGCTATCTCATCTTGTAGATATTTTGAAACAACAAGGTTTTACCGTATCTCCTAAAGGCAGTAATACTATTTTGATAGGGGACCTTATATGTGTAGATTTTGTTACTCCTTATATGCTTAGGCGATATGTTGGAATGTATCCTGACCCCATCAGATTTATTGACCACAGTGTTGAAGAAATGGTTATATCCGAAGGATTAGATCAGATAAAAAAGAAATTGAAACTTTTAAAAACAGGAGAATAAATAGTGATAGATACCGTGTTAAAAGTTCTCGTTCCTATATTTACTATTATTAGTATTAGTAGTAAGTGGTATCGGTCTAGTAAACATCAAAAACATAGATGGTTAGGGTATTTATTACAGTCTATACCTGTCTGTTTCTGGCTATTTTATTTCATAGTTACCAAACAAGCTTGGATATGCCTCATTACATTGTCTAACGCTTTCTTTATCTGTCGTGGAATATTTAACAATAAAAATTTAAAGGAGACTAAATTATGCAATTAGTAAAACCGAGTGTAGAATTATTGAATGTGACAGCATTTCCTCTTCATGCTATAGAAGAAGCAGGTAGAACGTGCTACAAAAGTGAAGAAAGTATCTCAGGCTCTTCGGCTGCTCCCTTTGTAGAAAAGCTGTTGAAAAGAGGCCATGAAGCTATGATAGAATTTGCTGATATGACTATGCGATTTGTCTGTGATCGAGGTGTTACGCATGAGATAGTTCGACACAGGCTTTTCAGCTTTGCCCAGGAGTCAACCAGATATTGTAATTACAAAGGTGGTGTGAAATTTATAATTCCTTGTTGGTTTGAAAGATTAACCAAGGAAGAAAATTTAGAATTTAATAACGATCTTGCATGTGATGAGAGCTATGTAGATATGGAGGGTCTATGGCTTGCTCAAATGATGTGGTCTGAACGAACATATAAAAAATTATTATCTGATGGATGGACCCCCCAACAAGCAAGAAGTGTTCTCCCTAACAGCCTCAAGACAGAAATAGTAGTTAAAGGGAATTTTAGAGAATGGCGACATTTCTTCAAACTCCGCTGCACGCCTAGTAGGATTGCAAGTGAACAAAAAGTAGATGGAATATATTATGGGGCTAACGCACCACACCCACAAATGCAGGAAGTTGCAAACATGGCATTAAAAATAGCTCAAGCACAGTCCCCCATAATTTTTGACGATATTAAATAATATGATATCAACTCACGACATAATGAGAAAGCGTTTACTGATAGCTGCGGGAGTAGTATTGCCTCCGGCTAAAGTGACATATTCCATGAAAGAAATGGAAGCTCTACAGTGGGGAGAAAAATAGAAGAAGGAGAGACCCCGAAGGATGCTATGGGCAGAGAGATGTTAGAAGAGATTGGACAACACTATAAAAATAAACATGTAATAACACTTACTTGTCCGGGAGGTACAGTATACGTATATAAAGCTATTTGCCATACTGAAAAGATAGTATTTGAGCAAATAGAGGATGAACTGTTGAAGACTACTCCGGTCGATGACTTGTTATTGCCTTATATGCACAATTTAGAATGGATTATACCATTAGTGCTCTCAACAATACAGTTTCCAGTTATGGTACACCAAAAAGATTTAGGAATAATATAGGAAAGGATAAAGTAATATGGGAATACCAGCAAGAAAACGGGTTTTAAAAGGTCTGGTCCAAGGTATCTTACACACAGAAAGCTCTATAAAGAGATATAACAAAGATAATAATACTTTTATGGTCACACACTATAAAAAACAGTGTAAAGATCTGAAATATCTGAAGCGTCTATTGCTTAAAGACATGTTACTATTTAAAAACTCGGATAAAAAAAGAAAAGTAGTAGGGGAGATCAACATCACCACTGTAGCACCTCCAACGTGTAAAGATTGTGGCAATATTGCTAACACTGAATGCGTCTCACGCAAAAGCGACGACCCTATATGCGATAAATTCGCTGTAATAATGGAATTTACTGTAGAAGCAGAAAAGAAAATACATACAACATTAAATGAATATAAATTTGATGGTAACTGGTGTGAAAATAATTGTGCATCATTTAAAGAATGTGTAGCTCCAGGTATCAAATGTAAAGATTTCGTATGTAAAGGCTAAAATAAAAACAATAAATAAGGAGAAAACGATGCAGTATGTAAGTTTAGATATTGAAACTACCGGCTTAAACCCTAAGAAAAATCAAATCGTAGAAGTCGGTGCGGTAGCAACTAGCATAGGAGATACGTTATCCATAGAAAAACTGCCTAGATTCCGTGCTGTTCTTATCCATGAAAGTATGACGATGGACCCTTTCTGTGCTAATCTACATAGAGATCTTTGGAGAGAAATAATAGCGGCAAAGAGTTTTATAGGAGATGAAGACTATAGGTTAGCTCGATATCTCGAAGACGACGGAAAAGTTAGAAGTTCCACAAAGCTTTCAGATAATGATACTTATTATTGTATGCCGGATAAATTTGAAACGCTTTTTGAAGGATGGTTAAAAGAAGTATGTCCTGAAGCTATTGTAAATATAAAAAATGTCTGTTCGACCTCTTCTCCTGTGAAAATAAATGTAGCAGGTAAAAATGTAGCTTCTTTCGATATTCCGTTTTTAGAAGCATTACCGGGATGGAAGGGTTTTATAAATTTTCGCAGGAGAACCATTGACCCCGCAATTCTTTGTGTTCATAAGTCTGATAAACATCTACCTGACTTAAAAGAATGCCTTACAAGATGCAACATAGTTAAAAAAGTCTCACATACTGCCGTAGATGACGCTTTAGATATTATACAAATAATCAGAGCCTGTGAAATTCTAGGATGGTTTAAGGAAAACGAATAATGAGTATATATGTAGACAGTTTAAAACCGTGTATAAAAAGTGAAAAATGGCCTTATGATAAATCATGTCATTTGGTAGCTGATCTAGGAGAAGTAGAAACTCTCCATGTATTTGCTAAAAAACTAGGATTAAAACATACATGGTTTCAAAATCGTTTGGGTATGCCTCACTATGACCTTATAGATAAGATGAGAAATAAAGCGGTAAAGGCCGGAGCAATAGAAATTAGTGATGTGCAGTTAGTTCATATGCTCGTAGAGGCTAGAGCTAATCCTATAGCAGATAAAAAAGAAAATCGAAAGGAAAAACCGATGGATTTAAGTGATCTAAATGCAGATAGGTGTGATGGCTATAGAGAAGTATCCGATACAGATGTATGTGATTGGTGTAATATAGTAAAAGCTGTAATGACCGATGGCACATATGTTTATTGTTCAGACAAGTGTAAGGAATTTTTTAAGGAAAATGCTATGCAAGCCATAGAAGAATCAATGAATACTACCAAATCAAATGAATTACCTGTAGTAGGTTTCGATACAGAAACTGAACTTATTTCATACCATAATCCTTTACCTGATCTGATGTGTATGACGTACAGTAATACGCCTGATCTCAAAGGATTGATAAAGACACCTTGGGAACACAGGATAGATGACCAATTCATCGAAATGTTTACCAGAGGTCAGGAGTCTGTAGCACATAATACATCATTCGACCTTTCTATTTTGGCTTTTAAATATCCCGATCTCTTACCTTATATCTTTGATGCTTTAGATCGTGACTTGTTACATGATACTCTACTGCGAGAAAAACTTTTGATGCTTACACTTCACGGTAATTTTGAGATGATAGAAGTGAATGGATGTAATGTCAGACTTCACTATAGTCAAGCTGCTCTTGAAAAGAAATATCTTCATATCGACCGTAGTGATCTTAAAGATAATGAAGACGCACCTAGGATGCACTATAGTATATATAAAAATGTGCCTCTGGAAAAATGGGATAATGGTTTCATCGAATACGCCATTGACGATGCTGTAAATTGCGGTCTTATTTATGAGAAACAGGAAATAGAACGGCAGAAATGTATTGAGACTACCGGATATGATCCATTCAAAGTAGAGACCTTCAGAACTAAGATATCTTTCGCTTTGAGACTATTGGAGTGTGCCGGGTCTATGATGGACCCTGAGATGGTCAGAGAGGTGACTGAGCGATTTAGAACAGAATATGCTCAACCTAGGCTCAGAAACCCTTTAATGGCAGCAGGACTGCTCATAGACGCTATTCCTGCTATGCCTTATGCCAAAGGTACTTTAGATCACACTGACGCATGTAAAGCTCTCAAAAATGATAAAGAGCATGCTAAAAAACGAAGGGCTAAAACATGTGGATGCCCACCTAAAATGAGGAATCCAGAACCGGAACATAACCCCACTAAACCCTTATTCCAGTATATATGGAATCTCGCCAGAAATAATCCTGAAATCAAAGCATGGCCGTCAGACGGATGTGCTTCAGAACTTCGCAAAGCTGGCATATATAAAACAGTTATAGAAGACGGTGCTTTCAAACACAGTGTTATAATGGATACCGTAGTTGATGGCGTAGCTCTACTGCCTAATGATATAAAATTAAAGACTGATGATGTTTGGAACTCCACCTATTCTGCTCTGGACCCTCTACTGGCTATCTGGTCCGAAAAGAAAGCTCTTCGTAAAATCATAACAGACTATCTGCCTAAGATGTATTATACCGATGAGAATGGCGTAGAAGCTCCTGCGACTATAATCAGAGGCAGCTTCTATCCTTTATGTCTTACAGGACGTTCTAGCTCGTCTGCTAGTAAGTTCTATCCTTCTCGTAATGAACAAAACGTAGACCCCAGAGTACGACCCTGTACAGTTCCCAGAGATGGCAATCTGATTATAAGTACTGACTATAGCGGTATGGAATTAGGCACACTCGCTCAGAAATGTTTCGACCTCTTTGGGCATTCAGTTATGGCCGATAATATAAATTCCGGTATAGATAATCATGCTTATCTAGCTGCTCAGATTGCTGCTGCTATGGATGTAAATTTGAGTCGATTAGTAGCAGAGAGAAAAATAACAAAAGATAAAAATGCTATCTTTGAATTATTCTCAACATTTAAAGATAATAAAAATGAATGTATCTATCCTACATTCTGCGAAAACTTCAAAGAAATGTACCGCCAGAACGAAAGCAAGGAACTTGATAGACCTGTTCTGTGGTCCGATTTCTGGAAGTATTACCGTACACTGGCAAAACCAACCGGCTTAGGCTTTCCTGGGGGCCTAGGAGCGGCTACAATGGTCGCCTACGCTAAAGGGACGTATAAGGTGGATCTCACTCTAGAAGTGGCACAGCAGTTACGTGAGGTATGGTTGGAAACATACCCTGAGATGCGACAGTACTTAGATTGGGTGAACACTCATTGTAAGGATCAGTTTCATCTCCCGGTACAGATCGAACAGGACGACGGCACTACGAAGAAACATACATATTATGCTTACGATACTCCTAGAGGAATGCACAGAGCGAAGTGCGGCTATTGTGAGACAGCTAACGGGTCTGGATTACAGGCACCATCAGCAGAGGGTGCTCTTGAAGGACTTTACAGAGTGCAAAAAGCTATGTGGTTAGCAGGATATGAAGGTCCCTTACAGAGTATAAAAGATTTTTTAACTGGTGTAGATCCTCAAGGACTATTGAAGAACTGTTTTCCTATTAATTTTCTACATGATGAGATCATTTGGGAAAGCCCTCACGATGATAAAGTAGGTGATCGGGTTAGACTCGTAGAGGCCATTATGGTCAAAGCTATGGAAGAGATCACCCCTAATGTAAAAGCCGGTGCAGAATCGGCAGCTATGTATCGATGGGATAAGAAAGCCGAACCTGTATGGGATGACAATGGTAATTTATTGCCTTGGTCCCCGGAACCAAAGAAAGGGATATGATGTCAGCGAAATATTGTAAAACTGCCCATATAATTCTTACAGATAATGCTGAGTTATCCGATATATTCAATGGCAGATTAAAAGAGTTTCAAGCTTGTGGTCCTGTATTACCTAAGTGTTTTGATGGTTGCCCTAATTTTGAATACACTAAAAAGAAGAAAGGGATATAGTTATGAAAATTCTAAAATCTATTTTATTGTTTATCTGGGGCAGACTATTTATGTGGATAAGCTTATTAATTCTGGCTATCGTAACAATTAGATCTCCAGAAAAAGCTTTGGATATTATACGAGATTGGGCTGAACGAGAGCGTAAATACGAGCAAGCCAAAAATGTTGTAGGTTTTGTACAAGATTTAAAAGATTTCTATAAACCGAAGAAAGGAATGTGATGGAAAAGTTTATAATAGCAAACATCTTATGTGCGGTAGCTGTAATGATTTTCGTAGTACTTGTATTGTCGT
>SDBS01006852.1_pt1 | contig 11078 bp, 30 predicted proteins | sample 2277091 | NCBI WGS metagenome assembly SDBS01 (sample SAMN10404972, study PRJNA504765) | marine sediment metagenome | isolation source: marine sediment core GS10_PC15, 163 cmbsf | place: Arctic Ocean: Southern Knipovich Ridge | collected 2010 | reverse complement strand
GTACAACCCCCGGTGGAACGAATCGTGAGGGAGATCGGAAAATCCCGTGAGCCCGTAACCGTGCCCGCGTAGTCTTCGAAGACTAGGGCAACAACCTCGGTGGGCTTACGTCGATACCTGTTTGTAGCAGATTGTCTAGCGGAAGCGGTCATTCTTCACTATCCTCAGTATAGCATAATTACGGGTTGATGTCAAGCCCTAAATTGTCGAGCCCGGCGATTAGTTCCTCCACCGACGTTACCACGAGATAAGGAATTCCACAAGCCAAACAATGTGCTTGAAATTTCTTCTGGGCCGGGGAGAGTCGGCCTTTTCCATCCGCCCTCTTGCATTCAATCTCGACGTGTTCGGGAGTCCCGCCGTGTAAACTCACCCATGACGCGGCGATCGTCTTGACGAGGCACCAGATATCAGCCCGGCCCTTCGAGCCGAAATGAATCATACTCCCATCGTTGAACTTTACGGCTCCGGTATTACGCCGCTCTACGAGGATCACCCTCGGATGATCCACGAGGTACTGAAGCACAGCCTTGACGACCGGACTTTCGAGGTTCTCTCTCTTACACTTTTTTGGCTTTGTGATTGGGCACTTTTGGGGTAGCATTCGTCTGCCTCAATTCAAGAACAAACATCGGACTTCGTAAGCGGGTCCAGTTATAGCCGAAATACAGAGCCCAACACGTCCCACAGGCTACTCGCGGTTCAGCCGCACCCTTGTAGTGTGAGTGCTTTCGGCAGATTACTCGTACCGTACCTTTAGACATAAATAGTCTCCGTGATCTTCGCGGTGACGGCCTTGCGGTCGCTGAAGAAGGATACTACAAAATCCCAGTCCCGAATTTTCTGAAGTTGCTGTTGCCGATGTTGTTGTGATCGTCTGATATCTTCTGCCCCGGCTCGTACAGTAGACCAACTTAGTATTTTAATCTCCGGCCACCAGCATATGCGGTAGCAGAGGGGGCACGTCCTAGACCCTTCGGCCCTGAAGTCGATCAATCGACTGAGCCCGTAACGCGGGGCATCTTCATTTATGCCACAGAGTTCGCACTCATTCATCATCTCTCTCCGCAAGAGTTTCTATTTCTAAATCTTTTTGCTCGGCCATGTCCCAGCCATTCATCCACGCCTGTCGCTTCTCCGGGTCGTTATACGGGCACTTGGACCTGTCTACCCCGAGCCAGTAGGCTCGATGCCCACGAACCATATCACCCAATGGCTTACATCGCTTCGCTATCTGAGCCTGGGAGATCGCCTTGCGTTGTTTACGGCTCGGCATGTTCCCACCATCGGAAGCTGATACTATGGGCAGTCCAACCGAGTTCCTTCACCCAGTCCTGCATGAGGGCATCGACCCCAGCCATATCGAGAAAACCGTATAGGTACCCGATAGCGTAGGGCTTCGGGGGCGTCTTCTTCGAGCCCCGGATATACTCCCCCTTGGGGGCATCACGCTTGGCACCGTCGAGAACGCCGTGAACATATCCGCTTCGTTTCCGTACGTTCCAGTCGGGGAAATGCTTACGGACGAGGGCAAATAATTCTTCCTGTTGTTCTGGGGATAGGGTCATTTCCCTGTCCCCCCCAAATGTGCTCGCAGCATCCTGAGCATCGGGGAGAAATGTCTACTGGTATCCGCACCGGCGGCCCGAAATGGCGAGAGGAGGGAGGGGGAACCGGAGGCTCCCGGGACACTCCCCAACGAGCTACAGAGGGCGTGCACCGTGTCTACAACGGCAGCTATGTCGAAGATACACCCATAAACATCTAGTTCCTCTTGCGTCTCGAACGTCAACAGAACAGTCACCGGACGAAATCCATCTTTTTCTTTTCTGTGTGTGGTCTTCATCGCTTTCTCCTTCGAGGTTTGATCCTCAGCTTGTTGGCTTCCATCGCTTTGGTCGCGGCCCGCTTATGCACTCCCCAGCGTTTGAAGTTCTGGATATTAAAGTAGACACCGGGGATGCAGACGAACAGGAGGCCGTACACGCCGGTCAGGAATGCCACGACGACCCACAGGGAGCATCCCAGCATGGACACGAGGAAGCCCGCAACCTTCTTATGGGAGAGCATAAAAAGCCCCAGGAGTTCAAAGGCTCCTGCTACCCAGTGAAGGTACTCGGTCAGGTAATCGGTCATACGATCGCGTCCTTGAGTCGATCGTGAAAATCCCCGATCCTCACGTCTGCCCCCGCATGTTTGAAAATCGGATGGAATAGATTTCTGTCAATCGACGAGACCTCATTACAAATGCACCTGAGTATACCCGCGTGGTTGAGGAGCTTACCGAGAACGTCTAGCTCCTCCTGACTTTCAAACGTAAATTCGATAGCCACGGCACGAAAGACAGTGTTTTGGTCCACTTGCTGGATTTTCATATCTTCATATACCTCTCTGATAGTTTGTACTCGACATCGACGGGTAGACCCGGGGCCCACATTGGAACCCGGCGTACAATTTCTAAGACAGCCTCGACCAGATCATCTCGCCCCTCGGGAATCACGATGGACATATCATCGTGGACCGTCAGAGGCACCCGTAGACCCAGTTCGTGCTTAATGTTCATCACCGCTTCGGCTAGGATATCTCTGCTCACCGCCTGAACGATATTCTCGGTGAGATACCCACCCCACATATGGATCTTGGTACCCTTCAGTGGATCGGGCATGACGAGTTGGCGATACCGCCCCGATCCACTCGTTCGTGCCCCGGTATACCGTAAACGTCGCCCGTTCGGGAGTTGGATGTTAACCTCATTACCCTCTCGAAAGAAAACGAGGTCGTGATCCAGGGAGTACCGGTTGGGATCGCACGTGATGGCGAGGGTAAACGCTTGCTCGACTTTCTTCCAGAACAACACGACCATAGGATTCTGACGCCGGTACAGGTCAATGACTCGTTCCGCCATAGCGTGATCCATCCCCACACCATAGGTATTCTTCGCGTAGTCCTGACACCTATCGGCACCCATCCCATACCCACACCCGAGAACTCCAACTTTCCCCAGAGATCGAAAGTTCCCGTACCATTCTCTAACCACGGTCAGATCTGTCTTGCGGGGCTTACGAATCTTTTTGCCGACAAGCTCGGTCGCGAACTCACAGTAAACCTCTACGCCAGTGGCAAATTTCCGTACCATATCAAACTGATCGGCCAGCCACACGAGTACCCGGGCCTCGATCTGGGCGAAGTCCAGGATCAGTAGAATGCGGCCGTCTGGGGCAATGAGCATCCCGCGTATCGCGTTGATAAGTTCGTGTCCGTGGGCAGGGAGATTATGGAGGTTTATTTTCTCCGTCCCTGACCATCTCCCCGTGTGGGCCCCACAATACTTGAGTGGGACGGGCATCAGTCCCCCGGTCAACGTCGCTACCCGTTCCATGCTTGCGACCCGCTTCACATGGAGGGGCCAGGACTTGATGCCCGAGCGAGCCTCTATGAGCTTTCGAACTAGTGCTGTTGGATGATTCAGGAGGTACTCGTACCCAGGGTCTTTTTTCGCAATCGCAAGAATCTGTCCTTTTTTCCCCTGTTTATACGGGGGACACTCGGGATCAAGAGCATCGCGAAGAAGTCCCTCGAAGCTCTTATTCCCGCTGATATCTTTCTTGGTATGCCCCACTCCTATGAGTAGCATATCGACCTGATCCAGCATCTTATGCTTTAGGTTAGCCGCCCGCTCTGCATCAAATCGGAGGACCGGATTAGTGAATAGCTCCCGGGTGTATTTCATAACCCCCAACTCGAAGGTCGGGATCGTCAGTTTGGGGAGAAGAATCTGGAACAGAGAGTATTCCAGTTCGGCGTCGTTCGCTGCGTAGCCCTTCATGGCCTCCCACAAGACCGGATCATTGCAGAGATCCGATAGGTGAAGACCCTTAAACTGCATGGTGTCGCCCTTCGCTGGGAGTCCGTGGCGTTCGGCTAAAACCTCTAGCTTATTCCGCCAGCGAGGTTCGATATGCCGAGCTAGATCCAGAGTGTCCACCACGAACGGGGGGAGCACCCCGTAGAGATGCTTCAATACGAGACAGTCAAACATTGCATTGTGGACAATGATCGTGGTGTTGTCCCAGTCGATCTCCGGGAGTTCCCCGCCAAATATGGCTGGTTCATCGTTCCACTTCCACGCCCATCCGAGCAACTCAAACCGAGGATCGAGCACGTACTCGTACGTCGTGAGCTTCCTCAAACTGTAATCAGCATCGAAGTAGCTTTCGGCGTCGAGCACGAGGGTATCCGTGGGGTACCCGGCTGCTTCCAGGATGGAACGGGTGTCGGTCACTTGTATAGGGGCTTTCGAAGGTCGTCTACTACGCGAGTTGTCTGTACGGTACAGAGATCCCCATTCACGAGTTCTTCCAAATCGTAGGTGACGGTAACTAAGTAAACTCCCTCAAGAGCCTGCACGAGAATGTTTCTCAGGCCATCTTCCTCGTATATCTCTTTACGCAGAACAGCCCCGGCCAGTGTATCGTTTGCCTTTGCGAGCTCAGCTTTCGCGTCTCGCAACTTCGCCGACGCATTAACAACGGCGGCGACCAAACGATGAGTGTCGTCACGCCTCTCTTGACTCGTCATCGTGTCTCGTCCTCCAAGTCTATGCGTGTCACTGTAATGGAGAGATGGCCGATATTGAGGAGGAATTGTATCATAGGTACGTCCACGTGGAACCGACCACCGGGAGTCTGAACGACGACTGATGCTGTATCAACCGGCAATAGGTCATCACAACTGGCCTGCCTAATCTCCCCTGAGAGGCTATCCATCTTCTTGCGGGCTGCCACTTTCTTCTGGTGCTCAACGACATACTCCCGTAGCATACGAAGAAAGTTTTTTCTCTTTTCTTCCTCGGTCATCTCGTCTCTCCCGGCCGTGGGGCATTCTTTTTCAACTGCACACGAAAGCCCCGATCCACATCGGGCACAATCTCGCACCACTCCTGTCCGACCACGTAGATCCGTTCGAGAAGAACGATTTTAGCGAGAAGGCGACGATAGGATTGTGGATTTGGTAAGACCGGGTAGTCGGCAAAGTCCCGCACTGCATCCTGAGCAAGCACAATCAGGCAGGTAAAGAAATCATCCGGGAGATGTCGCGGGTACGACACGAGCATGTCCGATAGCTTCTCCCCGGTTAACTCATGGCGAAAGACCAGCGGGGCGAGCATCCGATCCAAGTCGTCCCTGATCGCAGAATGGGAAAATCGAGTGCGGAAACTATGCAGGATCCCGGTTAGTCGGGCTCGCAAGCGATCCTGATTCACAACGGCCTTATTCTTTGGTCTGGGTATGGGGGTCATAGTCCTCGTCCAAAAGATACGGAGAGCGACAGCCCCGGCAAAACATTTGCCGGGCAATGTTCGTTTCTTCCGGGTGCACCGGAAAGTCCCGTCCACAGGACTCACAGATTTTGATCTCGTGGTGTTTCATTTAACTAACGTACGGGTTTCCCTTCGGGGATATCATTCGGAGGTACGTCGTCCCGCCCACCACCACGTTTGAAGACCTCACCATTCTGATCGCGTTTCCTGTTCTCATGCGGAACAACCATCCGGCGATAGAACTCCTGCTTGCAGCATTCGAGCACGCCGATCAGCATATTGTACATCGCGTAAGACGGGGCATGTTGGTCAGCCTGCTCAAACAGAATCCGGGTTAACAGATAGTTAAGCACCCCGGCCATGTCGTAAGGATGTACTCCGTCGGCATCGATCGCTGCGAACAGATCGGCGAGTGGTTTCTCGAACTTTTGTCGTGAACGTTGGTCGATATAGGGCATTGTTTTCTCCGTGGTACAGGAGCGAAGCCGGGCTGACTAAGTGAAGCGAGGTGATCCGACACTGCGACCACTCTGTCGCCACTTGACCAGTCAGAGCCCGGCCCGCTGCCTGCACTGTTGCTTACGCGAGAACCGGACGACCGCGACCGCGGATCTCGACATTCGCTTCGGTCAGCACCCGACGAACCACGGTGGCCGAGTAGCCGTAATGATCCCCGATAGCCACGAGCCCGATGCCCTTGTTGTAGCGAGATACGATCGACCGTCTCTCATTTGCTGATACTCTTGTCGTTAAACGAGACATTTGAATCTCCTTCGTTAGAGTAGTAACTACGTCTGAATACTTACGGAGATAACCGAGGGCACTCTTTAGAATACGCGGGTTATCCCGTGCCATACCTAGTAGCGTATTGCATTGCAGGCACAGTACTCCACGGGGCTTCCCTGTCGCGTGATCGTGGTCCACGCACGCCCTACGTAGATGCCCTGGAATTTTCTCCTGTAATCCACGACGGGCACACAATCTGTATCCGCAAATCCCACACCGGGCTTTTTGGGCATCCATAGCGGCATGAAACCCTTTTATCGTCCACCCCGATTTCCTCAGACGGGATTTCCATCGGGAATACTTATCCTTACGACGGCGGTAACTTTCAAATTGATCGGGAGGCATTAAATCCATTATACCCTAGTTCTTACTGCATGTCAAGTAGTTTTTCCAACTCTTCGATAAGGTGATAGTCGATGCGTTTAAACGCTCTTTTGCGGTCCCTCTCGCGGACGTACGAATGCATGCTTATACACGTTTCTCTCTCGTCCCACTGATTCGCGGCCTGACGGAAACGAAGACGGTCCGGCCAATAGCGACTCCATAAATCTTCGATCACGATCCCATTGATGGGTGAAATACTATACCCTAGACCAAACTTCCACTGAGCATCGATGCGGTACCGAAGATGGCGGACTCTACGACGAGTTCGCCATATTGCCCAGCTTTCATACGGTCCCATTACGTGCTCTCCCCGTCCGAGGGAAGCCGGGACTGATCGCCCTGCTCACACTCGGTGCTTGCCTGCTCATCATGGGCGATGTCGTGCCCGGAGTCGAGGTCTGTGTCGGACACGAAGCACCCGGATTGAAGATGGAAGCGACAGATGGGAAGTTGGTAGTATTCGGCATCTCGTCTGAGGGTGTCTGTCAGACTCCGAAAACAATCTGGTCCCTTGGCACATCCCTCCCAGTAGGGGCAGAATGTCATGTCCCGGTAGTGGGTCATTTTTTCTCCCCGTCTGTGTCGTACTTCTCCGGGTAATTATCGATTAAATCGCCGAAGCCAACCCCGTCGTCGTCATAGAGGTCGATTTCGCCAAGCACGCGATCACATCGCCGACACCAGTACGTGGTTAGGATTTTCCCGCCGTCGGCCTCCGTACGACAAGCCACTAAGCAGCCCACGGGAATCTTAGCACGACAACCCCAGCACTGATGCGGCTTGCGGGTCTTGACAGTCTTGATTCTAATCAGGTCTCTCACCGGACTCCTCCTGCTCCTTCTCCTGCTCCTGCTCGAACGCAATCTTATGCACTGGACAGATCGGAGCACCCTTCTCGTCCAGGTGCTTGCGGGTCGTGCGGATTACGTAGTCGCACTCGGGGCAGGTTAGCTTAATCATACGAGTCGATTGCTTCTTGCCCGCACGCCCGGGAGACGTGAGTACGGCGTGAGGATAGGGCCCAAGCTGACCGGCGATCTTTCCGAGGACGAGGGCCACTTCCCCCGCCATGATCGGGGACTTCCAGGGAGCAACCAGCCCGACCGATCGGGCGATACTGATGAAGTCCCGTTTGTGCTTGGCCTCGATCCCGACCACGGTGTGACAGAGTTCGTGTGTGAGGATCTTGAGCAGCAGAACGGGATCGGCGTACTTGGGCGACATGAAGATCTCGTACGTCCCATCAGCGGACTGCTTCGGGGACCAACACTCCGCCCCGGTCTTATCTCGTTTAAACGTAGGCCAGCCACATCCAATCCGATACTGCGGGAGTTCGAGTCCAGCAGGTGCGAACACTCGCTGTTCGAGGTACTTTGCTGCTGCCATAAACCATTGCTCTCGTGTCTTGTAGGTCATTCGAAGCACCCGAACAGTCCGCCCAGAAAAATTAAGATGAGCGTACCCCACAACGGAGCCGTGACCCATCCCCACGAGATCTCACAAGTCCCAGTGAGCTTTAGCACCAGTAAGACGAGGAACAACCACCCGGAGAGTCCTATTGAATGTTTGCTCATTTCACCCTCGCCATTAGGAGGAACATCAGGTACATCTCGAATCTCGTGGCGTAGCAGCCGAGGAATAGGAGTTCAATCAACCCGTCCACGATCTTCGCCACGGCCAGGACAATCCGGGTCAAACGATATCGTAAAAGACTTCCGGCGAGATTGCCCAACCTCGTACGTGCGAGCCAAATGCGACCCCCGGCCCAGAGATTTCCGTCTTTGAATGTCACTCTCATTTCTTCACCTTATCCAGTATACGACATAATCCCCGATCACGCAAGGGGAATTATTCAAAAAGTTTCTCGTGTTTTCGGAGGCATTCTTTGCACGCTTTGCTCTCAAGGGTTGTAGCGAGCCCTAACCACGGGTCCGTAGTCACCCATTGACGACATAGACTCTCGATCAATGGCAGTCCGAGGTCCGGAAAGAAATGGACCTTGTGGGCACCCCCGACCTTTTTCCATCCACCGTTTGCCTTTGGTTTACTCATCCCAATCTCCTCAGATTCGCAACGTGCTTGACAGAAAGCTGAACTTCTACCTGAAGCACGCCCTTCTTGTGGTGGAGGAATGCCGAATACATCCCGCCGTTCTGGCGTGAGCTAGAATCCGCCGCCCGTAGCTGATCGATGAAGTTGTTCAGGTCTTCACGGTCCCCGATGCCCACGACGATCGAAGCCTCCTCCGTCAGCGTAGCGGGCTCTGTTTTCGGGGCTTTCTTCTTCCCCTTCGGAGCATTAAAGCTGAACTCGTGCCCACACTCGCACACTTTGGTTCGCGGGCCCCACTCCGCTTCACACTCTGGGCATGTCTTTTTTCCACGCGGCATCTATTTCTCCTTCACCAGAAGTATACGATACAAATCTCACTCAAGCAAATCGGATTCCTCGGGGGCATCTTCGATAAACTTTGAGCACGTAGCCCCGTCCCTTCAATTCGTCTTCCAGTTCTTTATATTCTTCGGGTGTGGCAGGTCGAGACATAGAGACTATCCATTTATAGTATGCTGTCCCGTGCTGACCCACATGCATAAAGGACTGACAGTAACGCCCCCAAACTCCTTCGCGGGTACGGGGAAATAATGCTATCACCCCTTCACGTTGCGGGCCAGATGTCAGGGTTCGGAATACGACAGGTTCTGGATGCTCGCTGGTCATTTCTCGATCTTCTTATAAAATGCCTCGCCGTTGCTCCCGGTTCCGATCTTCACGAGCCCGCCGAATGCCTTGTTGAGAAGGTCTGACCAGTTACCGGCTATCTGGTTGCACCACGGTTCACACAACGTACTTTCTGAACTGCCGCATGTCAACAACTCTCTCGGGACGAGGCAAACGGCCGCAAGTCCACAATACTCACTGATTGTCACGTCCGCTAGGCCATTCGTAAGAATAACACGGCATTCGTCGGACTGCCATTCCCAGTGTTCACACTTATGAAACGAGGGGAAACGTTTTTTAATAACGCCCTGCACATTGTCGATAACGTCCTCCCATTGTTCGTCATTCTCGTCGGTGAAGTAAACCACCGCCACCGCGTTCGATGCTGTCATTACTGATCGTCCCATTATACTCTCCTTCGCAAGTACCACACCACAAGCCAAACAGCCGCCCCGCAGAGCACCCATCGAATTAGATTAGCCTCCGGACTCATTCCTCTTTTCCCTCTCTGCTCTGAACGAAGCCAGAGCCATTTGCGCCATTGTCAGCCCAACACATTTTTGGCAAATGACGATATCCTGCGGGGACGAGGGCCCGTGAGTGTACAACCCGGGCAAGGCCCATTTGACTTCCGACATGAACGCTTGAAGCTGCCCGATGTGGTGGATCAGTTGTATTTCCGTTCGTTCCATTGCTCTCTCCTCACAAACACAACATAAGATACGCAAGGGCGACAAGCCAAAACCACCATGAAATTGTTTTAGATGGTAGCATTGATCTGGTCACGCAAACGTATCGTGGCGTATCCCTCGCCTGCGGCAACTAGGGATGCGGAAAATCCATTTCCCCAGTAGTGCTCCATCAACTCCACCGCCGTACTGCACGTTTCGATGGTGCCTATTGTCTGGAATCGACCATTGCACCACATCTGAATTTTGATCTTGTTAATCCGTGACACTGCTAGCCTCCTCGCCCAGACAGGCGGTGCGAAAGCGCTCCACATCAAACGAATCGTGAGCACCCACGAAGATATCACACAACAAGCCCACAAGGGCCCGCTCATGCAAATGCCCTTCATGGGCTGACCGGGCTTTAGCCTTGCGTACCGCCGCCGCCGTTGCTTCGAAGATCTTTTTTGAGACTCTCATGATCTACTCCCGTCCGCGTTTATCCTCGGAGGATCTTGCGGGTTCGTATAGGTAAAACCGTACGTGGGAGGGGATGACGGTCGCTATCCAATCAGCAACTACCTCCATCGGGGCACCCCCCGTATTCACCCATATACGGAACACATCCCGTCCGGGTCTCGGTTCTACCCGCCTACAAGAGACGCCCGGTTGCGGGTCCATCAGCTTGCAGACGCGTTTGAATACCTGTGCTGAAGTCACGACGCAATCTCCCGTAGTTTTTCTACGATCTGGTACGCCCGTGCGGTTTCCCGTCCCGTAAGAATGCCCCTACCATAAGAGACCGCAGGCGGTGACGGGGTCCGCAGAAGTTTCATAATCTCGTATGCGATGGTAAACATCGGGTCGTTCTCGTACAGCATATCTTACTCCTCCGTCCTACGAAACGCCGCTATATATGCCTGGAACTGCCCTATCCCGGTAATACCAAACCCATGATCCGGGTGCTCTCGGACATACATTTGTAATTCTTCGCGGAAAGCTTCCATAGTCAGGGCTCTTTCTTCCGGTCTCCCGAAACCCGAGGTATCAACAAACCATTCCGTATCTGTTTCTTCCCATCCGTCCGCTACATCCGTATCGGTCAGGTCAGGGAACGGGACGTTGCCACCGAGGTTCTCCGGGTCAGCGTATACATAGGGTTCGTTATCCATATCTCTTACCTCCATTAAAAGTATACGATA
>SDBS01006851.1_pt1 | contig 11078 bp, 13 predicted proteins | sample 2277091 | NCBI WGS metagenome assembly SDBS01 (sample SAMN10404972, study PRJNA504765) | marine sediment metagenome | isolation source: marine sediment core GS10_PC15, 163 cmbsf | place: Arctic Ocean: Southern Knipovich Ridge | collected 2010 | reverse complement strand
GGCAAAAGCTTTCAAGGGCAAATCAACCGCCAAGACCAAGTATGCCGATGCTGTTGTTGAGTTGGACTCCCATATCGGTCAAATCATGGACAAAATCCGACAACTCGGTATTGAAAACGATACCTTTGTCTTTTATACAGTGGACAACGGCGCCTGGCAGGATGTCTATCCCGACTCCGGTTACACACCGTTTCGAGGCACCAAAGGCACAGATCGTGAGGGCGGCAGCCGTGTACCTGCAATTGCTTGGTGGCCCAAAAGGATTAAGCCAGGTTCAGAAACGCACGACATCGTGGGCGGTCTCGATTTGATGGCCACATATGCCAGCATCGCCGGAGTTGAACTGCCAAAAAAGGATCGCGAGGGAAAGCCGATCGTATTTGACAGCTATGACATGACACCGCTCCTGTTCGGTACAGGTAAGTGCAAGCGCAATGAATGGTATTACTTCACTGAAACCGAGCTTTCCCCGGGTGCAGTCCGTATTGGTCCATGGAAGGCCGTCTTCAATCTGCGCGGGGATGACGGTGCTCCTACCGGAAGTCTGGCGGTGGACACCAACCTTGGCTGGAAGGGGCCGCAGAAATATGTGGCAGTGGTCCCGCAGATTTTCAACCTCTGGGACGATCCGCAGGAGCGGTACGATGTTTTCATGACGAATTTCACCGAGAAGACCTGGACGATGATAATGTTCAACCATGCGGTGGCAAAGCTCATGAAAAGCTATGAGAAATACCCCCCACGAAAAATGCAGAGCGATTTCTATGACGGCCCGATGACGATCGAGCGTTTTCGCAAGATCGAAGCGATCGAAGCCATACTGAAGAAAAAGGGTATTGATATCTCGGAGGCGCTGAATCAATAAAATCCTAGCCGCGTGCTTCATACGAGAGAACCTGGTTCCTAAGAAGGCAACAGGTTCGAAAGTGACAATTTCCTCCAATCGGATATCCTTAGAGAAAGACTATTTGTTGGCATCCAGAGAACGCAAGATTCTGAGTCTTGTCTCCAGAAGATGGTGATAAGACATTGCTTTTCCCAGTGAAGAGCGTAGGAAAAATCGTCTTGTGGGTCAGAAGAAAAGGAAGCACAGCATGCCTGGTATCGGCTTTGAATGGAGAAGGTCAACGCTAGGAGTGATCTGGATGCGGCTTCAGACAAATCAACCAGTTGACAGAGATCCCATTTATAGGCAGGCAAAATCCTTATGACATTTTTGAACCGTGGATATTGGCGAATCGGGAATTAACTGTGCGAATCTGGCCCATAAGTATTTTGGGTTTCCGATAAAAACACAAGTTATCAGAAACACTCAAAATCTGTGATTAGCCTTACGTTCTTTGGTGAAAGTATTGCCTCGAATTTGATAAATTTCCAGCCTCACTTTAACTCATTTCTTATTCCAAAACCCAAAATATCGTAAAGCTCAAAAAAGCTGCGTTACCATGAAATCAGACGGCTTGAGCAAACGTTGAGATTGCTTCCATCTCTCAGGGCCAGTCGTTGCTGACATATATTGAGAATATTCAAATCTTGCCAAAAGTTGGGATATCACTTTGCCTTTAGGTTATGACTACGTGCATTAAGCTTCACCCTGACACCCGCCCAAATAAGTGAAGACTACCAACAGAATTGTGGAAAATGCTCAATTTCAAAATCACCTATTTTAGCTAAATAATGCAAAATCGATAAAATGTCAAATCTGCATCAAAAAAACACCTGTTGAGCGGGTCTCGACGAATAACCCCGCTACAGGCCTCAAAACCTATCCAACAACTGCCGAACCAGGGCTGTTTGCATCCGGGTTATCCCTTACCGGAGAAATAAGAAGGGAAGATAGGGCGTGGGCGGAGAACCCCCCGGAGAACAGAAAATACATGAGGAAGATCGCTCCGTAAAGGCAAAGGTTGAGGAAAATGAACAGGCATCAATTTTGTTGTTGACATTTATCTTGACACGTATTAGTGTATGTTACATGAAGATACTAAAGGGGGGCATTGATCATGGGTACATTTTCGACGTTACAAATTGAAAAAGGACTTGAAATACCAAGGGAGAGGTTACGAGAGTGGATTATCCGCGGCTTTATAAAGCCTTCCCATCCCTCTCCGGGGCAAGGAATAAAAACAGAGTTCTCCAGGTTAGAGGTTTATAAGGTTGCGTTATTTCGCAACTTAATCGACTTCGGTATCAGTCGCAAAGTGGCAGGGCTATACATTGACAAATTTCTACCAGCCGAAGACGAAGAATCGGAAATCCTTTACATTGTTTTCCGGTTCAAAGGGAACACGATAGGGGCTTATACAGTAAAAGAGGATCAAGGTGAGCATTGGGCCTTGGCGCTTGATACCGGACAGATAGGGAAGTACGACAAAGAGGGGAAATGCCCCTTTATCCCTGGCCCTTCACTGGAGGGAGGGAGGGGTATAAACTCTTGGGAGCATATCCACGTTGTGGATTTCAAGAACATTAGACTGGAGGTGGATCGGCAGTTGGCGGAGTAATTTTTTTTGGCTTAAACTTCGTGCATGTTACATGAAGGAGGATTTAATATGAACAGATTGAGATTAAGAATTTTGCAGAAATATCATTCGCAAGCCAATTTTGCGATGGAATTAAAGGTTGATGAATCAGTGATTTCAAGGGTCCTTCATGGACGGCGGGGGCTCACACCGGAGAATAGGGAGAAGTGGGCAAAAGCGTTAGGGTGTGATCCTGCGATCTTGAAGTCGGTTACCAAATAAAGCGAACGAAAGGAGGTGATCCCATGAGCCAGGAACAGGTGATTTTGCAGGTGTTACGAGAAGTCGGGATTCTTGATCGAATCCGGGAACGCGTCTCCAGTGATCGGGAGTTGGTGGAGTTGTTTTGTGATCGGTTCGGAGATCTTGTGGAGATAATAGAAAATGAAACAGCCTCCAGGGTGTCGAGTCCAGGGAGGCCGTAACGAGAAACAGGTGACTACATGAATAAAATAACTATTCAGAAAGCAGATGTCAATAGCTACTTTGAAGGCCAGTGGAACAAGTTTTATGATCGTTTCATGGAGATCAAGTCCACAGCCGGGAAGTATCACAAATGCCTTTGTCCCTTTCATGATGATTCAGACCCTTCCCTATCATTCAACAGTGAAACAGGCCTCTTTAAGTGTTTCGGTTGTAATGAGTCCGGGGATGCCTTCCATTTTTATAAACTGAAACATGGTCTTGCTTCCTTTCCTGAAGTCCTCCAGGGGATCGGTCAAGATTTTGGAATAAACGGTTCCGGGTCAAGGTCCACGACAACCGGGAAAGGCAACGGTCGGATAGTAGCAGAGTATGAATATGTTGATGAAAAAGGAGATCTTCTCTTCCAGGTGGTCCGGTTCGATCCAAAGGATTTCAGGCAGCGAAGGCCAGACGGCAAAGGCGGATGGATCTGGAACATGAAGGAAGTCCAGAGGGTGCCTTATAGGTTGCCGGAGGTCCTGAAGGCGGAGCTTGTGCTTATTCCAGAGGGTGAAAAGGATTGTGATAATCTCCGGAAGTGGGGATTCACAGCCACAACGTCTCCAGGCGGAGCGGAGAAATGGGAGGCACAATATAACGAGGCGTTGGCCGGTCGTGATGTGATCCTTCTTCCTGATAATGATATGCCAGGCCGGAAACATATTGAGAAGATAGCCAAGAGTCTGAAGGATGTGGCCAGGTCAATAAAGGTCGTGGAGTTGCCGGGCCTCAAAGAAAAACAGGATGTCAGTGATTGGATAGAAACCGGAGTCACAAAGGAAGAGTTGGAGAAGATGATTGCAGAATGTCCTCCCTGGGAGCCAGAGGAAGATCCAGAAGAGGCAGCCAAGAGCCTATTTCCAAGGGGTCCTTTCCCCTGGGAGGTCCTTCCTCCTGCCATAGCAATGAGTCTAAAGCAGTTGGCGCGGGCTTGCGCTTCGAGTCCGACATCCCTTCCGGGTGCGGCGGTCTCTATTTTTGCCAGCGTGATCGGTTCAACAGTGTCGGTCAGTCCTAAGAGGTCATGGAACGAGCCTCTTATTTTCTGGAATTGCGATATCAGGCCTTCCGGGTCCGGGAAAACTCCAGCAGCAAGAAAATTGTGCCAGGTGCTATACGAGGCGCAGTCAGACGCAGATAAAGAGGCCGACTTACAGATGGAGGAATGGTTGGCCTTACCAAAGAAAGACAAAGGGAAGCCTCCTGCCAGGCCGAGAGGGTATTTCATAACTGATCTAACCATTGAGGGACTAAGGATGGATCACAGTGGCCATGGCGGGTCGGTATGCGTCCTTGATGAATTGAGCGCCTTTCTCAGTGCTCAGAATCAATATAAGGCCAAAGGGAGTGATCGGGAGTCGTGGTTGGCGTTGTGGGACGGAAAATCTGCGAGGATAGTCCGAGTTGGGAAGTCACTTACTTTGAGCGGGTCGCGGATCTCTATTTTTGGAGGTGTTCAGCCTGGGGTTTGGCGATCAGCCTTTTCCGGTGAAGAGGGGGGAATCTATTTGAAAGACGGAACTATTTACAGATTCCTTCCAACATTCGAGGGAGAGGCCTTCTATCCCTTAACGGCCGAGGCATGGAGCGATGAAAACAGGGAAGTATGGGAGAGCCTTCTCAAAACAGCCATGAAGTGGAGTGACAGCACACAGGGGGCGATGGAAAGAAAGGTCCTATGTCTCACCAGGATGCTCAGGAGGTCTTTCTAAGTTGGCGTAATGAGCTTGTGATGGTCAAAGATGAATTGCCAGTGCCTGTCCGTGGTTTTATTCCCAAGCTGGTGGGTTATGCTTTACGGTTTGCCGGAGTGCTTTACTTGATGGATGTGTTCTCCCGGGAACAGGAGCCGGGGTCCATCCTGAATGTGGATGATATTCTTAAGGGGATCAAGGTTTCAGGGTTCTATTTGGGCCATATCATACAGGCGATGGAGGCCTTAACATCGGAGGAAGTGCCAGAGGTTTTTGAGGTCACGGATCAGGTCCTCCATTTAGCCAGGACGTTGGCCGGTCTAAAGGGTGATCTTGATAACGGTCGATTGGCGATTGGGTATATTCAGGAAAGATTTGATGATGGTTTGGAGAGAGGGTTGAGGGTCAACAACAGCCGGTTTATGGGGTCTCTTCTCCGGAAATGTGGATTGACTACAACGGGTGGCCGGTATCGTGCCAATGGGAAAACCGGGGTTTATTGCCTTGTATGGGATAAAAAAACAGATGCCTTTATAGAAAGTAGTCCATCAAGTCCATCAAGTCCACAGAGCGGCATTGGGAGCAGATCTAAGGTGATGGAGGAGGAAAATCCTATGTCCATCAAGTCCATCAAAGAGGATGGGGTGATGGATGAAATGATGGACATGATGGAGGAGGGAAATCCTATGTCCATCAAGCAAGAGCCACATTCAGAGCGGGTTTGTGGACATGATGGACATGATGGAGGTGTTTCCTATGATTCAGAAGAAAAAGAAGAGGCGCCGGAGTTCATCGAAATATGAAGGCGGTCATGGAATTGGAGAGTCAGGGATATTCCATCAGCCTGGCTGGAGACAAGATCCAGGTGGAGAAGAAAGCCGGGTTTTGTCCCGATGTCGAGGCAGTCAAGATCCTTCTCATGGAGATCAGCGAAAAGAAACCGGAGGCGATCCGGTTCCTGAAACAGCGGAGGATGTCGGTTTGGTGTCCCTACAAGGGTTTGCCGCGGTGGGTGTCTTGGGATGCGTGTTTGTGGCATAGGGAGCGTAATGATCCAGCCTGCCAGGATTGCAGGCCGGAGCGGAGGCCGCAGAGTGAAAGAAAGAGAAATTAGCCAAAGGAGAAAAGATTATGGCACCCAGAATACAAAAGAAATTGACACCCAAACAACAACGTTTTTGCGGCGAATATTTGATTGATCTGAACGCAACACAGGCGGCGATTAGGGCAGGATATTCGAAGAAGACGGCTCAACAGATGGGAGCTGAAAGCCTGTCAAAACCTGTTATTGCGGCGGCTATTGCGGAATTTCGGTCCAAACTTGCTGAAAAAACAGAGGTTACCCAAAAGCGTGTCATCGAAGAGTACGCCAAACCAGCCTTCCTGGACCCCCGTAAGTTCTATGATGATGACGGTAACCTGATCCCGGTTCATCAATTACCTGCTGAGGTGGCCGCGGCGTTGACCGGGATGGATGTTTCGACATTCGTCAATAAAGACAATGGAACTGTTACCACTGTGACGAAATTCAAATTTGCCGACAAGAAGGCCGCGCTTGATAGTCTGGGGAAACATCTTGGCATGTTTGTGGATCGAGCTAAGTACGGATTGAATGCGGAAACGCTGAATCTCATTCTTTCAGCCCTTCCGGCAGATTATGCGGAGGGGGTTAGACGGGAGTTAGCGCGACTGGTAAAAAGATAGGGATATAGATTTATATGCCGCAACAATCTGCTCACGAAAGATCCAATGTCCCTGGGCGGGCATAGGTGTTAAGCCGGAAAGAATCTTGCTTGGTATTGCAAACCGGGTGATCCCTGTTATGGGGATGTGTTGTTCCAGGTGGTTAACAAACGTTCAGAAGTCAAAGAGGTTCGGCGATATGGACAAAAAAACCGTCATAAAAAGATGCTCAAAAAGTAAACCGTTGAAAGTTAAAAAAGGGAAAAGCATAGACGGTGTGCCTTCCCTGGTAATTGAAGATCACTCCAAGTCAGCACGGGACACTTTCGCAAATACCGACCGAGGGTTGCAAGCGCTTTTTACCGACCAGTTGACTAAAGTCTTCGCTGGGGTTGTCACCCCTGAAGGGGGCTTTGATGAAGAAAAGCTGCTCAACGCTTGTAATGTTGGCTTGACAATCCTTCACGGCGTTAAACCTCAAGATGGGTTAGAAACAATGCTAACCATGCAAATGGTGGGGGTTCACAATGCGGCGATGGATTTATTAGCACGATCTATGAGATCACAACCTGCTTCTGAGATGGGAAAAGCCAGTGTGAACCAGGCAACCAAAATGCTGAGGACTTTCACTGCCCATATGGAAGCCCTGAAAAAATACCGCACCGGAGGCCAGCAGAAAGTGACAGTTGAGCACGTCCATGTCAATAAAGGCGGTCAGGCAATCGTAGGGAATGTGAACCAGGAGGGAGGGGGGGAGTAATGAAAAAAAGGAACAATGAACCTCATGCGAAACGGCTTGGTTGGCTCAAAAACGGAAACCCACCTTGTGACTTACGTTCCATGCCCAAATGCAGGGCCAAGGCAAAGAGTACCGGGAAGCGCTGCGGCAACCTCGCTGTGAAAGGTAAGAGGGTATGCCATCTTCATGGTGGGCGTAGCACAGGCCCGAGAACCCCGGAAGGCCTCGAACGGTCAAGGAAGGCGAACTGGAAACATGGATATTATTCTGCCGAAATGGTGGCACAAAGGCAGTTCGTTCGGTTTTTGCTGCATGAAAGTCAGAAGTTGGTAGAAGAAATAGGTGAAGTAACTCCATAAATACGGTTACAAAACGGTTACACAGTGTCGAAACCACCTGAAATAATTAAGAATAAAAAGACGCAAGGGGTTAGTAATCCCCGGCGTGGGGTGGATAGGTCGGCTATTCAGCCGCGTCTTTATGATTTAAAAACGGCGGCGTACTACCTCGGGCGGAGTACATACAGTCTAAGGACCCTGATATGGAAAGGTGAGATCCCTATTGTGAAGAGTGGTAAGAAAATGTGGTGTGACATTGTGGATCTTAACCGATGGATTGACAACAACAAAGAAACGATGATGGGATAGCTGTGGCGGGTTGAAACCTCCTTTCCCCGCCTTGGTCTTGCTTTGCACACTCTTTGGAAACCGAATACCCGCAAGGGCGGTGTGCTAATTTCCGGCCGGAACAGGGGATAATTCACTCAAGACAACAATACCCGGTATCGGGTGGGACGAAACAGAGTGTTCTGTCAAGGCAGATAGGAAGCCTAACCGAAAAATGGCGTTTTCACATCTTGAGGAAGCGCAGGAAGGATACAAAGGAAAATCAATTGACACATTCTAAAGGGTAATGTTATTGGGTTAATAGGGTATGAGGTGAGGATGTAGGGGAGGATTATATGTGGATAAGGGTTGTGAAATATTCCACAAAACCCCTTGACTTTGTGGGAAACATGCCGATACAATATTTAAAAGGGAGGATGAAACTATGGCAGCCAAAAAATCAACGAAAAAGTCCACAAAAACAGCCAAAGGCATCGAAGTAACATTGGTACCCAACGAGAACATCCCCCCAAGCCGAATTTACTCAAACTTTATTCAAGTTGCCCAAACGCCATATGATTTCAGCCTTAAATTTTGCGATGCGACTCCCATTTCAGGTAGCAAGAATGTTGGGGGGAAAGTGACGCACGCTATCCCTATCGTGGCTGAAATAGCCATTCCATTTAATCTTATGTCAGGATTTATAAAAGCCCTTCAAACTCAATATGAAGTCTATAAAGATAAAATTGAGTGGGAGGGGAAGGCTAAGAAATCATCGAAAAAATGACGAACTGCTCAGGTTAACAAGGGTGCAGAAGTAGGAGGCATAAATCAAAGATGGCAGGATGGATTATCCCTAAAACAGGAACTGGAAAGGCAATGATGTCAATACAAGCCAATACCTCGGCACTGGCCAGAAATCCAAATTTTCATGATTATTCTACTGCCTTGGCACAACAGAGTCTTATTATGGGATACCAAATGGGGGTTAGTGCAATGTTATACAGTAGAGGATCTTCCGATACTCTTTTAGATGTTCATAACACTGGCATCTTCAGAGAGCCTCTGAACGTTACTCTTAAACAGGCAAAAAAAGAGGTAGCCGAATACTTCAGGGCGCATGATGGGGAGGATATTGACTATGTTGATCTGATGGATGCACTAAATATCCATCTGCCACTTATTGTTGAGGCATGCGCCAAATTAGAGAAGGAGGGCAAAATTGCCGCAGTCGATCAGGGATAAAATACATAAAGTTCATAGAGATGTAGGTGATGCTATTGAAGGTGATCAGATATTAATTGAATGCAGGAAGCCCGCTAAAGCATGGCAAACAACAAGGGGGTCAGGGCAACACCATTACTTCACAACCGCGGCAAGGAAAAACGCATACGCAGTCCTCACTAAAACATTCACAAACCTTCAAAAATAATTTAAAAACTAAATCCTCTTCCCCACCAACCGCCTTCGGGCGGTTTTTTTACACTAATTATTTATTTGATTCTAAAATGGAGTAAAGGCCGGGAGCCTTCACCAACTCCTAAAGGGGACTCCAGAAAGCTCTATAACAACTTCCTTAAATCCCAGCATATCTACCACTTCTCAAGGAGTATTTGCTTTGTTTCGTCCGCATTCAAGACTATGGCGCAGGTTTCCCAGTCAATATCCGCAACCCGGTTGTATTTTTCATCAAACGGATGCTTAGGGTGGACGGACTGTATCAGCTTCTTGGCTTCTTCGATTTCACCGTTGGCAACGTCGATCCAGACATCTTCCAAGACATCCGGGATCTGGCCGAACAAGCCGAAGATATCTTCCATTCGGCTGGATAACAGATCATGGACACGGTCTTCAACAGACCCCTGATAACGCATGTTGTAGACATATATTTCGTCGCGCACCTGGCCGATCCGTTGAATACGACCCTTCCTCTGTTCCAACCGTGTTGGATTCCAAGGGAGGTCAAGGTTAATGAGGGTCCCAAGCCGCTGCAAATTCAATCCTTCACTCGCTGCGTCCGTCCCAAGAAGTAAGCGGAGGTCCCCTTTGCCTATTTTCTGTTTTATTTCATCACGTGACGTTTTCTTAAATTCCCTGTTCAGCATTATGCCTGAGTTTGCACCGCCAGCATAAACCCCAATGGCTTCATCTTTAAGTTCGTCAGAAAGCTGTTGCGCCAACCACCAGATTGAGTCAAAATATTGTGAAAAAACAATGCAGCCCAGCTCAAGCCAACCTTTGGAAACCAGATAGTCCAACACCTTTTGATATTTCGGATCACGGTCCTGATTGGCTTCAAGGGCCTTGAGGCAGCGGTTGAGTTCATCCCTTTCCTCAGTGGTAAGGTCTTTCATGCTGCCGCCAGGGGACCCATAATCAACCGGGGTGTCATCATCTTCTTCAAAGAGGGAAGCATTGACGATTTGGCTTTCATTGCCCCACTCGGATAACATTTTTTCGGTTGTCTGCCGTCCCGCATAGATTGTGCTCCCGATCCTTCTTAACAACAAGGTTTTCAAGAATCCCGCCCCCTTAGCCCTTTGACTCAACAAGCTGCAAAACGACTCCGCTGCCAGGTAGGCATCATTCAGATAGAGAGGCAGAGGGATGGCGTCTTCCGGGCCTTCGCCAAAGAGTGTCACTTTGACCGGTTTCAGGTATGGTTCCCCTGTTGCGGGATCAATTGTCTGTTCGAGGTATTTCCGGGTCCTTCTCACAATATACCGAAGAAAGGGATTGTGTTCCCTCCCGAATCCAGGGATAACGCTCTTGAGTCGGGTGATTTCAGCGGGCCGCAAATATTCAAGACTATCGCCGTCGGCGACGTGATCATCATCTTTTAACCCCAGCGTTTTCCGTAGATTCCTGAAAGCAAGACTTTCAGACGCTGGAGGCATTGGATTTCTGAGCCACCGCCAGGCTTCTCCGAGTCCACCGGGAATTTTCTGCTCACCCATAACGACAGGTATGGCCCTATCCGGTTTATTCCATTCGCTCCATTCTGTCCCCAGTACCATATCATTGCCTATAGCCAGTATATGAAGAAGGTCCCAGGCCTCAATGGGATGAAGCTGAACCGGGGTTGCGGTTGCCAGCAAAAGACTCTTGGTTCTGGAACTGATCTCCCAGAGAAACCGCATTAAATTGTTGGGGTCAGCATTTTCATAAATACTCTGGCTACTGACTTTGCGCCGTCGTGCCCTGTGTGATTCATCAACAATGACGCATTCAAATGTCATTGATTTGAGGTGTTCGGCAATTTCAGATCTTGAGGTGATCAGACCCTGAGAAACAATGCCCACTTTCCGGGGACATTTTCTGATTGACTTCGGGCCGTGTGCTGGATGTACGATCCCCTGCTCATCAATCC
>SDBS01006850.1_pt1 | contig 11080 bp, 15 predicted proteins | sample 2277091 | NCBI WGS metagenome assembly SDBS01 (sample SAMN10404972, study PRJNA504765) | marine sediment metagenome | isolation source: marine sediment core GS10_PC15, 163 cmbsf | place: Arctic Ocean: Southern Knipovich Ridge | collected 2010 | reverse complement strand
CCTGGGATCATTGAGAGCGCCATATAGCATGACCGTTAGGGGTGGAGTGAAGAAAAGGATTGGACGTTGACTAAAGACAAGCTTGAAGCCTGGGCCCTCGCTGTATTCGTCGGAGTGATGTTAGTCTATGTGCTGCCTGAGCTTCCTTTGATATTTGGAATCATTGGCCTTGTCGGGATTGTCATACTCGCAATTCGATGAAACACATCACAAAGCCAATCTCGTTCATGAGACTTCGGCATTTGGATACGCCGAAGGATTTGCTCGAGATGTATGCAGCAAAGGATCTCATCGTGCAGCAGAAGTACGATGGATTCAAAGTAATGGCCGTCAGGAGCAGGCGCGGCATCAGGCTGTATTCGCGTCGTGGAACGGATATCACCGAGCGTGCGCCCAGTATTGTTGAACGACTCGAGAGAGGTCTCAAACCTGGCGACACCGTGCTTGGCGAAATTGTTTACTACCATCGCGGGAAGCAAGAACTGCAAAAACTGCAGAGTATTCTTGGCTCAAAGACGGGAACTCGCGCAGTGGCCAAGTTCAAGAAGCTTGGTGGCCAGATGGATTATGTCGTCTACGACCTGCTTGCCTATCAAGGAAAAGATCTGACCTCGACACCGCTCTCCAAACGCAAGGCGATCCTCGACACCTTGCTACCCTCACGTAGTATGGTCCATGTCGCCAAGGATTACACCTGGGGACAGAGAACACGGGCGATGAATGACAGCCTGGCTAAGGGAGGCGAGGGTATTGTTGTCAAGGTAAAGAGCGCAGGATACAAGTATCGTAAACTTGGGTCTTCGGAGCCGTTCGGACTATGGTGGAAGCACAAACCTCCAGGCAAGTCGGCATACAGTGCTGATGTCATTTTGACGAGGTACAAAAAGGGGAAAGAAAAACTTATTTTCGATGCCTATCAGCTCGACAAATCTGGCAAGCGAATCTTGGTTGGGAGATTGAGTGGGATGGATAAAGTGAGTGAGAGGAGGGTGAAAAGGCTCATCGATAAGGGACAAGAGGTCGTCGCCGAAGTTTCGTATCAAAATCGTTTGCCGAGTCAGAAGATGCGTCACATGGGGTGGATCCGCATTCGCATCGATAAGCCTGCGAGATCCGCCACAATCGAGCAGATAAGACCAAGGGAGGCAAAGCGCAAGAAACGTAGTAAAATCATCAGAACAAAGAAGGTGACACACAATCCAAAAAGCTATGCCGTCTATTTGACGGCCGAAAAGCCGAATGCTGTTGAGGTGTACACATTTTACTCGACAGATTTTGCAATGCCTGGGACCGTCGCGTATACGCACGGCCTCAAGCTCAAGGCGGTAGATCCTAGATTGCGCATTCGAATTCTCGATGAAAAACAGCTTGCTAGATATCTCCGAAAGACTGGCAAGCGAATCAAGCCAGGCAAGCGCCCATCGGGTCGAGTGCAAAATCCCAGGCGTTCGGTACTCAAGGATGCATTGGCTACCGAACTCTTACAGTACAAGACATTCGATGACTTCGCTCGAGCATATTGGGAAAATTGCTCACGAGGTATCTATTGGTTCCCAACGAACGACAGGGGGTTCGACATTGGAGATGCTGAGAAAAAGCTGAGCAAGCAAGGTAAGTTCATCGTAAGCTGCAATCCTGAGTTGGCGCTAAAGAGTCCGAAGGGAAAGGGGAAAAAATACGTCGCAGAGTTAAATGTGACGGCGCTATCCTCAAACGATTACCGGATCAAGCGGGGCTCAGCGGGGAGCGAGATCAAGATCGTTCGTAATTTGAACAAGGTTAAGGTCCTGCGCGTGCTCAATACGAAGAAGGCTGCCCGTTCGTTGATTTGGCAACAAAGCATTCTTCCATCCAGCAAAGATGAGTTGCGCAAGTTTTACAACCAGGTAGTCGAGAAGGATCGGGCGAAGAAAGAAAGGGAGATGGAAAAGAAGAAAGAGAGGGAGGAGCGTAAGGCGTTGCGTGCAAGGCATCTGAAAAAGAAGAAGGCTGAGAAAGGGAGGCGCGCGGAAATCAAGGCAGAGGAAATGGAGAAGCTCGAAAAGGAGGAGGCGAAGAAGGTTCTCAAGAAAGAGAGAAAGAGAAAGGAGTTTCGAAAGGCGCGCAAGGAAGTGAAGAAAGAGCAGGAGGGGCGTCGTAAGACTCGCGCGAAGAAGACTTCCAAGAAGGGACCAGGTACGAAGCTTGCGAAGAATGCCGCCGTTCGCATGATATCGTCGCATGTCAATAATTCAGGATTTGCATGAAGATCCCTCAGATCGACATTCAAAAGACGCGTCAGGCTATCACCGATATGGCGATGGTGATTCCATCGCGCAAAATGTTCGAGATCATCCTGCATAGCATCGATGTGATGATGGATGACATCGTCGAAGCGCGAGAGGAGATTTTCACCGATAAGCCTGAGGTGTACCAGGCTCTCGAGCAATGGGACCAGACCTTTGAGAGCTTCGGTGAGCGAGAGGCGCTTTACTATCAACAAATTTCGGAAGCTACAGATGAGACGCTTGAAATCGTTGCAGTTAAGCCGTTGCTGAAAGGTGAATATCCTGAGGGATCTGGCGAAGTTCCTCAATGGCCGGATGTAGAAACACCGTGGAGATTAATGAACGCGCTCGCTTTGATTGCCGCACAAAGTGGCAAAAAGAAGATATATTTCGACAAGCTCGAAGAGCGATGGATGGACAACTTCGCACGGTTTTGGGTAACCTCAGCGATAGGTCTAAGCCGCCAAGCCAAGCTCGGGCCTCGCGCACTTCCGCAGACGGTTAGTTTCGAGGGGCCAGGTTCTGGACCGCCGCCTGAGCCTTCGTTGTACGATCAGGCAGCCGCGAAGGCGCGGGGGACGGTGGATGCGGTATCAGACTTCTTCACCGTCAAGACGGTTGAGGAAGCGAAGAAGGGCGCGAAGCATGTGGGCATCGGTCTTGGGATTGGACTGTTCGTGGGAGTGGCCGTGGCGACCTTGGTGTTTTGGCGCCTGCGGCGCTAGCGAGGTGCGTGGGCGTGGGGACCTTGACGGGAGAGATCGAGGGAGGTAAGAAGGGGCTTGAGGTTACCCGGCGTTTCGGGAGCCGCCTCGGTTTTTACGAGGAAAAGAATCCCATATAAAGGGAATTCACTTTGAGGATCTTCAGTCAGTTCGTTCCGTATCGAAATCGGCCAAACGTCTTTTGTGACGTCGAGACGACGGGTGTCGAGCCCGGGGTTCATGAGATCACCGAGATAGCATTTAAGCACGACACGCTCGGGTCATGGGCGACAACAATTCAGCCAGAGCATTTGGATCGCGCGCAGCCAGAAGCGCTTCAAAAATCCCGTTTTAATACGGTAGACTGGGTCGGGGCGCCTTCATTTAGAGAGGCTGCGCCGCGGATTACCGAATTCGTAAGCGGAGCCACAATCATCGGCCACAACTTCATCGGTTTTGACGCGCCGATGCTCATAGGCAACTACAAGATGTGCGGATTGTCCCATCGCGGACTCTTTCGAGACATCATCGACACGATGATGCTCGCGCGCACCTTCCTTGTTCCCCAAGGGCTCAAACTCATCAACATGGAGGCCTGTCGGAAGTTTTTTGGAAGACCTTACGAGGGAGCGCACGCGGCCTGGGAAGATTGCGTGTTTGCTGAGGAACTGTATCACGATATCATCGACAGCCTGCGTTGGTACGATAAACGCAAAGGTGAAACGATGCAGGAGAATCTCTTTGACGATCCCTTGGGGAAACTATGAAACTCAAAAATGTCACCGCATTTGCAATCGAAGGCCCCGACAAAGTCGGCAAGGCGACGCAGAGTAAGCTGCTCGTCAACTCCTTGGTGGACTTCAGTTCGCTGCGTACGAACCTCATCGAAATCCCGAGTAAGCACCACACGTGCTACACGAAGATCTACGACATGCTCAAGCGTCGCATGGATGGGAGCGCGCCGGCCGTCGATCATCCCGCGGTGTTTCAAACTTTCCAGGTCGCCAACCGCTTTCATGTTCAAGAAGATATTCAGCGCATGGCAGAAGCTGGAAAAGTTGTCATCATTTTCGATCGTTGGGTTGAGTCAAGTTGGGCTTACGGTGGAGCATCAAATGTGCCATCGGCGAAGCTTGAGGCCATGAACAATGGACTCCTTGAGCCAGACATCACTTTTATTCTCGAGGGCCGAGGCTTCGATCGACTTGAGACAGAAGACGATGCCTATGAGGATGACAACAGTTTTCAAGCAAAAGTTCGAAGCGTCTATCATCAGTGGGCGGAGGTAAAAAAGTACGCCATTCGTATCGACGCTGACCGCCCTAAAGAGATTGTTCACGAAGACATCTTCATGTTCGTCAAACGCCATCTGATTGAAGAGGGCCTTTTGTAAAAGGAGTAAATATGTCCAACGATGACAAAGAGCAAATTCTAAAAATCTCCTCCCACAAACACTATGATGTGTGGGAGGAAAAGTGGCTGACGCATTGGGAGGATAGGCCAGTCGGAGATACGATGGACGTCGTGGCCGCGCGAAACAAGGGCGGTGACTATATTGGTGAGAGGAGATTCGCTGAATCCTTGGCAGAACGTGACATCGCCCCAGAGATGGCGGATAAGGATCATGGGGTCTGCTGCATCGGCTGGAGCGAGTGTGAACAAAAGTATTTCGGCTGGTCTCATCGTGCCGTCGTTGGATTTGGCGTGGGCGACATGATCTTCGAGGAAGGATTTGGGGACGGCAAGACGCCGTTCATCAAGCATGGACGCGTGGAGATCCAGAACAAAGCGGACGCGCGAAAGGCTGCGATCAGCTTTGCGGAGCATGTGGGATGACTATTATGAACGCATTCGATGACGAATATCATGCGCTGTTGAAGCGCATTCTTGAGACCGGTATCAAGAAGGAGGATCGCACGGGCACGGGTACGCTCAGCGTGTTCGGGCATATGATGCGGTTCGATCTCGCGCAGGGATTCCCGTTGGTGACGACGAAGAAGATTCCCGTGCGCCTGATTATCCACGAGCTTTTGTGGATGCTGTCGGGGTCGACCAACATCGATTACCTCAAGGAGAATGACGTCACCATTTGGGACGAGTGGGCCGAGGCTAAGTACCGTCCGGAGATGGGGTATCCCGAGGGCGAACTTGGTCCGGTGTACGGCAAGCAGTGGCGCTCATGGTCTGGCTCCTCAACGCTACAGCAAGACGGTAAGGTCATCCGTCCCGGCGAAGAAGTCGACATCGGTCCCGGCAAGTTCGCACTGGTCACGTACCTAGTCGACCAGATCGCGGAGATCATCAAGACTCTCAAGGAAAACCCGTGGTCCCGTCGTATCATGCTCAGCTCGTGGAATGTGGGGGAGATCCACCGTATGAAGCTCCCACCCTGCCACTACGCCGCGCAGTTCAACGTGACGCCAACCTATAAGGAGGACGCAACTGGGGGCGATACGCTCTTGGTGCAGCAACCTGATGGGCACACGCGCTTTGCCCACCCCAACAAGCTCAACTGTCTGATGTCGATTCGAAGTTGGGATGTCTTTCTCGGCGGACCCTTCAACATTGCGCAGTACGCCCTACTCACGATGATGCTCGCCCAGGTCTGCGACCTCGAACCCGGCGAGTTGATCATTTCCAGCGGAGATACACATCTGTATCTCAACCATCTCGAGCAGGCACGGATGCAGCTCGAGCGCGAGCCTCGTGTACCGCCAGTGATGACCATCGATCCCACCATCAAAGGAATCGACGATTTTAAGTATGAGCACTTTCAGTTGAGTGAGTACGACCCCCATCCGCATATCAAAGCAAAGGTCTCAGTCTAATGGGAAACCCCCAGAGAAGGAATGAATCTCGTAGGAGCATTTCTCCTGCAGAGCGCCGAATCGAGTGGGCGCGCTCGTTGACCAATGAGCAGATGGAATCTCTGCTCCAAAATGCGCTGCTTTGCGCCCGCGGAGCGACACCGAGAACGCATGAAATAGTCTTGCTCGAAGAGGTCGTTCACGAACTCAAGAGTCGATTGGTGCGATATCACAAGTGTATGGGTCCAGCACCGGAACCAGAGAGAAGGGGAAATGAAAATGAAAATGAAGAGGATTAGAGACTATCTACTTACCGCTCTCATCGTGGCAGCCGGCTCATTTACCTGTGGGGTGAATTGGCAGACTCAACAAAGTGAACTTTATCAGCGCGATCTACGTTGGCGGGTTGGTCACGAGCAAGCGTTGCGAGAGCAAGCTGAAAAGATCGAGTACAATCTTATTCGAGAATCTGCCGACGACTGGTGTGAGGACATGCTCAACGAACTGTGGGCAGACCTGGGACGATGCGAGGAAAAGGACGAGACGGAAAGGCCTCCGCTCGGATGTGATGCGTGTTGGGATGCGTGGTCGAATGATATGGAGGGGAGCTGCCGTACCATGTCTTACGAATTCGATTACCAGGCCGAAGACTCGATTCTCTTCCGTTCAGCGCGACTCTTGTGGGACGAGTATGCCGCCGCCCGAACGAAGGACTGCGAGACTCGCAAACTCGAGACAGTCCAACAGTTCGACAAGTGCCTTGGACCTGCCGCGCGCAAAAAAGAAGTCAACGACGCGCTCGATGCGGTGTTCATTCATTATCAATCCAAGACTTTCTGATGAGCTATCCGACCCGACTGGTCATGTACGACTTCGACTGGACTTTGTTCCGGTCGCCCTTTCCGCCTGGCGGTAAGGAGAAGGCGTGGTGGGACAGTCCGGCATCGCTCAATCCACCTGTTGTACCCACCCGGCCAGGCAAGGGGTGGTGGATCAAAGAGGTGGTGGAGGAGATGAAGAGGGATCAGAAGCGGGCAGACAGTCTTGTGGCAGTCATCACAGGGAGAAATTACAGGCTCAAGAACCGCGTTGGAGAACTCCTTCGCCATGGCGGACTGCGACCCGAGTATCTGATGGCACACAACCCCGAGAGCGAAAAACAAGTACTCAGGTTCAAAGTCAACAGCGTCGAAGAGCTTTTGGACGCGAATCCAACCCTGATGACACTGGTCGTCTGGGAGGATCTCGAATCACAGCTCAACGCACTGCGTAAGGTGGCAATCAAACGCCGACTTGCATATGAACCAAACCTCGTCCTTGAAGTTGAACGGCAACTTGGATGGACACCGTAACCCCCAGAACTATAGGGAAAAGGAAAGCAATATGGCAGGAGTCAACAAAGCAATGGTCATCGGCTATCTCGGAAGAGATCCCGAACTCACCGAAACCTCAGGCGGCAACAAAGTCTGCCGACTGAACGTCGCAACCACACGTGTATGGAATAACACGCAGACAAATGAAAAAGTCGAAGAGACCGAGTGGCATCGTATCTCAGTGTGGGGAAAGCAGGCTGAGAACTGCAATAAATACCTAGCAAAGGGACGCATGGTCTACGTCGAGGGGCGACTGCGTACGTCCTCTTACGACAAGGACGGCCAAAAACATTACAGCACGGAGATTGTCGCCGAACAGGTACAATTTCTCGGCGGCAAGGGAGACGGAGAAAGCGGCAGCAGTAGCAGTGGCGGTAGCAATGGCGGCGACGGTGGAAATAACCAGCCACAAGGTGGACATGACGAAGATGATGACATTCCGTTCTAGGAGAAATTGATGCTAGACAAGATTCGGAAGTTGAATGACTCACTCAACGATGAACAGTTTGCGACGGTCTCCGATGTCATTGGACCGGACATATACGAACTTTTCATAAAAACGCTCAAAAGCAAGAATGAAGAAGACGCCAAAGTGCAGATGAAAAAGCTTAGTGCTTCCTTGAGTAAGCATCCGATGGCGGCATTCAAGCTGTACAATAAGCTCAACTCCGAACAAAAGAGCATCATCCTAGAGCTTATGGAAGACGAAAACGAATGAGTGTTAAACGTCGTCGTGGCATTGGAATGCGTAAGTGGCTTGTGGCCGCACTCAAAGATGTCGCTAAGCGTCAGAGTGCTGAGCTGACTAAGCCGGTATCGCATACGTCGATAGCGAACGAAATCTTACGTGGAAAGCTTCCGCCGATCTCCGCATACGAAAAGTACAAAGAGAATGGGGATTGCGCCAAGCAAGGCGTATCGATGCAAGAAGAGCTTTGGCTTGCAGTCAAGGAGTACTCCAAGGAGCGCGCGAAGGGGGAAGGCGATGCGAAAATTTCGTGCAAGATCATCGTAGGGAAAATTCCGCCTGTTCCAGAGCATTGCATTGAAGCGGGTAAACGTTTGGCGAGACAGCGCGAAAAAGAGCGTGCCGGGACTGTGCCTGCTCAGAAAAAGTCCACAGCTCCGAAAGAGCCTGAAAGTCCGTTCGCGGAATGGCCGTTGGCCTCGCCGAAATCAAAGAAGAAACCTAAAAAGAAAGCAAAGAAGAAGAAAAGGGAGAAGGCATTTTCGAAAAAAGCGATCGAGAAAGCGGAGAACGATGTGGCCAAGCGGGTGGAGGAAGGTTCGCCGGAACTCGACGGCGCCGCCGGATTACCTCCAGGTATGTCTTCGCGTGAATTCCTTGATGTTGTTCAGGAGTCACAAGAAGAGGGGATCCTTGAAGCGCGCGCTGAAAAAAAACTCGGCGAAGATGGGCGCGAGCTTTCCAAAGGTGAACCGATTGGTGAACAAGACAGTTCGAAGGATCGAGAAATCAAGCCGGACGATGATTTTTATAGTGGCGTTTTCAACATGTAGAAGCGTTAGGTTGCTCACCTAGGAGAATATGGCCGAACTTTTGCATCAAACATCAACCGTATGCGGCGTGATACTCTAACTGTTATGCGTTTTTTCAACAAAACGATGCTGTGGCTGACAATCGTGCCAGTCATGATTCTGATAATAATGATTGGCGCGACGGCTGGCGATGAAGTCGAGGAAGGTATTGATGCGATCCGTTCGGCAGCACCCCTCGAGCCTCATGGCTCTACAATGATCGTATCGCCGCCTGAGCCCGAGCTGGCCGAAGAAGAGCCCGAGAAGAAGGCGCCTGCCGTCTCCACGTCTGCGGACTACGAGGGCTGGCAGAACTGGTGCGAGCCCGTTGACTACGAGAAGGCCTGCAAGGAGGACAAAGATTGTGAAGGCATCGAGCACGCCGCGCAGAGACCTCTTCGTTGCGTACGCCCCTGGTACTCTAAGGATCCCGAATACAGAGTCTGCGCCCCTGGCTACTCAGGACGCGGCGAGCGTCGCTGGCGCCGTGCGCGTCTTCGTGAGCTGATCGCGCAGCAGTACTTCGACGAGACTGAGCACTGCTCGGATTGGTCGTGGAATCTGACTCTAACGACAAAAGGAAATCCGAAGAAGTACGCGCGCGAGTGGGCTAATGGAAAACCCACGCATCGTCAGTTTTGGAAGTGCGGTCGCGCGAGCAGCAAAGCCGAGGACCTGACCGACTTCCTGTGGCTGATCTACTTCCGCGAAACAAGCGCCAGACCCTGGAAGCGTCACCGGCTCAATCCAGATATTGCTGCAAATAAGCTGGCATACGTCAAGCATGCCGAACGCTACGGATGGATCGTCGAAACAGAGTGCATCGACAGCCGACGGAAAAAATGCCGAAGCAAGCACAAGATGATCACGGATGTCTATCCGGATCCCGACGCCGACCAACACAACCCACACTACGACCAGCGGTTCAGGTTCCAGTTTGGCCTCGGCGGCCTCGGTCAAAATACGGCCCTGTGGCTTGCGTTGTGGGACATGATGGCACCCCCAGAAGCCCTGTGCCTCGAGCCCGTGCAGTTCGAGACGTATCTCCGCAATGCCCGCGCCATCGTGAAAAAGCTAGATGGCGGCATCGACTGCGATGGTGACCTCAAAAAGGACTACTGGGACAAGGCGCCCACATGGGCAGTTGTCCATCGCGGTGCCAGTGGTGGTAAGGTCTGCCCGCCCAAGAGTCCAGCGAAAGCAAAGCGTCAAGCAGAATACGAACGCAAGTTTACGAAGAGAGCGGAGAGGGTTGGGTTGGATCCCAACCAAATCGTCACCATCGAGATGCTCGGCAATCCGATCGCCAGAGATGGTCAAAACGATCGCCTCCACGAGCTGTTGACGATTCTCGATGAGAAACTTCCGGCACCGTTTGATAGGCCAACCCTGTCAGCAAACACAGCGCCTGCAGCTGCAGTCGGCTTATAAAAGATGCAATTCGATCTTCCACCACTCCCCTACAAGCTCTCTGCGCTAGCGCCTTACATTAGCAAGAAGGCGCTCGAGCTTCATTATGAGTCGCATCAGAAGGGCTACTTGAAAAAACTCAATAGCCTTCCTGGTGTTGTCAATCTTGAGGAGGGGGTGAAGATCGAAGATGTGATTCTGATGGGGAAACGGGAACGCAGAAGTTCTTCGGTGCACGTAATTCCACCAAAGCCGCAACCGCCGATTCTCTACAACATGGCAGCCCAGGTGTACAATCACACCTTTTTCTTTAGGTCGCTAAAGCCGAAAGGCGGAGGGGAACCGTCGGGAGATATTGCGGAGATCATCACAAGTCAGTACGGGAACTACGAGAGCTTCCGGAAGAAGATACGCGCGAGAGCGAGGAATCTATTTGGTAGCGGTTGGATCTGGATTGCGCTTGATGAGGACAATGATTTGCGTATTTTGCAGGGGCTTGATGCCGACACGCCCTTCGTCTACGGCATCGTTCCGCTTTTGGTGATCGACGTGTGGGAACACGCGTACTATCTCGACTATGAAAACGAGCGTGGCACTTACATCGATGCCGTGCTCGAGCATTTGATCGACTGGGATTTCGCAAACGAGAACCTCAGGAATATCGAATCATGACAGAAGAGAAGAAATCGCTTCGAGGGGAATATACTCTCGAAGTCGTCGAGATTGAAGCGGGAATTTTTGACATCCGTATGCAGTTCGATCTGAATCGACCGATCGAGAATCGAACAGAACAGTTTATCGAGATGCGCGTCGAAGAGAAGACGCTAGTGCCATCAGCCCATTTTGCGCTCGGTCAAATGATGGCACGAATCGCGCCAGAGATGCCACAACCAACAGCTGTGATCGTGGGACAACCGCAATGAAGCTCTCATTGATCGGAAAAATTGTCTGGGTAGGAACTGATCCCGATACCGCATCTC
>SDBS01006849.1_pt1 | contig 11080 bp, 16 predicted proteins | sample 2277091 | NCBI WGS metagenome assembly SDBS01 (sample SAMN10404972, study PRJNA504765) | marine sediment metagenome | isolation source: marine sediment core GS10_PC15, 163 cmbsf | place: Arctic Ocean: Southern Knipovich Ridge | collected 2010 | reverse complement strand
AGTATCGGAGCCCACACTAACTTCGTGTCGAATGTCGGTGTGCAATAACAAGTATAAGCCGTGTCGGAGTTCGATATCCGAAGCGTCTCTGTAAAATACGGATTTACGTGGTTCGCATACGTCCGAATCAGATCACTTACCGAAACGTTGTTGATGATTACCCGCTTTTGCTCATCTGTGAATAGACTCAGCTTGTTGTAGTTCTGCCACGGCTGCAACCCGGCTGCCAGCGAAAGTATCATCAATTTACGCATCGGCAAATCTATCGGCAGATTTATCGGCTCCTCTGCAGACGCTACCAGCGTATAGCTCTGAATTTCCTTATTCACCAACATGCCAACCGGCGATATCGCTTTATCGTCGAACACGTGAGCGAACACAGACAACGCACCTGCATCGGGTGCCCCGCCGCCCAGGGCTTTGTTGTGTGTGATCCTCAGCTGAGGATTTTTGAAATTGCCAGGAAGAAACGCCAACGCTTCATCCCACAGATGCCGCCCGAACTTCATCTCGAGCGCCAGTATGCACGTATTATTATCGATGAAGTTCCGCTCTGAGAAAATCGGCGAACCTCGTTCGACAATGTTCATTGCCTCAATCTCCAAGCCGCTCAAGCTGTGCAAAACTTCAGAGCCGTCCACCAGCTCAATTTTCGTTATCATCTTCGCCGGGGACGCTGTTGGCGTTGATGTGCTGTTCGTCCCCCTCATTTGGATTGAAAACGCACTGACCGGCTCTGTCAAATTCACCTCCAAAACACGGGTAGCTGCTGTCGAGGCAGTCTCCCGATCTAAAAGTGTAGCTAATCTATGATTCATGACCAAACCCTTTCGAATTTAAGTTTCAAACTGACTTTTGGATCTACTTGCCTTCGATTGACACTTTCTTGGCAATCAGGGCATCGACGATCGCCTTGACTCGTGCAAGGTTGCGAGGGTCACGTCTGGCATACCGCGGTGGCAACGTGACCTGTGCAATCGCATCACGATACGGAGCGAAGCCGGCGTTGTAATCACCTTCTGCATCAGCGACACCAGGTCCCCAGTTCGCAACGCCGCGAGTTAGTGACTTACGCTGCCACTTCGCATCGCCGGCTTTCTTCACGCCCTTACCGAATGCGTTTCTCGCCATCGCCTTTTGCACACCGCCTTCGTAAGCACTCTCAGCCGCCATCGTCGATTGAGCCCACGGTCTGCTCGGATTCGCAATACCGGCTGCGTACTCGCTCGCACGTTGTGGCGTTACTTCAGCCCACTTCTTGGAAATTGAATCTATTGATTTGATTGGTACCATGACTTGAACCTCCAGTTCTCTTGCCCGGATGGGCACTATTTTTCATTGCCCCGCATCAGCTACACGCCGAAGGGGTTTACCCGCCGTCCTTGGCAGGCTTTACGCTTTACAAAAATGTAGTGCCAACGAACGGGCACTTACAGCTAAGACAATGTTGCCAATCAAGGCCGTTAGAGATTCAGTTGGCAGCTACAACACTATGTTACTTTAATCCATACACCCAATCAATCACTTTTTCCTGAATCTACCGAAATATTCTCAGGGCAAAACCAACGTAGCTAACCTCCGCACGCATCCAAAGAAACCAGTTCTCTTTACCATGCACCCGCATCTTCTCAAACCACGTCATGCCAAAGTCCCACTCATCTTCGTACTTCGTGGCTTTTGTTCTACCTCGTCTCTCGAACATTAAAATCGGGCCAATGTAAGGCCCTTTTTTGATAACAAACCGCTTTAATAAAAGCGACCAAACCATCTGACCCCACCAGATGTCTTCCTCGTAACGCAGAAAGTAATTGTAAACAGCCGGCCACCTTACATCCTCAGTCGGCGTTGGTAATCCGGTCCGGTCCGGGACCAATCGTCCCTCCCAGGCACCGGCATGAGCGCCAACGACTTGCCACCAATGTCCATACTTTGGCCATAGCTTCAGGATATGGAAATCAACAAACCTCGTCAAAGACATGACACCCGATGGCAATGGAAGGCCAATTCCATACCTTGCCCCAAAGGTCCAATATCCCACCCTGTTCGCATACCTCGAATAGGCCAAAAGGATATCGTTCGGAATTGGGATAATGTTTAGAACAGGTGCCGCATCAACATGCGCAGGCCTGTCATGCCAAGGCCGCCTGCCCATACGTCGACCCAAATGCCATCCCTCAATCTTCTTAATCTTGTAAGCACGCATGTGATTATTTTTGTATTTTTTCTCACAAACCAAAACTTCTAATCTGTTAAACGAGCCAAAACGACTCAGAATCGAACAGGAACAAACACCACAAACAAACCAATATTTCACCGTTCAAGGTAATCAATGTTCGGTTTTCGTTTTGGTCTAATCCGGTCAATATCAAGTCGAGAACGGCTTTTTACGGCCCTCAATTTCCGGTAACCAAGTCGCTCGTAGAAGCCAATCGGATTTCCACTCGACTGGTCTGACTTGGATCTAACGTATTTAGCTGCGCAGCACTCGACAAGCTTTTTGCCTATGCCATGACCTCGATGATTTCCGGCAACAAGCAAATGAATAATCGTTGAGGAAGGTTCGACAACGGCCCAACCAAGTATCTTGAGCTCATCGATGCACAAAACGGTCCGGTATTTACAAATGTATCTTTTGTGCTGCGAAGGCGAGATAAAACAATCGTCAACCGCACCGAACGCTTTAACTCGTTTTCCCCGACCAGAGAGCCAAAAGTCCGTGAAACGGCTCACAGCCTTTAAATCTTCCAGAGTAGCATCCCGGTAATTGAGCATCGAAACATTTTACTTTATAAGTTCGCTGGCTTCAAGAGCCAGCTCACAACGCCACCGCCGGCCTAACGGCCGGCTGGCATAATCGCAACATCACGCGAACGCCGGCCTAACGGCCGGCTGGCTATCTCGCTAACGCCCTGCTCGCAACATTCTCCTCAATAAGGAAGCCGCTACCTTTGTCCCGTACGTAGCATTGGGGGTGGCTCCGCCCCCCTTGCCCCCCTGGCTGGGCCGCGGGTATTACCGTCGCCCCTAACTTTATCCGCATTTAACCAAAAGACTTTCCAGTCCCCGCGGCCCTGTTTTACAACAACAACTTCGTCGGCTTACGCCGACTACGTTGTTGTTCTGCTGCGCTTGCGCTTGCATTGGGGTTACGCTGTGGCACACATCCGCTTTTTTGTTGTTCTGCCGCGCTGGAGCTTACCTATGCGATACGCCCGGACGGCCGGTTGGCCGCACAATGAAAACGGATAACGGCAAGGGATTCTCCCTGTTCATAACATCTTTTGACGACAAAGGTCTATCGCTGAATTACCGGCTCCGCCGGCACGGCAGGAAGTCACCGGCGTGACTTCACTCGCTCCGCTCGAATCAAAGTTCGGGAAGCTGCCAAAAGAAGCTAAGCAGTATGCGTGAGCAGCACAGGCTTTCGGCAGCCGGAGACGGGCGGGCAATTGCAAAGATGCCGAGAAGTTCGGCACTGTTTACCTACTGCCCACTCCGCCCGAACTTTTTAGCTGCCGTGCCGGCGGAGCCGGTAATTCATATGCATTCGCTGCGCTCATAGAGTTTCACCCCGGCCTTCATTGAGCAGCTCCCGGAAGACAGGCAGGATTACGGCCGGGGACGGCTTCTATTCGAACCCGTCTCACGGCTCCGCTTCGCTCCGCCGCCAGGCCTGTCGGGCCCCATCCACATTTAATCCCCCGCGGGCGACGAGCTCCTGGGGCGTCAACCAGCTGGTGGACCTCAGGGGGCGTACGAATCACCGCCCCAACCGACGAGCTCCCGGAAAGGCGATTAATCCGATATGATAGAGGCTGGCGTTGTGGTACAGAGGCCCCGTTTACTCTGTAATCAATTATCTGCCTGTGATTAGTGCCATTACACCCCGAAAACCCGTACAGCGAACGTCCGGGCCTTTGGCGCCGCCCCGACCAACCCCTACACCCCTACTTTATTGGACACTTTTTTCCGTTTTAGACAAAATGTCGCTTTATACCCGAAATGCGACCTACCTTTTGAACGACGGCTAAAATAAAATATTTTCATGTCGGTAAATATTTGTCGCTTTTTCTCTTGACAAGATGTCGGTTTGCCCGATAATGGAGTTATGAAAATGTCGCACTTGCCAACTGTAACCGGAAAAGAGCTGAAGGGAAGACGTGCTCGATCTGGATCTTCCACATGGACGGCCGAGCGGCGCTTTCTGTGGTCACTTTGTTTTGGTGTTCGCAGTTGCCAATTATAGGTACCGAGAAAACGGGAGCCCTTGAGGTTTACACTCGCCGTGCCGACACTTTGGCACTGCGACACCATTTGGAGAATTGATTATGAAATGTCCAAAGTGTAACTCTGATATGACTCAAGGTGCCCCACATTCGGAAGGTGACCGTTTTCAATGGGAGTGTCATCGTTGTGGCAAAGTCATCACAGAATCTGATCTCAATTTAGGTCGAGAGAGCCGGTCCTAATTGGATAAAAGAAAGGAGCTCCGCATGAATGGATGGAATACAATCAAAAAAGTCCGAACTGAACTTAGCGAGGCAATGTACTATGCAAAACACGGCAATAAAACTCTGGCCAATCTCTGCCTGACTCATGCCGAACTTCTACTCAAAGAATACTGTGCCAAAGCACAGAACCCCGAATATGGATTCGAACCCGAAATTTTAGGTAGCTGAAAGGAGCTCAAAATCATGACACTGAACGATTTTCTAATCAAAGCTCACACCGCTCTTGACAGAGCGACTGTCGAAGACGGCCTGGGCAATGAGGCCTTGTGTATGCTTCACCTTGGACACCTGCATGGATTGTGCATTATTTTCCACGATGGTCTGTATCCCACACCGTCCCGAGCTTACCGGGTGTGTGTCTGCACGGACCTCAAGGCTTGCCCGGGGGGTTACTCATGGGTCGAACCTGATTTATGCAGCAGGTGCGTTGTGCGGACCGTTGATGGGCCTATCAGCGAGAGGCCATCGAAAAGCAACCACAAATCATAAAACCGAAGAAAGGATCCAAAACCCATGAAGCTATCCCAAGCACTTAAAATCCTGCGTTCTCTGCTCGGCTCTGCTGAAGTTGCGGCCGATATGAATCAAGGTCCCGCTATTGAGCTTCTGCTCAAATCAATGCGTGACATCCTGCTGCAACGATACCCTGTGATTGTGAACTCACTGAATTGACCGTTTGAATCAGAAAGGAGTTTTACCATGAACCTCGTTTTCGAAATTCACTACTTACTGTGGGGTTGGATACTTGTAATCGGAATCGTAGCCGCTATCAACAAACCGAGAAAATCATGAACTCAACTCAATTGTCTATCGCAGCCGGAGAAGCCCTAGCCGAATACGGCCAGACTCACAACGAAGCATGTGTCCTAAGCCAAAATGGTGGGATTGTCAGATGTAGCCCTGTTTTCGAAGGTGGCCCGCAAAAATACGATAGTCTTTGGATTTCTCATTACGAATTGAAAAACGGTATGAAAAACGCACGCTGGAACTCAATCGGAACCGCACTTTTAAACCTTTACACTAAGGAGTTATCATGTCAAGCGCACCGAAAACACTAAATGTCACCGACCAGCACAAGCTACTCGATGCCCTGCTCTGCAAGGACGCACCACACAAATCTTTTCGCAAGGGCATCCGGAATTATCTGCTCGGCTGTCTTATGCTTGAGGCCGGCCTACGCGTTGGTGAGGTTGTGGCTCTGAAATTGTCTCATCTTTATTTCAACAAAATACCAGTCAGCTCTCTGGTATTAACAAACGAGATCACTAAGAACCACGTAGAGCGAATCGTCCCGATATCGACCCGCCTCAAGGCGGCTCTGGAAGAATACTACAGTGAACATCCGTGGCTAGATGGTGCCGGTTCCGCTTGCTCTGCCTGGCATGGTACAACCCGCTCATGTTCAATCACTACCCGACAGGTCGAGAGGATCGTAAATAAAGCTGGCTGGGATTCTCTGGGCCGTCCGGTCAACCCGCACATGCTCCGCCACACGTTCGCCACTAAGTTGATGAGAGTTACGGACATACGGACAATACAGGAATTGCTCGGACATTCAAATGTCACCACTACACAGATCTATACGCACCCAAATGAAGACGATAAGAAGAAAGCAATCACAGACCTCGAGGCATCCCAAAGTTCTGGGGACTTACCAAACGCTTAGCCCGGGCCATACGTCTCTTCTTTGAGCTCCTACGAGTCTTCTGGTTCCACTGTCGTGGGTGTCTCTGGCACTTCATCGCTGCCTCCGCACTCGCGTCGAACCAATCCGGCCACTTCTGCCAAACAATCAGCCGCGGCGTCTTTGTTGCCGACATTATACTCATTCTGGGCTTCGTCCACGTGCTCCTGCACTCCATCGATAACTTGCTGTAAATCCATACTTACCACCTTTCTTGACTTTTACGCATTTGTTTGACCTACGTTTCGCATGATTTGAACACACGGTCCACAAACCGGAATATGCGACATCTCGTTAACTGCGAATATTTGTGAGCAACAAAAACACGGGGCCTGTGGAGCAACCGGCTGAGGCACAGTCACACCTCCAACAGGTTCCGCAAGAACTGCTTCTTCTTGAGGCTGCATACTCCGAAACGCTTGAAGCCATGCGGATGTAGTCCGTGCCGTTGCACCCTGGTCCACTGCGTTCCGCACAAGAAACGCCCTGTATGCCGGTTCAGTAACACATACCAGGTTCGATGCTGCACTAACAGATATTTCTTCATTATGAATCGCCTCCAATATATCAGACGGCCAATCGCATATCGCAATCATCGAGTTTACCCAATTAACCGACTTACTGAATCCCTTGGATATCTCCTCAACTGTCATACTGCCCGATTCGTATACGTCCTTTATGGCCGCGGACAGTTCAACCGGGCTCAAATCTTTACGAAAGAAATTGCCGGCAAATGCTATCTCGGCTACGGTTGATTTTCCAGTTCCTGATATAAAGCACGGGATGTTCTTTCGCCCCAACCGTTTATGAGCCGCGAAACGTCTGTGCCCCTCAACCAAGAGGTACTCGTCACCTGCAGGACTAACCACAATAGGATACACCAACCCAACACGTCCAATAGATGCCACCAAACCATCAAGGGTCTCATCGTCAATTTCAATTCTCTGATCATGACCGCCGACCTTTATCTTTTCGATTGGAATTTCTTTTACCTCGTTCATTTCGAATGTCCTTTGCGTTGAACTTTTGCAGCGTTGCGACCTTGCTACTGTCAACCTGTTCTATAATCACGTAATCCCCTGCACATAGCTCAAGTGCTTTACACAAGAGCTTTGGAACCGTCATAACTATTGATGTGTGCTGTTTATGAAGCTTAACTATTACCAAAATGTCACCTCGTTTATTAACAGGTTATACACATGACTTCCATACTTTACACGGGGGGGGTGGCCCCCGTCCAGTCCAAATTATATTTTTCTTTCCTTGATGCAGTCAGCTGACTGTCATGAAGCAGGCAGATGCCTGTTAGATACCTGTTAGATACCTGTTACATGCGGTGCAAAACCTGTTCGATTGCCTGTGCGCAACTGCCATCTTCTAACAACCCGAGGTTTGATAATCGCTTAACTGTTAGCAACTACCCTCAAATCGAACGGCTTTGCTAACAATTCAGAGCGCTATAATTCGACCCTTTACTCTAACCACCTTACCGGCTCGATACTTAACCTCACACGTGCGCGGACACACCCGCACACGCGCGCGCGCACGCACGCGAGGCTAAGCACTTTAACCACAGGCAATAGAAATCTAACAACCAGAAGAATTGGAAGTGACATTTTTAGGATTTTCTACGACAAAAGCCGACATCGACCGATCGGGGCCGATTCTGCATTATCTGCTCAGTTCTGGGGAAGTGACATCCTTCGAAGGCGCTCGGCCGTGCCGATATCGGTTAGAGCAAAACCGACCTTTACAGGGGTTCGTAACAACCTAACAGGGCATATTACTACTACTATTTAAAAGGTATTAATAGTCATCATAGTATCCGATGCCGGCGAAACTTGCTTTTCACTCGTTTCGAATCACCAAAATCCCGAACTCGTCGAACTCGTCGAGCAGGTCCTCGTCGTAATCGTCGCAGACGATTACAGCCGCAACCGTCCCCGTTATGGAGTAATCCTTTACGAACAATCGCTGATAAGTCACTACCTGCCCGACAGCGTACATATTGGCATACGGCTTAACCTCGATTATCCAAAGCCCACCGTCGACCTCTGCAATGACATCGATTCGCTTGCGAGTAAGGCCGTCGGCAATCTTTGAGAGCATAGAATCGCCACCTTCGTTCCGAAGCACAGACATTCCAACACGTACATCGTACCAGACGGCCTCAATCTTGATATGATCCGACTTGAGATACTTCGTCCAGACCTCAGTATCCTCCGCTAAGAAGTGCGGATAGTGAGGCATTACAATCGGCTTTTGCCCAGGACCGAGTTTTGCCATCACGTCACCTTAAGAGGCCGGTTCTTTATTACCTTGTCTTTGATGCGATTGTCTATGACCGCCCCAATTCCAAGAACGCTAAACAGTAAGCCGACAACGCCGGCTGGATTGACTGTGCCGGCGTCCAGCGTAATCGCTGCAAAGTTGATCACCTTTTGCTTGATTTCCTCCATCCGTTGCAAATCCGCTGCGAGCAGCGATCCCTTGGCGAGCAACTTCTCGATTTCAAGGTTCATTCGAGCGACTTCGAAGTCGATTTCAACGGCCAGCTCCGAAGCATTCACCTTTTTGCCTGGTGTGACCAGGGATTCCACCTTGGCTTCGCACCCGAACGTCCAAATCGCCAGGCCGGCTATCACAATTAAGCTTACCGCAACTCCCTGATTATGCCGAATCCACTTCGCTATTTTCCTAAACATTGTTGACACCTCGTTTCTAAGCGTTTAAATCTCTCCACTTCACCGTATTGCATAGGCCGAGCCGAGTTCGTCCATTACAGAGGACGTGTCCCTTTATGATACCACGTTTCAAATCAATGCGTAAACCAAATCCCAAAACACTGTCGGAGTATTACCGTATGTTTCGTAATAATACAAATCAAGGTAAGACTCGAATGTGATACCGTAACTCAATCCAACCGAATAGACTTTGTTCACACTGTCATATTTATTCAAGGTGAAAACCGAGTTCCGTGGATTATTTACCCCATAATCTGCCATACGAACAAAGCTCAGCGAGGAAAGGAGCGTACCGTCTAACTTCATAAGCACAGCCGAGTTTGCCTGTGTTGTCGCAGGGTCCAGCCAAACGACACCGCCATACAAAACGCCTTTGCCCTCTATATTGGTCAGCCGCGTTGGAACACTTGCATCGACGGCCAAAGAACCTTTTTTCTGGAGAGCCCCGCCATACTTTGGCCGTACGTCCTTGTTATAATCCGGCATGCCATGTGCCATTGCTCAGTCCCCGCCCAACTTCTGCGATTCAGTTAATCCGACCAACTGCTCTATCTGTTGGGCTGCCATTTTAGACCGTTCTTCAACCATTCGTTTACGAAGCCCCTCGAAATACTGCCTGCTCTTATTCGGCAGGAACCGGGCCATGTAAACTTCACTACTCACCAGGCCGATTCTAACTCCAACGAAATGGCTATAGGTCTCATCTTCGTTGTAAGTGTAGCATTTAAACTCGAACGGTGCCGATTCTTTGAGGTACAGGTCCTCAAATGCGATGGTCTCATCGTCGCTGGTGAAGAACTCGCCGACACTTGACGGCCATACCTGATACAGGCCGTCAAACACAGCCAGGCCCATCAGACCACTTGAGCCAGGCGGAAAGTTAAACTCCACCTTGAAAACCAGACCCTTTGTAACTCGGATAGTTGTTTCCTTGAGACTGCTCTGCGCGGTGTTCGCTACCGTTGTGATGTTCGCCGTATAAATCATCGTCTCACGCGTCCTCGAGCCACCCGTTGAATACTCCGTAGCATCCTAAGTTCCCGTGGCTGCTCTCAACGTAAACATCATATCCGGCCGGGACCTCATAGGCCGGAAGATACGGTACCTGCGTTGCTAATTGACCTGCGATGTTGTACCAATGAAATATCAAGACTACCAGCTCTGCGTCCTCATCGTCCCTGATTCTCAAAGCTCCCCAATGCGCACCATCAGCAGATAGTCGAGACGTTAAAAAGCAGGTCGATATGAACAGGAGTTTTCCAGTCGGCACCGTGTAAACGAGTGTTATTCCCCCGCCACCTTGCGAACCGGTTTTGGCAATCCGGGGAGAATTCCTTGCCGGCCAGACACCTCGAATCCCTTCAACTGGACGGACACCTCGCCAAAGAACTTGGTCAGGTTCACCGGACATACACTATTCCTCAAATTGGATTCTTTCGTGACACCGGCTCGTACGTCACGGTAACACTCGTGTTCGTTCCGGCTAAGCTGACAAAGATACCGTGGTCGAAGTCAGTACCATCTCCAGGCCTCCATGTGTAAGAGTCACCACTGAATACCGATATTGTTGCTTTCACAATCCCATTGGTATCGAAACCGTCAAAAACTGCACATGTTCCATTCGCACCAGCGTTACTCAAATGTACCGATTTAACAATGCACGGGCCGGAATAGATCAATCGGCTTGTGGCCGCATATTCAGAAGGAGAAACATCTTCTTTACTCACTATCGTCACCGCCAATCTTTGCGCTGGCACCTTTAATATATTCGCAGCTGTTGGGTCACTATCTGGACATTTCCACTGGCACTGCCACCGGCCGTCAACTTCAACACGGCACTTCCGACTTGACGGGCATCGAACCAGTCGGCGATTTCTGCCTGCACGCCCATCGGAATACAAAACGCTCCATGCGGACATTTACCAGAGACTAACAGGTCCCCCTCGGTTGCAGCCGAGCAATCCACAGTCACAGTCCCACCGTAGGAAGCTAAGCCCATATAGCCGGAATCCGTCCCAAGTATCGGAGCCCACACTAACTTCGTGTCGAATGTCGGTGTGCAATAACAAGTATAAGCCGTGTCGGAGTTCGATATCCGAAGCGTCTCTGTAAAATACGGATTTACGTGGTTCGCATACGTC
>SDBS01006848.1_pt1 | contig 11080 bp, 10 predicted proteins | sample 2277091 | NCBI WGS metagenome assembly SDBS01 (sample SAMN10404972, study PRJNA504765) | marine sediment metagenome | isolation source: marine sediment core GS10_PC15, 163 cmbsf | place: Arctic Ocean: Southern Knipovich Ridge | collected 2010 | reverse complement strand
TCTTTTGCAGCTTGTCCTGCTCGTTCTTGAGGATGGTGATAGTGGAAGCAAGTTCGATTCGCAGATTATTGAGTTCTTCGGCGTCCTTTTTTGAAGTGGCTTGAGCTGTCTGAAGTCTCTGTTCCCAAACCTCGAGTTCACCTAATTTGCGGTCATACTCCTGTATCTTTTCCCGAATGTCATACACAAGACTTTTGAGTTGTTTTTCTGTCATATTTTTTTTCACTTTGCCGTCGAGTGCGGCAGTCCCCACGCCCGGCGGCATCTCCGGTTGGGTCAGCTTCAGATCGACTGCCGCACCGGAGGGTGTCGACTGGGCGGATTCAGGGCCTTGGACCGGACCACTGGGTTTGGTGAACCATGCCAAAGCGAACATTCCGCCAAAGCTTGACAGACCCGCCGCTGCTGTTATTATTATTATTAGTTTCTTGCTCACTGAAATATCTCCTGATTTTATAAAAGGCTGTCCTTTCGGGCCTTAGCCTGTGGAATTGACAATCTTATCTCGCTGCATTATCTTCCGAGTAAAAACAATCGTGGTCATCTCGTCGGCCTCCTTTTGCTCGAGCTTTTCCTGGTCCTTGATAAATTGAGTTTTTGCTTCAGCTCGCAGCTTCTCTAAACCTTTCCTGAATCGTTTGACGGCTATAATCTGAGCGATTTTTTCTTTCTGTCTTGCTTCGAGTTCATTTGCTTTACTTTCGAGCTTCTTGATTAGCTCATCGCTTGTTACAGAACATTTCAGAAAAAACTCTTGTTTGCCCAGGCGCCTCCCGGGATGCTCTTCTGTCAAACCGTCGATTATGTTTTTCAATGTTGTTTTTTGTATTAAAAGTTCGCCATGTGCATGAGCCAGCTTTTCCGTTATACCAAGCAATTCCGCTTTCCTTGTTTGTTCTTCCTTTTTCCTTATGTCAAGAACACGCTGTAATCGCCATGCAAAACGCTTCATCTATCCCGCCCCCCCAGGCCGCGACACAAACCGGATTGACGTGGGAATACTCTTAAATTCAATCAACATTAACATTTAACAATTTATCCCACACCTGGGTAATAGTAATTAACTGGCGGGTTGTTTCCTCGAAACTTGTCCTGTCACGAACAGGCTGGACAAGAAAGTTACGCAATCTGTCAATCAATGCGATTGCCCCGTCAATACGCCGATTGCTGCCCGGTGAGAAAGCTCCGATGTTGATCAGGTCCTCCGCATCGACATACGTCGCATATATCTCCTTGAGTTTCTGGGCGGCGGCTCGGTGTTCTTCGCTGACCACCGCCGGCATTAATCGGCTTATGCTGGCAAGAATATCAACCGCGGGATAATGACCCCGATCGGCAAGTTTCCTTGACAAGACTATATGGCCGTCCAGAAGGCTCCGGGCACTATCTGCTACAGGGTCATTCAAGTCGTCGTTTTCAACAAGCACCGTCAGGATCCCTGTAATGCTGCCTTTCTCGGAGCATCCAAGGCGTTCGATAAGTCGTGGCATTAGTGAAAAAACGCTTGGGCAGTAACCTTTCGTCGCCGCAGGCTCACCTGCAGCAAGGCCTATTTCACGCTGGGCCTGGGCAAAGCGTGTCAGTGAGTCCATCATAAACAAAACATTCCTGCCTTTGTCACGGAAATACTCGGCGATGGTCACAGATACAAACGCTGCCTTTACCCTCTGAATCGGAGGAGAATCAGAGGCGGCAACAACAACCACGCTGTGGGCCAGACCCTCGGGACCGAGGTTGCTTTCCAGAAACTCCCGGACCTCCCGGCCGCGTTCGCCTATCAAGGCCACAATATTCACATCAGCATCGCTCGAATTGGCAATATCACCCAGTAGCACGCTCTTGCCTACACCGCTCCCAGAGAAAATACCAACTCGTTGTCCTCTACCGCACGTCAACATGCCGTCTATTGACCTGATCCCCAAAGCAAGGGGCATGGTAATTTTACCTCGGCTTAAAGGCGGAGGTCCCGTTGCATCCAAAGCCTTCTTATCCGTTCCTGATAAAGGGCCTTTATTGTCAATAGGGGCGCCCAGACCATTGAGAACACGCCCAAGAACGCTGTCATTAAGGTTGATATAGCGCGGAGTGCTGCGAGCGGTTACAGGATCACCCGGTGAAATACCCTCAACGTGCTCTAAAGGAAGAAGAATAATACGATCATTCTGGAAACCAACTACCTCAGCCAACACGCGCCGACCCCCTCGCATGTCGATGCCGCAGAGTTCTCCAAGGCCAACCTTCGGGCCGTTGGATTCAATCGTCAGGCCCGAAGCACGCACCACAGTACCCTGGCAATCCAACAAATTCACCGCACGCAGGGCGGAATGAAATTTGTCAAAATCGATTATGTTGTTTCCCGGGCCCCCAAACACATCCGGGCCGGCGTCAACTTGATGTCCGTTAATCTCGTTTGTGGCCATAAATCATTCCACTTTCTTGAGCGCTTTACCGATTTGATCGAGATGTTCCTCGATTAATGATTTGATTATTCCCTTGGGGCTCTCGATCATACATTCGGCGCGTCCAATATCCTGGTCGGCGACAAGTTTAACACCAGCCAACTCCCCCTCCTCGTCATTCTGCTGAACTTTCCGGCACGATGCAAGGTCCTGGGAATTCAGATGTACGACTAAATCCTGATGACCGGGAGCGTTTTTAAGGGCTTCCATAACTATTGATTTAATTTCGTAGTCGCCGTCTTCCACTTTTTGCATCAATATCTTTCTGGCAATCTCTACGGAAAGACCGGCAATTTCTTCTTTATGGCCGGAGAATACCTCGTCATAAAACTGATTGAGTTTAGAAGCCGCACCTTGCAGCGCCACGCACGCTTCGCTATACGAATTCTTCTGAGTTCGTAAATCCTCCGCCAACATGCCTCGTTCGGCATCGGTGGCCGAATTCAGAGAACCGGCAGCGGAAGATGCGACATCGCCGCCGTAATCATCCAACAGTCTTACAGACGTAATCGGCTTGGCAAGATTGACTGTAACTGTACCTGGCATTGCATTATTCTTCTATAAAGTCGAGTTCACCTGTTTCATTCATTTGGCGCAAAGCACCGATAATCTCATCCCTGGATTCTTCGATATCTTTTCTCCCCGGCCCCGACATAGCTGATGTTTCCTCCTCTAAAGCGGATAACGCACGCTCGGAAATATTCGATTTGATTTTTTGGATAATTGCTTCATTGGCCCTGACTAATGCAAACGACAGTTTCTGCGGATCAATTCGAAGCAACGCTTCCTGCAGAGACCTGTCAGTAACTTGTGGAATATCCTCCCAGAGGATCATCAGATTGGCTACCTTCTCGCCCGCTTGGCGGTCTTTCTCTTGTACGGCACTAAGCAGGCCGTCCCGAAGTTCTTTGCCCAGATTTCGCAAAATGATCGCCACTTTCCGTAAGGGCTGCTCGCCCCGGGAGTGGCCGACACGGTTTGCACCCGATGAAAAAGTGCCAAGACGACTGCTAATCACCTCGGCTATTCGCATCTTTGCCTCCGCTGTAACGGTATCGGATTTTACCATCCGGCTCACAACGCTGAGACGAACACCTTCGCCCAAAAGGCTGAGAACCTCAGAACTTTTCCGGGCAGGCAATTCTGATAAAACCACCGCTGTTGCCTGAGGATGCTCGTTCTCTAAAACCGAGGCTAAAGTCTCGAGGTCTGCTGAGTGAATCGATATGAAGGGGTCGCGTTCTTGAAGCAGATTTCCAATCTGGGTTTGTATTTGCTCGGCTTTTTGCTTGCCTACAGTACTTTTCAGCATCGTGTCAAGGAAGGCCTTGAGATGGAAACCTTCCTCAACCTGAAGAGAATCACAGAACTGACGGGCAATTTCGGCGTTCTGTCGGCTGTCATGCATTCCTGATGCATCCAAATATGCCAATTCCACCGCTAATTCCTGAACCACTTCGGCATCCACACCTTTGAGCAGCTCGGCCGCAGTGGCCGCATCGAGACTCATCAACAACATTGCAGCTTTCTGTTTGCCTGTAAGTGCCAATTACCTACCTCCCCTTTCGTCAAGCCAGCTTGCAAACAATTGCTTGGCCTGCTCAGGATTACTTCGCAGGCTGCTGGCTATTTGTTTCCGCAGAACTAATGCTTCTGAAGCATCGCCGCCCGCCGGCAAAAGTCCGGCAACAGACTCGCCGCCTGCCTGCAACTGACCTGCAGGGGCCGCCGCAGCCGCTTTCTTCTTCGCGCTGTTGAACAGTTTCAGCACCAATAACGCACAAACCGCCATAATCCCCATAGAACTGTGCTTGGCAATCGCCACAAAATCAAGTCCGCCGGCTTCTTCGGCGTCAAGCAAGGATTCTGTCGGACGATTAAACTTGACATCAACTACTTTAAGCCCGTCTTCGGCAAGTTTGGGACCGGCGGCTTTCTTGATAATTTCTTCCACATCTTCTATTGTCATTATCGGTGTGGCAGGAGTCGTACTTGTCGCTGCCTGCCCGGTGTCGTCCGCAGCAGGCTCCGGCGCAGACAGGTCGACAAACGCCGCCACCGTCAGAGATTTTATCGCACCGGCAAGCTGCACCGTTTGCTCTGTAGTCTTAGGGACCATGTAGTCAGTACTGATCGTTTCAGTTTTCTTTTCCTTGCCCGGTCCCGCAGGCGCACCTCCTGTGCCCGCGACGCCTGGTTCCGTCTCGGATTCGGTTGTAATCTCTTCTTTCTCGGGCACCGCTTTGCCCGTGTCGTAAGTTTCCTTGGACAGAGTGCTGCTGATCGTCTCAATCTCGGCGCTTACCCTTACCATAGCCCTCCCCGGTCCCAGGACAGCAGTGAGCAAGTCCTCGACCTTGGTCGCTAAATTCTGCTCCACCCTTTCCGTGTAGTCGGCAACCGTGCCCCCTCCGTTGGCCATAGTCTGGTCCGATCCACTTGTAAGAAGCCGCCCCTGACTATCTATAACCGTTACGTTTTCGGATTTAAGTCCTCCGATACCGCCGGCAACCAGATGTGTCATAGCTGCTACGGTCAAGGCGCTCAACCTGTAGCCCGGCCTCAAACGAAGAACTATAGACGCGCTGGTTAGCGGAGATTGGGACGTAAACAATGTGTGCGCCGGACTCACTATATGAATTCGAGCATGAACAACTCCGTCTATCATTTGGATGCTCTTGGCAAGCTCATCCTGACGAGCACGGATCAGATTGACATTTTCAAGAAAGGGGCTCGTGCCCAGCTTGCTTTCGTCAAATATCCCATAACCTTTCAGGCCACCGTTGGGCAAGCCCGCGTTTGCCATGTCTAAACGAAGTTGAGTTACACTCTCTTTCGGAACCTTGATAGTCGTACCATCGTTGCCTAATTCGTAAGCAATACCCTTTTCGTTGATTTTTTCGGTAACCTTCGCTGCTTCCGTCGGGTCAAGACCGGAATAAAGAACACGCATATCAGGACGGCGGGCCCATTGAGTAAGCAAAACACCGACAGTAACAACTGTCAGCGCTATCGCAATCAGCAGAGCCCGTTGAACAAGGCTTACATTTTGCCAAATTGCCTCTATTTTCTGCAAAAAACTCATAAAATCCCTTCGTTGACTGATAACCGGCAGCTAAAAAAACTGAAAATAGGCGGTTATAACGGCATATTCATAGTCTGTTTGTAGGCTTCGATTAACTTATTTCTGACGCCCACAAGAAGTTTGAAACTCATATCAGCCTTCGCAACCGCCGAGACCACAGATGTAATGTCCTCGTTCTTGCCGGATAACAAATCTTTTATGGATATATCAGACGATTGTTGAAGATCGTCAACTTTCGATATATTTTTTCCAATAGCCCGGATGGTATCGCCAAAGCCTGACTTCGGGTTTGTGGTTTGGCCTTTCGTTATCCCGGTGGCATTGGGATTGGCGCCCGGGAATACAGAACCTATGCTGGCAGTGGGATTAATCATTTTATCTTACCTCACCTAAGTAATTCAAGTGTAGTTTCCACCATTTGTTGGTAACGCTTCAGAACCGCGGCATTGGCCTGATACGCTCGCGCTGCAATATTCAGATTCATCATTTCGATCGGAACTTTAACGTTGGGCATTGTTACATACCCCTGCGCGTCTGCATTGGGATGACCGGGCTTGCGGATCCTCTGGAAATCGCTCATGTCCTCGACCAATTCATCGAGGATGACACCTCCAAGGCCATCCCCGGCTGTTTTGAATACCGCCTCGAGCCTGCGATAAGGTTCGCCCTTGCCGTTGTCTGTGGACTGGGCATTGGCAACATTAGATGAAATCACTTCTATCCTTTTGCTGCTTGCTCGCAGGCCGGAAGTCGCTATATCAATAGGGCCAAAACCCGCTGTTATTTCCATCTCGGTCTACCTCTTATTTCACAGTAATCGCAAGGTCGATTTGTTGGTATTTTTTCTGCAGCAGACGAACATAGGCTTTGTGCCGAAGAGTATTCTTCACCATCTCTCCCACCTCGACTTCAAGGCTGACATCGTTGCCGTTCGATTTTACCGTCGTGTTTTCAGGCTGGTAAATCTCCGGCTCGATTTTGCTTAAATCAACAGTTCCCGAAGACTCCAATGCCTTGGCCAGTGATTCCTTGAATCTGACACTAACCCTACGATATCCTGGAGTCTCCAGATTGGCGACATTGTTGGCAATTGCCCTCTGGCGAAGGCTTTCACACCTCAGTCCAGCCTCGATAATGTCAATTATATTGCTTGTTTTAGACATTCATTGTAGCTTTCAAATCCGTCACACACGATTTGTCACTAAGGAATAGCAATAATCGTGCCAAACAACTGCAGTTTGCCATTTTCGACCTGCCAGCCCCCTGTAATGCGCTGAAAACCGACAAAAACACAGAAATTGTGCATCTGTCCCCACCAACAACGATGTTAGAATCCTATACACCCAAATGCTCTTTGTTAAATTTTCCATTCTCTGAAAAACCTTCCGATTTGCCCCGGCAAAACCGGAACTTCCTTCCGGGCGATAGGAGAATTTGTCCGCCACAGCAGACGAAACCACTGCATTTCCAGGCAGGAAATATCCTTCTGACATTCGTAAGCCTTGCGATAACCAGCAGTTATCGCTCGCCAGGGGGCCGCCCTGCAAATACTGGCACAACAGTTGCTAATTTAGTAATACATGGGAAGTAATCTGTTAACAAATATGCTTGTAAACGATGTTGGCACTAAGCCAACTCCATTGAAAACTGCTGCAACATTGCGTATGAGGCGGTCTGACACGGGGCCCACCGATTATGTACCCCCAACTGACACCCGTAAAAGAGCAACGACCGATAATCCACAGCCTGTTGCCAAAAAAGAGCCCACGGACGCGCCGTCGAACAACTTTAGCCACACACTCCGCAGGAAAATGATGACCCGAACCTCCCCGAATGTGCCGGCTGTCAGGAAAAACGAAAAGCCCGCCCGGAGTTCCAGGACGCTTCCGGACACACTTCAAGCAGCACTGACTCCCCCTGCGGTGCTGGATAAGGGCATCATCGCAAAACTTGATAACCAACTCCAGCAACAAACACAAAGCCAGGTTCCGGGTAAAGCCGTCCGGATAGTTGCCGGCGACAAAGCCCCCAAGGCACCTTCTCTTATCGCCCAGGCCGCCAAAGCAATTAACACCAGGCCCGACCAAATAGTATCTGGTATCTCCAAGCCGATTAATAAACCTGCGCAGCCAATCATCGAACAGGGCCGGATTAAACCCGAAATCATTGCACCTGGTATCTCCAATAAATCATCCGGTATCAATGTTCAGCCTGAAAAAGCCAAAGGTGCTGCAAAACCGGCAGCCGATACAGCATCAGTTTCTGAAAGTCAAAAAACACTCCAGGCAACTGAAACTGATCTTATTTCAAAAGTGATTACCGCAGGCAGTAACGCCAATGAAGCGGCGTCGGAAATGAACACCGGCGACGGCAAAACAACCATCGCAGGTAAAAAGCCGGTTATGACCGCCGAGCCTGCTCTCGCGTTAAGCCCCAAAACAACCGTCGCAGGTAAAAAGCCGGCTACGACCGCCGAGCCTGCTCTCGCGTTAAGCCCCAAAACAACAGGTGAAGCTAAACAGGTTATTACCGCAAATCAGCAAAGTGGCGGCAATAAAACCGGCAACAGTGAACAATCGGTCGTTACGGACAAGCCCATTGCTCCGGACATCGCAAAAACGCAATTGCCAACCGGCGACCAATCGTCTCAATCCCGACAGAATGTATTGACTGGTCAGGAAAACGCTGCACACGCCGTCGCCGAAACAAAACCCGACAAAGCCGGTGCTGACCGGAAAGGCCGTCAACTCAAAACGGAAACTTTTGAGTTGCCCGAAAAGAACAAGGCCCAGGCCGAGACTCTCTCAGGTAAATCCATCGTGCAGAAGATGAGCCAGCCAGGCGTGCTCTCATCTGCTCTGCAAATGGAAAATCGCGGCAATCTACTCGCCAACAATGGTTCTAATACGGATATGGAGTTGAGCCGGCAGGTACTTGCCGGCAATAACGCCCAGCCCGCCGTCACAGAACCGTCGACCGAGACCGATCCATTCGCAAAGATCGCCCGTAATAACGATGCTGACGCCAGTGTCAGCGAACAAATTCAGCAGTCCGTACGCGGTTCTTTCGGTGAGGGAAATCGGCAGATCGTTATTCGGCTAAATCCGCCTGAACTTGGCAAAGTTACCATAAAATTCGTCGAACAGGCCGATGGAATCACCGGCATGCTGCAGGTCGATAAGCTGCTGACCAGACAGCAGATACAGCAGGCACTGCCGGAGATAATCCAGAACCTTCAGGACAGCGGGGTTCAGATAAAGAGGCTCGATGTTGAATTGACAAACCAGCAGCAGGAACATACCGCCAAAGATCAATCATCGACAGCCGGACAGGACAGTTGGGCCGGGCAGCAAAACTCAACGAATCCCGATTCGCAAAGAAATAATACTACCTACAATGAGTGGCTGACGAATATTGACACTGTCACGGAATCTGCCGAAAGCCAGATGCAGCTTGCCGACAGTTCCATAAATGTGTTGGTGTAAAGTGTTTTCTTGAAAAATAAATGATCTTATTGGTTTCAGCCCATTCTTAACTCGACCAATTGGCATAGAGATGGTGGATATTACCGCAACTATAGAAAAAGCTGCCCGGCACCATCAGGCCGGGCGCCTCGAGCAGGCCGAAGTTCTGTACAAAACTGTTACACAAAACCACCCGGATCATTCTTCTGCATTGCATTGCCTCGGGATGATAGCTTACCAGCGAGGCCAATACAATTTGGCTGCTGAACTAATCGCTAAAGCCATAGCGGCAAATCGGCGAATACCACAGTTCCACAATACTCTCGGCGTCGTTCTTGCAGCCGTCGGAAAAGCGGAAGAGGCAATTGATGCTTATCGGCAGGCTATATCCCTAAAGCCCGATTATGCAGAGGCCCACGCCAACATGGCAAATACAATGCAATCGCATGGCCAATTTGCTGACGCCGTCGAAATGTGCAAAAAGGCAATACAGCTTAATCCCGGGCTGGCAGAGGCTTATTACAACTTAGCAAACATTCTGCGCCAACAGGCTCGATATGATGAGGCCATAGAAAATTATCAACGGGTGATACAAATCAAGCCGGATTTTGCCATGGCATACGCTAACCTGGCTATTGCCCTCAAAGAGCAGGGCCGGGATACCGAAGCGATTGAAAGTTATAAACAAGCGATAAGGCTCAGGCCTGACGATGCCGCGCTTTGCCATGATCTGGGTACTGTTCAAAAAGACTGTGCACGCTATGACGAAGCGACCGAAAATTATAAACAGGCGATACGCCTCAATCCTGACTATGCCGAGGCATACAACAGTCTTGGTGTGGCTATGAAGGAGCAGGGACGCTGCGACGAAGCGATTGAAAATTACGAACACGCAATTCGACTCAAGCCTGATTATCCAGATGCACACTGGAACAGATCGCTTGCTCTCCTGCTAAGCGCAAGGCTTTCGGAAGGCTGGAAGGAATATCAGCAACGATACGACGATGTGAACACTATTAGCTATCCTTTCTATGATAAAAAAAAGCTCTGGGACGGTTCGTCATTTGAAGGCAAAACACTTTTTGTTCGATATCAGCAGGGCCTCGGGGACAATATTCAGTTTGCACGATACCTGTCGATGCTTAAGGAACGCGGCGGAACGGTGATTTATGAGACAAAAAAACCGCTGACAAATCTTCTGCGCCCACTCGACGGGATTGACGAATTAGTAGAAGCCTCCTCCAATGGCAGACCCGCTGCGAGCTTCGATTTACATATATCCCTCATGGATTTGCCGAGAGTTTTTGGCGCCACGATCGAGACAATCCCTTCTAATGTCCCGTATCTTCATGCCGATCCGGCAAAGGCTCGAGTCTGGCGAAACAGGATCGTGCGAAAGGATTTGACAGTCGGAATCGTCTGGGCAGGCGGCCCGGCGCATCGCAACGACCGCAATAGATCCTGCACACTGGCCGATTTTGCGCCGTTGGCTGACATTGACGGCATACAGCTTTATGGGCTGCAGAAAGGCAACAGGCCCAAACTGGCGGATATGTCGTCGGCCGGGATTATAGCCGAAAACCTCGGAGAGGAATTTGAAGATTTCACGGACACAGCAGCGGCAATCGAAAATATGGATCTGGTCGTTTCGGTGGACACAGCCGTGCTCCATCTGGCAGGCGCTATGGGCAAACCCGTCTGGGCCCTCTTGCCCTTTGCGCCTGACTGGCGATGGATGCTCAAGCGACAAGACACTCCATGGTATCCGACCATGAGACTTTTCAGGCAGAAAAGCCCCGGCTGCTGGCCCGATGTATTTGCCGATGTTAAAAAAGAATTGCTGCTGCTGGCGGGCAGGCAAAAAGTTACCAATTAATGACCAGGAAACAGTTAAGGATAACAAAAAATGATTCCAGTCATAATCCCGGCTTACGAGAAGAAAGATCAGTTGGAAAAATGTACAACTCATCTGAAGAACCAAACGCGCCAAGTGGACATATTTGTCAGGGACAACACTTCTGACAACATCTATTTCACCGCGGCAATAAACCAGGGAATTGAAAAGTTCCTCG
>SDBS01006846.1_pt1 | contig 11081 bp, 9 predicted proteins | sample 2277091 | NCBI WGS metagenome assembly SDBS01 (sample SAMN10404972, study PRJNA504765) | marine sediment metagenome | isolation source: marine sediment core GS10_PC15, 163 cmbsf | place: Arctic Ocean: Southern Knipovich Ridge | collected 2010 | reverse complement strand
CAGAAACATATCAAAAGTCCACCCATGAAGATGCAACCTTGAATGTATCCCATACAGTAGTTGTTACTGATCTAGAACCTTCTGTAACCTATCATTTCAGAGCAGTGTCCAAAGACAAGAGCAGTAATATATCCAAGTCAGAAGACTTTACTGTTATTACTCCTGCCAAGACCCAGACTGTGCTGCAATTAATCATCAAGAGATTAGAAGAAGCATTCAGCTGGCTTAAGAATCTGTTTACCTACTTGGGAGATAAGGTTAGAGGATTGTTTAGTTATATAAGGTAACTAAATAACTTAATAACTGAATAATAAAAGAACTAAATGAGCAATTACTAATTTATTTAATAAAACGCCTGTTTCCAGGCGTTTTTTAATTTACATTTTTATTTGACATTTGTTATTTGTTATTTGTTATTTGTTAAATTATACTCTCTCTACCTTTATAACATCTTTCAATTTTTCTATCTTTTTAAATGATTTACTTATTTGATCTATATCAGATATTTCTAAAGTTACATGTAGAGTAATTATTTCATCCGGACTGGTTTTTGTATGTAAATCAGAAAGATTAATTTTTAAAGTAGACATAGCATCTCCTATATCTCGAAAAAGCCCTACTCTATCAGAAGCTGTTATTTTTATAGTAATAAAAGAAATCTTTTTTACTTTTTTCCATTGAACTTTAACTATTCTTTTTCTATCTTTTACAGAAGTGATATTGGGACAAGTTCTTTTGTGAATTTTAATTCCATGACCTTGAGTAACATAACCTAAAATCTTATCTCCTTTATGAGGCTTACAGCATAAAGCATTTTTTACCATCACTCCGTTATGACCAGAAACCTCAACTTTTGCATAATCTTTAACCTTTTCATTTTCTTTAATATATACTGAGGATCTTTTTTTAATTTCTGTTTTTTGGGGTAAAACTTCAGGAGAAGGAAACAATTTTTTAATAATCTGACTTGCAAGCAATGAACCTTCACCACAAGCTACTAATACATCATCTAAAGTATTATAAGGAAGAGTTTTTAATATCTCATTAATTTTTTCTTTTTTAATCTGGGAGATTGTCTTTCTGCATATTTTTTTTAATTCAGAATTTAAGACTTCTTTTCCTGATTGAAGATTTTTTTCTCTATCCATTTCTTTAAACCAACTTTTAATCTTATTGCAAGCAAAGTTAGTTTTTACAAAAGTTAACCAATCTCTTCTGGGCCCTTGAGGAATTTTGGAAGTTAAAATTTCTATAACATCTCCATTTTTAAGTTTATTATCTAAAGGAATAATTTTTTCATTTGCTTTTGCACCTATACACTTGTTACCTACTTCTGAATGTATTGCATAAGCAAAATCAACTGCAGTTGCTCCCTCAGGCAAATCTTTAACATCTCCTCTGGGTGTAAAAACAAAAATTCTATCTTGAAAAATATCTATTTTTAAAGATTCAGCAAATTCTTCACTGGAAGATAATTCCTTCTGCCAATCAGCTAATTGTTTAATCCAAGTAATCTTTTCTTCAGGGATAGGTATAGATTCTTTCTGCTCATCATAATGCCAATGAGCAGCTACTCCCCATTCAGCTTCTGAATGCATCTGCGGTGTTTTAATTTGAATCTCTATAATTTTACCATCTAGACAAAAAATAGTAGTGTGTAATGATTTATATCCATTAGGTTTAGGCATAGCAATATAATCTTTAATTCTTCTTATAAGCGGCTTGAAATCTTTATGTATAATCCCCAAGGTTTTATAACAAGAAGCGACCGAATCGACAACTATTCTAATAGCCACTAAATCATAAATTTTATTAATATCATTATCACATTTCTTTAATTTTCTATATAAACTATAATGATGTTTTGCTCTACCTTCAATTTCTAAAGGAGAAATTCCAGTTTTTTTTAACTTTTTATTAAAAACTTTTTTAACCCTTTTTACATATTTCTTCCTTTCAGTAAATCTTTCTTCAGTTATTTTTTTTGTCCATTTATATTCACGAGGAAGATAATATTTAAAAGACGAGTCTTCAAGCTGTCCTTTTATCTCCCCCATTCCTAATCTATCAGCTAAAGGAGCATAAATTTCAAGAGTATGTTTTGCTATTCTTTTTCTTTTCTCAGGAGAAAAAGGACCTAAAGTTTTAACATTATGAAGCCTGTCAGATAATTTAATCAAAACAACGCGTATATCATGGGCCATAGCCAAAATCATCTTTCTAAAATTCTCCACTTCTCCTTGTTTTCCATAGTAACGAATCTCTCCTAATTTAGTTACTCCATTAACTAAATTAGCAATATTTTCACTAGTTGCCTTGGATATTTTTTTTCTATTAATTTTAAAAACTGAAGATTTTTTATTTAAAGAAGTAGAAAATTCTTTTTTAATTTGTTCAATTGTCACATCAGTATCCTCCAGAACATCATGGAGCAATGCAGCAGCAATTGTTTCCGCATCCAATTTTAAATCAGCCAAAAAACAAGCTACCTCTATTGGATGTGTAATATAGGAATCACCAGATAAACGTTTTTGACCCCTATGAGCTTGTTCAGCCAATTGATAAGCATGTTTTATAATCTCTAAATCCTGAGGAGACAGATATTTAGTTTTATTTAAAAGTTTCCTTATATACATAATTATCCTTAAAAAAATATTGAAAATCAAAATGTAAAAATAATTTATAATTTTTATTTTTTAGTTTTTAATTACATTTCTTTATATCAATAATTTTTAATTGCAATTGCTTATTTCCATTCCACCGATTGCAAATCAGATGAAAAACAATATCTACTTTATCACCAATCTGCAAGTGACCATTACCTTCTGTAAGATTAAACCCAATAGCTTCAGAACTAATCACTGACTTCTTATCTTTTACCCCTATTTTCAAATGTTGTCCATTATTCCCTACCTTATATATATCAACAATTTCAACATTACTAATTAAAAAAACAGGCCGATGATTTCCTTCACCATAAGGTTCAAATTTCTGTATATTTTCAAAAAATTTCCAATTAATATTATTTAAATCTATCTGCACATCAATATTTATTATTTTTTTAATATCTTCTAAAGAAAGTTCTTGTTGAGTAATCTTAAAAAGTTTATCAAAAATAAGATTATGATTTTTAGTTTTATAAGTAAATCCAGCAGCCTGTGAATGGCCCCCTACTTCCTCAAATAAATCTGAACACGACTCCAAAACAGAAGTGATATTAAACTTTGGAATACTACGTGCTGACCCACGAGAAATATCTTTTTTATGCTGAACAATTAAAGTTGGACGATAAAATTCATCTCTTAATTTACCAGCAACAATCCCAGCTACTGAAGCCGGCCAATTTTTTGAAGCCAACATAATTATTTTTTGATCTGATTTTAATTCTTTTAATTTTTCTCTGGCTTGTTCAATAATGCTTTTAGTCAAATTTTGTCTTTGTTTATTTAAAGCGTCAATGTCGCAAGTAATTTTAGAAGCCTTATCTTTTAAACTGCAAACTAACAATTCAAAAGACTTTTGGGCATGTTTTAATCTTCCTGAAGCATTTAAACGAGGGCCTAATATATAACCAATACTATAAGTATTAATTTCTCCTAGCTTCAAATTACTTTGCATAATTAAACTTAGAATACCTTGTCTTTTAGTTTTATTTAAAACAATAAGACCATATTTTACTAAAGTTCTATTTTCAGAAATTAAAGGAACAATATCAGCAATTGTTCCAATGACTACTAAATCCAAGAGCCATTTTAGAAATGCTTCAGCGTTTTTTTTCTTTTGTCTATTTTTAGACAGAACTGCTTGTACTAATTTATAAGTTACACCAACCCCGGCTAATTGTTTAAATGGATATTTACAATCTTTCCTTTTTGGATTTAATATAGCATATGCATCCGGTAACACCTCTTTTTTATTCTTTACCTCTTGTCTCTTGTTTCTTGTCTCTTGTCCCATGTTTTTTGGTATATGATGATCAGTCACAATTATATCAATACCTAAATTATTAGCCTTTTTAATTTCTTCTATATCTCTAATTCCACAATCACAAGTTAAAATTAATTTTACACCTTCTTTGTTTAATTTTTCTATAGCTTTAATATTTAAACCATAACCTTCTTTTTCGCGATGAGGAATATAAACACTAGGTTCAGATCCCAAAAATTTTAAAAATTCATATAACAATGCACTGGCACAAACTCCATCAGCATCATAATCACCAAATATAGCTATTTTTTGTTTTCCTTTAACAGCTTTTTCAATTCTCAAAACTGCTTTATCCATATCCTTCATTAAAAAAGGATCATATAAATCTTTTTTATAATCAGGATCAAAAAATTTCTCAATCTGTTCTTTAGTTATTTGGTTTTTCTGTTCCTTGGTTATTTTGTTCTTTGGTTCTTTAGTTATTATGTTTCTATTATAAAGTAACTGAAGAACGATGGGAGAATAATCTAAAAATTTATTTATAATATTCTGGGAAATTTTTTCAGATATTTCCCACTTTGAAGAATTTTGCATATTTTTAACCTAATTTATTTTTCATATTATTTAAGCTGCTTCTATTTTTAGAATACTATTTTTGATAACCAATATCAACGCATTTATAAAAACCCGGAGTCGACTAAGTCATCACCGGGTGTTAGTTAATAATAATTGAATACATTTGTATAAATATTAGGATTCTATTGGAACTTTAGCTTTTTTAAACTTCAATCCCAAATTTCTCCATACTACAAGTAATGGACTGGCAATAAAAATAGAAGAATAAGTTCCGACTACAAATCCAATAATTAAAGCTAGGACAAAAAAGCGAATTGTTTCTCCCCCGAAAAGAAACAAAGCAAAAAGAACAAATAAAGTTGTTAAAGATGAATTTAAGGAACGAACAACACTTTCAATTACACTGTTATTTATATTTTTTTCAAAAGGTATATCAGGATTTTTAAGTAAATTTTCTCTCACCCTGTCAAAAACAACAACAGTATCGTTTACAGAATAACCAATGATAGTCAAAAGTGCAACAACAAAAAAACTATCTATTTCTATATTTAAAAATTTACCCAGAATAGAAAAAATTCCCAATGTAATTAATGCATCATGAACTAATGCAAAAATAGCACAAATACCATATTTCCAAGACTTTACAGGTTTGGATATTTTTCTAAAAGCCCAGGCTATATATAAAATAATACAAATAGTCGCAACAATTATAGAAATAATTGCCTTTCTTACTAAATCTTCTCCCACTGTAGGTCCTACATTTTCATAACGAATTTCCTCCACCCCTTCTTCTTGTAATTCCGTGCTTTCTATAATTGTATCTTCCATAGTTCCTTCTTCCGCGCTTTCCGTAGATATATCTTCCATAATTATATTTTCTGTGGTTTCTTCTTCTATGTTTTCCGTGTTTACAATTTTTTCTCCTTTCACTTCCTCTACATTCTCTTCATTTATATTTTCAATTTCTCCTTGAGATTCGTTTTCATTATTTTCATTTTCTATAATTTCTCCTTTACTATAATTTCCGCCATATTTTTCCTTAAAAGAACTTTGGATTTTTTCATAAGTCTGCTGATCAATATGGGAAAACTTGATTATTAGTCTGTTTTCTCCAGAAGGTTGAACAACTAAATTACCTAAATCAAGTGGTAATAAAACTTCTTTAACCTCATTTATATTCGGTTTAGAAGAAAATTCTAATTCAAAAAGTGTACCTCCTTTAAAATCAATGCCTAATTTTAATCCAAAGAAAATTAAAGAAAACACTGCCAACAAAACAGCTATTCCCGAAATTATGAACCATTTTTTTCTTTTACCAATAATATCCATTACTACTTCTCCTCTTCTATTTTCATTCCCAATATTTTTTCATTTTTAATTAATTTTGAACCAATTAATAAATTTAAGAAATTTTTAGTAACAACCACAGCTGTAAACATACTTGCCAGCACACCAATAAATAGAACTAATGCAAAACCTCTTATAAATCCTGTACCAAACCAATATAAAATTATACAAATAATTATTGTAGTTAAACTACCATCCCATATAGAAGGCCAAGCTCTTTTAAAACCATTATTACATGCTGCCGAAAAAGGTTTTCCAGTTTTTAATTCTTCTTTAATTCTTTCAAAAATAAGTATATTAGCATCTACTGCCATTCCCAAAGATAATATAAAACCAGCAATTCCTGATAAAGTTAAAACAACTGGATCTAATATATTTAGAAAAATAAATAAAATATAAATTAAAAATGCTCCTATTCCAAAAGTCCAATGAACTGACAAAGCTAGAAATAAAAGAGGAGCTATAATTAATAATATTCCTGGAGAAACACCTAATTTAAAAATAGCTAGAATTACAAGTCCATAAATCAAAAGAGATGCTCCAGCTAAAAAACCTAGAAGACGATAATAAAGAATTAAAAACAAAAATAATAATAGTAGACCTACTGCTCCAGCAATTAAACTTTTTATTATTGACTCTTTACCTAATGTTGCCCCAATATCCCTTTGTTCAACCAGATTAATAGGTACTGGCAAAGCTCCTGCATTTAATTGAATAGCTAAATTTTTAGCAACATCAATATCTTCCAGTCCTGTAATTCTGGCTTTACCTTCAGTTATCGCTGCCTGTACAGTAGGGGCTGAAAGCATTTCTTCATCTAAAAAAATTGCAATTGGTTTTTGCAAATTACGTTCAGTTACTTCAGCAAAAATATTTTTACCATCATTATCAAATTCAATATTAGCTTCAACATTTCCATTTTCATCAAAACCCGCATCAGCTCTAATAAATTTATCTCCTTTTAAATCTACTGATTTCCAATCTTCTTTCTTTTGAGAAATAACAATAGTTTGAGAAGTTGGCATCGTTGCTTCGCCTTGGGTTGAAGCACCAGAATTCATAATACTTTTACCTTCAATTCCTTCCATAAACTCTAATTGTGCAGTTTTTCCAATCAAATCTAAAGCTTGCTGAATATTCTTTATTCCAGGAAGCTCTATAATTATTCTATGTGTCTCTCCTGCCTTATCAGTCTGGATCGTTGCTTCAGATACTCCAAAGGCATTAATGCGATTTTCAATAACTTTTCTAACTCCTGCTATTGCCTGATCCATTCGATCAGAAGGAGTTTGAGATAAATCATATTCATATACTAGGTGAGTGCCACCTTGAAGATCTAAACCTAAATGAACCTTTAGTTCCTTTGTATAATCAATTTTAAATTTTCTCAAATCAATATCTGGAGTTTTTGGCCAATCAACAATACCTGCTAAAACTGTTACCATTATAATTGCTGCAAATGTAATCCAAAGTTTTCTTCGCATTCAAATATCCTATATAATTAAACGCTTATTATGAATATTTTATAACTAAAAGTAAAGTAACATAAAAATTATTATTTGACAAGAGGGGTTAATTTTATACTTTTAATTTCTTTATAATCAAAACCACCAACTTTAAGTTTACTTTCCATAATTTCAACTGATTCAACTCTAAACTTCTCCAAATCAACTTTGCCAATCTTCTTATAAATGTTTTCCAAATTTCCTGCTTTGACAGATATTCTTTTTTTTGTTCTTCCTAAAGTTAAATGAGGAGAAAAATCTCTCTTCTCTATCTTAAACTTTAAACCTCTCAAATTATTAACTAATCCATTTCGCAAATTAATTAAATCTTTATTATTTTCTATCCCTATCCAAATTATACGAGGATTTTTAAAGTTAGGAAAAACCCCTAAATTTTTTATTGATATTTCAAAAGATCTTACTTTATTAATTAACGCTTCTATTACTTTTGTCACCTCTGTTACCTTTTTTTCCTCTATATATCCTAAAAAGACTAAAGTCAAATGAATATTTTTGATTTTTGTCCAACGAATTGGCAAATCAAATTCAGCTAACTGATTTTGTACATCAGCTAATTCTTTTTTAATTTTATTTGGTAAATTGATAGCAATAAAAATCCTTTTTTTCATATTAAATCCTTAATTTAATCATACCATAAACTGTGATAGAATAAGATTATGAAGGAATCTTATTTATATAAAAAAATCAAAAAAAATCTAGTACAATGTCAAACCTGTAATCATTTTTGTATCCTAAAACCTACTCAAAGAGGTAAATGTGGAGTAAGAGAAAATATAGACGATAAGCTTTTTGCTTTAAATTATCAAAAAGCTATTGCTTGTAATGTTGACCCTATTGAAAAAAAACCCTTTTTCCATTTTCTGCCTGGAAGTTCTTCATTCTCAATCTCTACTGTAGGTTGCAACCTGCACTGTGATTTTTGTCAAAATTGGAATATTTCTCAAAATCCAAAAAAATCTGGCGAAATTTTAGGTGAAAATTTACCGCCTTCAAAAATTATTAATGAAGCAAAAAAATACGATTGTCAAAGCATCGCCTATACTTATACAGAACCAGCAATTTTTTTAGAATATGCTTTAGACACAATGAAATTGGCTAAAAAAAATGGAATAAAAAATATTTGGGTTTCAAATGGATTTTTTTCTAAAAAAATGTTGGAACTTGTTTCACCATTTTTAGATGCAATTAATGTAGATTTAAAATCATTTTCTGATAAATATTATCAAAAAATTTGTGGCGTTCGAATTAACCCTATATTAGAAAATTTAGAATCAATTAAAAAACTAAAAAAATGGCTGGAAGTAACAACTTTGATTATTCCTTCATATAATGATTCTGACAAAGAGTTGAAACAAATTGCCAATTTCATTGCCAATAAATTAGGAAAAGAAACTCCTTGGCATATTTCCAGTTTTTTTCCCGCTTACAAAATGATAAACACCTCCCCTACTCCAATATCAACTATTCATAAAGCATATAATATTGGCAAAAAAGAAGGGCTTTTATATGTTTATGCAGGAAACATTCCTGGAAATAATATTAATGGTATAACTACAGAATCTACTTATTGTCCAAAATGTAAAAAATTATTAATTGGCCGCCATGGCTTTTTAATTGAACAATATAATTTAACTGAAGATGAGAAATGTAAGTTTTGTGGAAAGAAAATACAAATCATTCTCTAATAGTACTTCGAAAAATGATTCAAGGTTAATTCGAAAAGAATTCAAGAGGTAATTATGATAGTTTCTGCTTATATAACTCCTCACCCTCCAATTTTAATTCCTAAAATCGGACGAGAAAATTTGGAACGAGTTCAGGAGACAATTTTTGCTCTAGAAAATCTGGCGGAAAAATTATATCAAGCGAAACCAGAAACAATTTTAGTAATCTCTCCTCATGGGCCTATAACCCAAGATAAATTTTGTATTTTAGGAAAAGAAAAACTTTATGGAAATTTCAGTCAATTTGGAGACATAGAAGATGAATTTAATTATAAAAATAATTTAGAATTGGTAAAAGAAATCGAAAAAGAAAGTAAAAAAGAAAAAATCCCTCTATCTCTAATTAATGAAAATTGGTTAGATCATGGGATGCTTGTTCCTTTATATCATTTAACCTCTGGGAAATTGGATAATATACCAATTTTGGGAATGGGCTTTTCTATGTTAGATCTTCAAACTCATTTTAATTTAGGCAAAGTAATATATTCTGTCACAAAAAATAAAAAAGTGGCTATTATTGCTTCTGGTGACCTATCTCATCGATTAACTCCAGATGCACCTGCAGGTTATTCTGAAAAAGGTAAAGAATTCGATAAAAAATTAATTGAATTACTTAAGAAAAACGATAGTAAAGGAATTTTAAATTTAGATTCTAACTTAATAGAAGAAGCCGGTGAATGCGGACTGCGATCAATTATAATTTTACTTGGAATTTTAGACAAAGTTAAAAATAAAACAGAAATCCTGTCCTATCAAGCACCATTTGGAGTTGGCTATCTAGTAGTTGATTTTAAAATTCTTGACAAAAAACAAATTTAATGCTAACCTGGAATATCTACAATTTAATAATGTTCTTTTAAAAACTAAATATAGTTTAAAAAAAATCAAACCAAAAGGAGAGGTGAAAAAAATGACCAGCATCATTAAAAAATTCTGTCCTTATTGCCAAGAAGAACATAATGTTGAAATACATTATGTAAATGAAGATGATCTTGATGGAGAATATTATTTGTGCCCAAAAACAAAAAAAAGTTTTGGACCAAAAAAAACTAAAGATAAAGATTAAATTTGTAAAAAATATTTAATAAACGTCAGGTTTTACCAAATAAAAAAAACCTGACGTTTTTATTTTTTTGCTCAAAAAAAATGTAAATGATACAATATAAATGTCAAAGGTTTCACAGGTATTAAAACATCAAAAAAAATATATATAATAATCTTTAATACATTTGTCACCTTGTAACTGAAAGGAGTAAAAAAAATGAATCCTTTTACTAATCTGGCTAAAAAAACTGTAGAAAATTTTGTTAGAACTGGTGAAAAAAATGATCCACCAAAAGACTTACCCAAAGAAATGCTTTCTTCAAAAGCTGGAGTTTTTGTTTCTATACATAAAAATTCTACTGACGACAACAGTCAAACTGTGGACCAATTGCGAGGTTGCATTGGTACTTTCTTGCCAACAAAAGATAATGTAGCTTATGAAATTATCTTCAACGCCATCGCCGCAGCCTCCCATGATACTCGTTTTTCCCTAATCAAAGAAGATGAATTAAAAAATCTATCTTATTCTGTGGATGTTCTATCTGAACCAAAACCTGTATCTAGGATTGAAGATTTGGATCCAAAAAAATATGGGATATTAGTAAAAAGTGAGAATGGAAAATCAGCGCTGCTTTTACCTGATTTAGAGGGAGTAGATACAACAGAAAAACAATTGGCTATTTGTTGTACAAAAGGGAATATTAATCCTAAAGAAGAAAAAATTTCTATTTTTAAATTTGAAGTTGAAAGACACAAGTAGATATAAATAACCAATGACCAATTTTCCAATGAGGAAAAAAATGAACAATTAGTAACTAAGAGATAACAAGCACCAAATCCCAAGCATCAAGCATCAAATAAATAGCAAATTCCAATAACCAAAATGCCAAAAAGTTTGCTTAGTTTATTCACTTTAAGTGAAAGATTTGTAATTTGG
>SDBS01006845.1_pt1 | contig 11081 bp, 10 predicted proteins | sample 2277091 | NCBI WGS metagenome assembly SDBS01 (sample SAMN10404972, study PRJNA504765) | marine sediment metagenome | isolation source: marine sediment core GS10_PC15, 163 cmbsf | place: Arctic Ocean: Southern Knipovich Ridge | collected 2010 | reverse complement strand
AACTCATGAAGCTTGTATTAAAGAGTGCTCCTGTTTGAAGCAATATATGTTTTAGAATTAGTCGCAAGAGCGCTGCGTTCGCATCGCAGAGGTCAGGGGTTCAAATCCCCTCACCTCCACCATACGGTTCTTAATAGAACTTTTTAATTCAAAAATAAAATCAAGGAGTTCAGAGTATTGGACACCTTTGAGTTTTTTATTTCTTATAAATACTTTATTGAAGAACGCCTGATTGAGTTTCCTTTTATCTTCAGGATTGATCTTTGTATAAAGAAAGTAACAACTAGATGCCATGTCTAGTGCCAAATTCATAGCTTCTCTAAACCTGTCAAGCTTACTGTTTGTTGTTTCTAGTTGTTGTTTATACAAATCCATTTCTTTTATTATTCTGTCTTGCTCATGTTTCAATATGTCTATCGATATTGCATTAGAATAATAAGCCTGCATAAGTTTGTATTTTTGTTCTGAAAGCTGGCTGATCTTTTTAGTAAGGTATTTTTCTTTCTTGATATTGAAGGCTTCTTGCTCTACTAATTTATGATCTAGATCAGTCTTTAGGTTCTTCACTATCTCATCTGAAAACTGGATGTTTCTATATAGGTTCTCAACTGCTTTCTCAGCAATTTTGTCTAATATGTATTCTTGTTTACATCCGTTTCTTCTTGCCTTGCCAAGACAGAAGAAATAGTTATACTTCCTTCCATTAGGTTTGACCTTAAGCTGAGTTCCTAAACGTGATCCACACTCAGCGCAAAAAAGAGTCCCTTTAAGAAAGTGTCTGTGCTTTCTTGTTCTTTCGCCGGCTTTATCATGCACTTTGAAAACTTCTTGGACTCGGAAGAAAAGCTCTTTTGAGATTAGCGGATCATGAATGCCTGAATACTCTATCCCCTTCCAGTTTATATAACCTATAAAGAATCTGTTTTTTAATACTTCTGCTATCTTTGACCGAGATAATGGTTTGTTAGTATATCTGTTCTTTAAACCTTTCTTTTCCATGATCTGGTGGATTTCATTGATTGAGTAGTCGCCGGTTGCATACAGCTCAAAGGCTTCCCTAACTAAATCTGCTTCCTCATTATTAATAACTACATTAGATATTCCTCTGTCGTCTCTAACGTTCTTATATCCAATAGGGGCTGTATGTGGCCAACCGCCTTGCTTTACTTTTTGGTTCATTCCTTTCTTTATTTCACTTGATAGATTCAAACTGTAGAATTCAGCTATGGTAGCTAAGATACCTTCAACCAATTTGCCTGAAGCCGTATCTTCAATATTCTCAGTTACAGATACAAGTTGAATATTGTTTTTTCTAAAGATAGCTCTTAAGGCTCCATGGTCTTCAATATTGCGGGATAGTCGATCTATCTTGTGAACAAGAACAGCTCCGATGCTTTTATCTTCTTTGATCTTTTGAAGCATTTCTTGAAGCTGTGGACGATCAGCGGTTTTTGCTGATTCACCACGATCAGCATATTCATCAATTAGATTCCAACCTTTGTCTTGAATATATTTAGCACAGGCTTCTCTTTGAGCCTGGATTGAGTAGCCACCCTCTGCTTGTTCTTTTGTTGATACTCGTAAGTAGATTAAGCAGTTCATAGGTTCCTCTTATATTTATCTAACCAATCTTTAGATTTCTTTATATAGTCCATGTGAAGTGTCAAAATACCTGCAACCTTAGGGTTAAATAGTTTAATATAATAGTTGCTTGCAGTTATTGATTGTTTTGCTAGTTCAAAAAGGGTGTGTTTTAACAGTTTCTCGTCGACGAAAGGCCCTATCTTGGCAAGACCCTCTTGGGACACTAATTTGACTCCCGGAAATGATGGATGACTCACGTGCTCACAAAAGAGCTTATACTGTTTCTCTCGTTTCCTTTCTTTTGAACCATCTCTATCATCAAGCGCCTTTCGTACTTTAGCTGGTGCAAATTGCTTTCTGCGTTCTTCATGAGAACAGTGCTTCCACTCTTGTATTTTCGATCGATCAATTGAGAAGTAGTCAAGAAGGAAGCCGGTTTCAAGTATGTCTCGCTGGATTGAAAAGGCTACTTGGTAGTATCCTGACAACAGCATTTTCAAAGACGTCGCGATGTCATTAAATAATCGAATGCCGAGAGTCTGAACTGTTAGCTCATCGTCGTCTTGCGGATGATAAGTTATGGTGGTATCGAAGATCGCATTCATAGAATCTTGCACAAGTGCCATATGTTCTTTTAGTTGATTGCTGGCTTCTATGTGCTTTATAAGTTCTTCTCTGATTCGTTCCTCTTCTTTGTATAGCGAGTTCAAATTGTCAGACATTACGGACATCTCTTACCTCCTGGCCATATGTGCTTTCATAAAGCTTCAATCTGAAACTGGCGAACTTGTTTGTCACATCGAACTTGCTGGATAGTTCATCAATCTGCACGTCAGGATACAATACCTTCTCAAACTTCTTATCCGGCATTAAGAGATAGGCAGCAAATACATTGGCTTGTCTTTCATGAAAATTTGAGAAAGTATAAATCTTCTTACTGGCTGCATAGTGACTTCCGGCATGAAGATAATGATGAGCTAATGCATGAGCAGTCAGCTCTCTTTTCTCTTCAGGGGATAGGCTATCTTTCAAAACAATATAATCTCCGAAGAAAATTTCTTTAAATCTTCCAGCCAGTGGTACTTCCAAAACATCAATCTTTTCTTTTCTAAGTATCTTTTCAAGATCGTTTCCGTATTTGTTATATATTTCCTCAGCCTTCTTTACTGCTTTCATCATTACGTACCTCTTTTTTCAGATCGCGCCCGAATGATTGCTTCATAAGCGCGGATCAATGATCTTTTTTCTTCGACAGTCATATGAGGTACTTCTTTAAACATCATTGTAAAAGCAGGATCGGTAACACCGAGTTCTTCAAGTTTGGCTTCAAGGAGAATATCCTGCATTTCTTCCCATGTTATATCTAAGGCTTCAGCCCAGATTATTAACTTGTCTTCACCGGGAACAAACTTGTTTGACTCCGCATCAGCAACATAACTCTGGGAAGCATAACCCAGTTTTTCTTTGACAATTCGTCTGCTTAGCCCTTTTTGCTGGCGTAATTGCTTTAGTTTTTCGCCAAAACCCATTATTACCTCCTATCTGTATTATATAGGTCATCGCCAATATAATTTATCATCTCTTAAATACCATGTCAATAGTTATTTAGCTTATACAGCCAATATATTGGGTATTGACAGTTCCGTATTTATACAGTAAACTTTAAAAGGATAGATAATCCAATCTTTACATATGTCGTCTATTTATTACATAGGAATATATAAACTTAACTCTTTGAGGTGTTTCCATGAAACTGCTCGATATGTTTCCACAAGAGAAGAGAGACTTGATCATCAAAGAAGGCAGCTTGGATTTGCTGGTTTCAGCTTTTTTGTCTATATCAAGAAACTTAATCAAGCGTGGAGAAGATATCGATCAGTTAAGAGAAGAACTTAGACTATTTAAAGATAAAGAAGAACAACCTGAATCAGCGAAGGATGATAGAACTGTATCAATGCCTGTGTCTACCCATAACTACAGTTTTAATAAGTAAAAAGGGGAGGAAACGTCTCGTCGGGCTCGCTTCACAAAAGTTTCAGCGAACCCCGACTAAATCCCTTCTTCCTTTCGGATTCGCTTCGCTCACCTTTCGCCTTCGGCTTCAGGCTCATGGATTTAGTCGGCGTTCCGCCGACGAGACAACAATAGTAAATTGACGGAATTCCTCCCCTTTCACCCCTCCTTCCGCCAATTTGGATATAGGAATTACTATGACACCACCAACAACTAAAAAGAGAATATCAAGGTATAAAAGAACATCTCTTGCTCCAAGAATGAATCTTACGGAAAGAGATAAGAGAATTGTTCTATCTGTTTACAAACACCGCTTTTTAAAGCGTGATCAGATCGAAAGACTGTTCTTCACCCAGACTTCAACCTGCAATCAGCGTCTTATGAGACTTTACCAGCATGGATATCTGGAACGAATCTTTAAACCAGTTTCCTTCGGCTCAAGTCAGGCAGTTTATGCTCTTGATAAAAATGGTGCTGATTTGGTTGCTCAAATGCTGGAAATAAACCGGAACAAAGTCAACTGGAAGAGAAAGAATAACAAGATAGAACTTCTTTTTTTAGATCATAAGCTTGCTATCAACGAGTTCAATGTTCTTTTACAGCAAACAATAGAAAAAGATCGAGGTATAGAGCTTCTGTTCTGGAGAAATGAATCAAACGAGCTAAATTCAAGAGTCCCCGATCCGGACGGGAAAAGAAAGTATCTTACAGTTTCACCAGACGCTTTTTTTGGATTACAGACACAACAAGGTAAATCATACTTCTTTCTAGAAGTTGATATGGGAACAATGACTCTTGCTCGTTTTTCAAACAAGATCAGAGCTTACAAACAGTATTGGAAGAAAGGAATATACAAAGAGAAGTTTGGGTTTAGAAGCTTTAGAGTACTTACTGTTGCATCAAGTGAAAGAAGAATGATGAATTTAAGAAAAGCAACTTCTGAAATTGGTGGAAAGAATATGTTTCTCTTTACCGCTTTTAAAAAAGAAGAGGAGCTAGATCCTCTTGGCTCCATATGGTTATCACCAATTCAAAACAGCTATCTACATCTTTTTAGATAGGACTGGCCCTCACGGTACAAGTGCCCAAAAGGCGGTGACCGTTATCTGTTAAAACACTTCTGCCTCTTTTTGTTTTGAGGGATAAGGAAGTGGCAGATTGTCCTGCACAAGATGGCAAAGCTTAGAGATGGCAAGATCTCTAAGCTTTGTCGAGGACTGGTTTAAAGATACCTAAGAATAATTCCGCCATTTTCAAACATTTTATTATAAAACACTTGATTCTTCTTTATAACTTTAATTAATATAACAATCACTACTTATTGACCAAGCGTCTATCCCTAAGGAGGAGAAGATGAAGTTTTATCAGAAAAAGATTCAAGACGAGTGGCACTTTGTTGTTGGAGGAGGAGCTAAGGACAAGGAGACATTCTATCGTGAACTGGAAAGGAATCTAGCTCCACAAGCTAAAGCACTCAGTCTTAGTACTGGATATAAAAGTGTTGGCAATCTTATTAGCAAAAAGCAGATGCATTATGCAAAGTTTGGTAAGTACATGTCGTTAACCTGTGCAGAACAGTTCGGTACAGATTTAAAAGTCAGCTGGTATCTATATTTTACAGGAGGAGATGCAAGCAATTTAGGAACTGGAATGTCGCTTATAGCACACGATATTATTGGAGGTATCACAGGAAAAACAAAAGATCGCATCATAGCCTTCGCTTCGGTTGGCAAGGATTGTGCTGAAAAAGCAACCCAGTCCATTCTTTCGAAATATGAAGAACCAGCAACAGAAAGATCCGGACAATTAGGCGAAGCATAGAATACCTAAATGGATAAAGCTGATCAGCTTGTATCATTAAGGCTTGGCTATACAATAGACGAACAGGAGCAGTTCCGCGGACTGTTCCTTTCGCCTTCCAATAGGTCAACCCATCTTTATGTAGTTGGATCTTCTGGTGTAGGAAAATCAAAAGCACTGGCAAACTGGATACTTGAGGATATTGAACAAAAAAGAGGTTGCGGGGTTATTGATCCTCATGGTGATCTAATTAGAGATGTAGTTAGTTATGGAAATGTGCTTAATATAATCTTAGTTGACCTGACTGATCCTGAATACATCATCGGTTTTAATCCTTTAGAAATGCAGGAAGGTATTGATCCCTTTACTCAAACTCTCGAACTGGTTGAAGTATTCCGCAAGATATGGGGATTAGAAGAAAGTGCTACCCCTCGGCTTTTAGAAATCCTAAGGAACTCTATCTATACCCTTATCGAAGCCGGAAAAACCATGCTTGATATTGAACCATTACTTACAAATTCTAGCTTCCGGGAAGAAATGATCAAGTATGTTAAAAATGAAGCAGTGGCTTCCTTCTGGCACAACCGTTTTGAAAAGTGGGCTGATAAAGAGAGGATTCACTCAGTTGAATCAACTCTTAACAAGGTTTCAACCTTTACATCTGATCCTAGAATAAGACTTATTCTTTCATGTAAGAAGTCAACTATTAACTTCAGAGAAATAATGGACAGCCAAAAGACTGTTCTTATCAATCTTTCAAAAGGAGTCTTAAGAACTAACAGCTTTTTATTGGGAGCATTATTTGTAGCAAAAATACAGATGGCGGCAATGTCCAGAGTTAATATGTCGCCATCTGAGAGAATGCCTTTCTATTTTTATGTTGATGAATTTCAGAACTATTCAACATTCTCTTTTGCAGAAATCCTATCAGAAGCTAGAAAATATGGTCTATCACTAACACTAGCTCATCAATCGTTAGAACAGCTAGATGATAAGCTAAGGAGTATTATATTAGGAAATGCAAAGAACTTTGTTGTCTTCAGAACTGACCGGAGAGATTCAGAACTGTTGGTTAAATACCTACTCGACTATCTTCCTTATGATGTAAAAACTGTAAACCTTGAAGAAAGCAACGATTATTTTAGTATAAACGAGCAGCAGGAAATGGGAATCTCCGGAATAACTAATTTGCCCAACAGGCAAGCTGTTTTAAAGACAAAAGGTTGCGATCCTACAATATTTGCTACTTATGACTTACCGGAAGCTAACAGCGAGATGTACGAGATAAATAGAGATGTAATCTGCGATCTCAACTTTGAAATGGGTTACACAAGAAAGATGGCAGACATAGACGAAGATCTAGCCTTTCAACCATCTTCAACCTGCGAACCAGACGAACCCGAGAGTTTTGTTGAATAGTGAAAAACGAGGTTCTACCTGCTCTTGAGGTTTTACAAAAGTTAGAGCATAATAAAAACAATCAAGCTCTAACTAAAATATTAATGATTATAAGCTACTGGAAGAGTTGTCTATGGCAAATGACTATTCAAAGCTATCAAAAGAAGAGCTTTTAAAGGTTATTGAAAAGCTCGAATCCCGTAAAAAATACGGTCTTATTTGGGATGCGGAGCGGACAAAAGAACAGTTTGAAAAAGAATCCGAAAATGCCCTTCCGGTTTTAAAGGAAGTCAAAGGCAAAGAGATTAAGACCGACCCATCGAAGCCTGTCAATATCCTCATTGAAGGCGACAATTATCATGCCCTGTCGGTTTTAAATTATACCCACCAAAGCAAGATTGATGTTATCTACATCGATCCGCCCTACAATACGGAGAATAAAGACTTTAAGTATAATGATTGCTGGATTGACAAGAAAGACACATATAGACATAGCAAATGGCTTTCATTTATGAGCAAACGGTTAAGACTTTCCAAGTCATTATTAAAAGAGCATGGAGCAGTTTTTATATCTATCAACGAGGAAGAACTAGCACAGCTGAAAATATTATGCGATAAGATATTTGGCGAAGATAACTACCTTACCACATTTACGATTAAAGTTAGGCATGAAGACAGGATTTTGAAGGGAGATAAAGATTTTCATGAAGTCGTAGAGTATCTATTATTGTATAGACGTTCTGAAGATTTTAAGCCGTTAAAACGAAGTAAGGATAATACGTCAATTGAGGAATATGTTTATGAGGTAAAAGAATTAGCGGACAGTCCTAAAACAATAAAATTTGGTAGTAAGAAAGTAGATGTTTTTACCCCGGATCAATATGAAATTACTAAAGGCAATCCTTCCGAAGATAAATTCAAGAAAATAAATATACGAGGTTCGATAAAAGAAGGTAATAGTAGCGGACGTTTTTATATGAAGCATATCGAGCCTGCATATAAAGACAAAAAAGCCTATTTATTGAAAGTTCACGATATGGGTGCTGATAGATTTGATCACCGTTATTTTCTAACTCCTACTTCTAAGAAGAAAAGAAATGGGGATTATTTTCAAGGAGTACCTGTTAACCGGGCTGATATAAAAGAATACCCTTTCCCCAACTTTTTTGATTTTGAAGAAGATTTTAATAACGTTGGATATGAAGGTGGCGTTGATTTTCGAAATGGTAAAAAGCCAATAGTATTTTTACAGAAAATATTTGAAATATCAAGATTGATAGAAAAATCAAACGCCATAGTTTTAGATTTTTTCGCTGGGTCAGGGAGCACAGGACACGCCTTATTAGATTTTAATGTGCAACATGGAGGTAGTCGTCAAATTATACTTTGCACGAATAATGAAGTTGATGAAAAAACAGATAAGAATTTAAGGGCAAAAGGGCTAAGGCCGGGTGAAGTTGATTATGAGAAAGAGGGTATTTGCCAAAAGGTAACTTATCCTAGAATGAAAAACGCAATCAAGGGATACACAAACGGAAGAGGTGCTAAGGTTGAGGGCATAGATAGTAATCTTAAACATTTTAATACTTCTTTCGTAAAACGCTCAATCAGTAAGGATAGTCTAAAAATCCGTATTACTCGAGAATGCACGGAAATGCTCTGTTTGCGTGAAGGCATTTTTAACAAGGTTAAGAAGACGAATGATTACCGTATTTTTCAGTATAACAACCGTATAATGGGCGTCTATTACTCTCTTGAGCGTGGCAAATTGAAGTTGCTTAAGAAAGACCTCGATAAAATGAAAGGTAAAAAAATCTTATACTGCTTCACCCTTGATCCACTGGGCTTAGATAAAAAAGACTTCCGTGATTGGAAAGGCGTATCACTTGAGCCGATCCCGCAGAAGATATTAGACATATACGAGGATATTTATGAATATTGATTTAAAACAGTATCAAGAAACAGCCATTGACGAGCTTACAAGCATAGTTAAAGGCTTATTGGGTAAAGAAGGAATGAAAAAGGTTTGCGTGTTTCAAGCACCTACCGGAAGCGGTAAGACCATCATGACGGCGAAATTCATTGAGGAGCTTGTAAAAGGGCTTCCTGATGAGGATATGTGTTTTGTTTGGGTAACGATCGGCAAGGGCAATCTTCATTTACAGAGCAAACACAGTTTAGAGCGTATATTCAGGGGGGCTCCTCGGGTTTCGCTTGTTGAGGAAGAGTTTACAGGTGGGCGTGAGCGTATTGTTAAAAATGAAGTTGTTGTTGTTAACTGGGAGAAGTTGCGTACAAAGGAGCGTAAGACCGACGATTGGAAAAACATCTTAATGAAAGACGGTGAGAAGATAAACTTTCGTGATGTTCTCTCCAAAACACGAGAACAGCGAAAAATAATTCTCGTCATTGATGAAAGCCACATCGGAGCGACTGCCGAGCGGACAAACGAACTTCGTGATGAAATTAATGCCGATATTATCTTAGAAATGAGTGCAACTCCGAAAATTAAACCCGATCCTAAAGACTTAGTAAGACATATGGCGGGGTTTGTTTTTGTTGAACCGAAAGACGTTATCGAAGCTGGCATAATTAAAAAAGAACTTATTATTAATAAGGGAATAGATAAAATTGCTAAAACCGAAAGCGATTCACAGGAAGTTGTTCTTGAGTCAGCACATCAGAAACGGTTAGAGTTAAAGAAATTATTTAAAGACGAAGGCTCAAATATCAATCCACTTGTTCTCATCCAAATACCAACTGCCGAAGCCGGAAAAGATAAGATTGAAGCAGTTAAAACGTTTCTTGCAAAGAAAGGCATTACTGAGAAGAATGAAAAGCTTGCGATATGGCTTGCCGAACAGAAATCGGAGACGTTGGACTGGGTGGCAGAGGCGGATAACGAAATTGAGTATCTTATTTTTAAACAAGCAATTGATACCGGCTGGGATTGTCCAAGGGCTCATATACTGGTTAAATTCAGAGAATCGCATAGCGAGACCTTTGAAATTCAGACGGTTGGACGTATTCTAAGAATGCCCGAGCTTAAACATTACGCAAGTGAGCCTTTGAATATCGGTTATGTTTACACAAATGTGCAGAGTATTCATGTTAAGCGTGAGGAATACAATCTGAATATCATCAAGCATCTAAAAGGTGTACACAAAGACTGCTATAGAGACATTAAGTTGCGTTCTTATTACCGATCAAGAATTGATTACGGCGATATTGCAGCAAGCTTTGATCCAGTCTTTGAGAAGATAGCGTGTTCCGATCTTGGTATAACAAAGCAAAAATCCATTAACCACAATAAAAAATTACTTGAGAAAAAAGGACTTGTCATTGACCTTAAGAAATACGAGCAGGAAATAATAAAGGACGCAAAGATTGACGGTAAGTCGTTTGATGAGATTGTGGGAAAAATCGACTCTGAGCAGAAAGCATGTTTGCAGATTGCCGGGGACGATTTGCAAGCATTATTTGAGCAGATAATCAAGAATAATCTCGGTTCATTCCGTAATGTCAAAAGATCAGTTCCGAAGATAAAGACAACAATTTATGTATGGTTTCAAAAATATCTTGGCTCTCGTGATTGGGATGAAGAAACGATGATGGTTCAGAAAATACTTGTTCATAATGGCAATCGGCCCACATTTGAACATATCATTTCAAAAGCCATTGAGGAATATAAGGGTATCCGTGAAAAAGAGATTCTAAAGCGTTCCGAGGAAAACGAGCAATTTTACGATTTTGAAATAGCAGAAAAAAGTTTCTACAACCAGCACACAGACGAAATAGTCAAAGTGAAGAAATATATTTATGAGCCTTGCTATCTAAACACTGATAGGTTAAACCCTGAACGTGAGTTTGAGAAATTCTTAGAGAATAACGGAAAGGATATTGTTTGGTGGTGGAAAAATGGTGAAAGTAAAAAAGATTATTTCGGCGTTAAGTATGAATATCCCAAAGGAGTTGTACATACTTTTTACCCCGACTATCTGGTTAAGCTTACTGATGGTCGTTTGGGAATTTTTGAAACGAAGGACAAGCGGGATCAAGATGGTGGAAGTTTCACCAAGGCGAAGTCAGAAGCCTTACAAAAGTATTTGAAAGACACTAAAAAGAAAGAGTTATTTGGTGGAATAGTGATTGAAAAGAGTAATGAATGGCTTATAAATCAAGAAGAAAAATATGACTGGGGAAAGTGCGAAAAGAAAGACTGGAGCGACTGGAAAACACTTGAACTATCAATCAAAGAGTAAAATAACTGGAAACAGAGTTACTTA
>SDBS01006844.1_pt1 | contig 11082 bp, 7 predicted proteins | sample 2277091 | NCBI WGS metagenome assembly SDBS01 (sample SAMN10404972, study PRJNA504765) | marine sediment metagenome | isolation source: marine sediment core GS10_PC15, 163 cmbsf | place: Arctic Ocean: Southern Knipovich Ridge | collected 2010 | reverse complement strand
AAAAAAAGGGAATAAAATGATACAAACAAAATTCCAAGAGATAATTGGGACAAGATATCCGATTATACAGGCAGGTATGGGACCTTACGCGACCACAAAGTTATGTATCGCAGTAGCTAAAGAAGGTGGATTAGGATTGATCTCATCTATCGGCATGATTGATCTTACCGTGAATTTTATACCTGAAGAAGATCGAAAGCTTGATTTTGGGATTGGGGGTAGTCCCAAAAACGTCTTAAAACAGAGCATAAGGTGTGTTTTTGAAAACCTTAAAGGTTACCCAGGAGCTAAATTTGGCGTCAATATTCCAATTGCAAAAGAATTTACTACGGTATCAAGACAGTTTATGAAAGCCATTATCGAAATTTTTGAAGAAATGCCTGATATAAAGAAAAAATTAAGAGTTATAGTAACTTCTGCAGGGGATCCACTCCCTTGGGCAATAGATGCAAAAGAAAAGGGCTCAAAAAGGTCATTTCTTGAAATCAAGAAGGAATTGCCCACAATTATATGGGCGCAAGTATGTCCAAATGTTCGCGGGGCGAAAAGAGCTGAAAGATCGGGGGTGGATATAATTATTGCTTCAGGAAGAGAAGGAGGGGCACATTGTGCCTGGAGGGACACATCTTCAATGGTTCTTCTTCCTGAAGTAGTTAGATCAGTTGATTTACCTGTAATTGGTGCTGGGGGGTTTGCTGATGGTGCATCACTAGCAGCCTCTTTTGCACTTGGTGCTATAGGCATCCAAATGGGAACCCGATTTATCGCCACTCAAGAGGGTGATTTTGTGCAGATGTGGAAAGAACAACTGGTTAAAGCTACTGAATCTGACACTATTATTGGACGTGGAATCTTCGGCCCCATGAGATTTTTAATTAATCCCGCTTCACTTGAGGTTATCGATGAAACTATTATAGGAGCTTCAGATCTCTACCGTGGAAAACCATGTCCTACCACAGATAAAATTCGTGGCCTTGAAGAAAGAGGATTTAAAAAACTCTTAGATGAGGATAAGAATGAAAGTCTTATGAATGCGGGCGTTGTTATAGGTAGAATACACTCAATACCGACTGTTCATGATTTAATTCAGGATATTATGACTGAAGCAGAAGAGATAATACTAAATTTACCAAAAAAAGTAATGATAAAAGAAAATCCAATAATAGAGTGATCTAAAATGAAAGAATTAAAAGAATGTGTTATTGTAGATGCCGTTCGAACACCGATAGGGAAATCGGGACGTGCCCAAATGAAGAAACTTGGTGGATCATTTAGAGAATGTTCAGCTCAAGACCTTTTAGTTACAGTTTTAAGGTCGGTAGTAGATAGGACAAAAGAAAAATATCCAAATTTTGATCCAAAAGAAATCGAAGATTTGCAAGTTGGTTGTTTATCACAATTAGGAGAACAAGGTGGCAATATTGCGAGGATAGCAATAATGTTAGCAGGATTACCTAATGAAATTGCAGGAGCTACGGTCAATAGATACTGTAATGCAGGTCTTCAAGCAATTAATACATCAGCTAACGCAATTAGAGTTGGGGATGGTGATATTTGTATAGCGGCAGGAGTTGAGTCCATGACTCACTATGCGATGGGAGTAGATTTGCAAATAACTAGGCAGATTAAGAAATATCCGATGATAATGTCCCCAGGATGGGCTAACGAACCACTAAAAAGCTTGGTGCCTCAAGGTGTTTCTGCAGAGTTGATAAATGATAAGTATGGTTTTAAGAGAGAAGAATTGGATCAATTTGGTGTTTGGAGCCATCAAAAAGCCACTAAGGCAATGAGAAATGAGGAAGAGTATTTCAAACGCGTTGTACCGGTTACATTCGAGAAGAGATACACCGATGAAAATATGCATCAAATTAAAGATGAGAAAACCGGAAAACAAAAAGTAGAAGAGGTATCAATTACCAAAGATCAGACGATACGAGAAGTGTATTTAGACGATCCAAAAAAAGGTTGGGAAATGATTAGCAGTTTAAAACCTGTTTTCAGACCTGCTGAAAAAGGTGGTATCGTAACAGCTGGAAATTCTTCACAAATAGTTGATGGCGCAGCGGCAACTCTATTAATGTCTCGAGAAAAAGCTGATGAACTAGGGATAAAACCAATGGCTAGAATACTTTCAACTGCCGTGGCAGGTGGAGATCCTATTATCATGCTTTTAGCCCCAATTCCTGCTATGAGAAGGGCTTTGGATAGGGCAGATCTCACAATAGATGATATGGATGTAATAGAACCTAATGAAGCTTTTGCAAGTCCCTGTTTAGCGTTTTCTAAAGATTTTGGATATGAATTTGATGATCCTCGAGTTAATCCTACTGGGGGTGCAATTGCTATAGGCCATCCTATTGGAGCAAGTGGAGTAATCTATTTTGGTGAGATGGTACATTATTTAAAGAACAACAACAAAAAATATGGCGTGCAATTAATGTGTGGCGGTTTTGGTGTAGGAATTGCTACTGTAGTTGAAGCTCTATAATTTACATAATACCTATACCCATTTATTAATAATATCAATCTTTTTTATTATTTTTATTAGCTTGGAAAATAATTCCGATATTGAACTATGAATATTTTTAAATTTTTTTTCAAAATTTTATAGGAATTGAAGAATTTATTTTACATAGCTAGAAACCTTTTTTATGTTCTTTTCAGCATCTCTTATGATTTTATCCATAATATCTTGAACAGATTCTATTTGATTTACAATTCCGATACTTTGACCTAATGGAACGGCTCCATCATTAATATTGCCTTGGTAAGCCAATTCATATTTTATACTCAATTCTTTTGCCGCCTTGCGAGTCATAGCAGCTTCTTCAGCCAATTTTTCTTCCTTATTAGCTATCACCCCATGATGTGATGAATATTCATTTTTCCATAACCGAATTATGCTTAATCCACCTGTAGTTATTATTGTATCCTGGGCTTTGGCAGGAGGAACAATGTTTTTGTAATTTTCATGAAATTCACTTTCTTTCGATGCAATAAATCTCGAACCCATTGCGATAGCTCCTGCTCCCATAGATAAAGCAGCCGCTAATCCTTGACCTGTAGCAAATCCCCCACATCCAACTATTGGAATATCAGGGTATTTTTGTACAACTTGCTGTAATAAAACCAACGTACTAACACGTTCATAAGACTGATGTCCACCCCCTTCTCCTCCTGTCACCACTAAACCATCCACACCAGAGGCAATGCATTTACTTGCTAACCAGAAAGCTGGTGCAACATGAAAATGTTTGATTTTTGAACCACTTTTCTTCAATTTTTGAAATGATATTGAGCTTGGTAACATTTTTGAAGACCCTGCGCTAGTTACTACGTATCTACATTGTTCTTTTATTTTAGGATTGTTCATAATAAATTCCGGAATCTCTTCGCACAGAACTTTAGCTAAAGTTTCGGTTCGAGCTGTTCTGATATTAAATCCGAATGGCTTATCTGTATGTTTGATTACCTCCAGCATGTTATCTTTCATTATATCAACAGAATTTCTACCAGAGCTTTTATATTCACTATACAACTGTGTATGACTTAAAACTCCAAGACCGTCAGCTTCGGAAACAGCTATTGTAAGCTCTGTTGTGAAAAATGGACCCATTGGAGCCGCTATTATAGGGTGCTTAATCCCTAACATATTCGTTATTTTCGTCTCAATAACCATACTATTTTCCTCTTTGATTTTCTTTATTTAAATTATGATTTTTATCAAATTAAACTAATTACTCTACATAAATTAAATTGAAATTAAAAACGTATTTAGGGTTTTTAAAATGCTATGAAATCAGTATATTAATAATCCGTTTATTAAAATCCTTTAAGAGTTTAAAATTCTACCAGAAGAATTAATAATTTACTTTCATTATAATAATGGAATTTTAATTAATCATACTTTTTAGTGCCCTCAATGAAGAATAACCGTAAAATTGTAATTGGTATTGGAATTCCAGTTATAATTATTATTATCATAATTGGATTTCTACTTCCTATTTGGAATTTTAATGAGGAACCCAATCCTGATACCTATTGGAAAACAGCAACCCCAATAGAGGTCAATATGCGTTCAGAGATATTGAATGCGATGATTAATTATCTTGAAAGAGAAATTCACGAAATATTTAGTGTTGTAATTATACGCAATGGATTTATTGTTAAAGAGTGGTATACTTATGGTTACAATAGTAATTCATTGTTTAAACTCTATTCAGCTACTAAAAGTGTAACTTCTATATTAATAGGTATTGCTCGTGATATGGGATTTATTTCAAATGTAAGTCAGTTAATGTTAGATTATTTCCCTAATAGGACTATTCAAAACTTAGATGCAGAAAAAGAATCTATAACGATTGAACATTTATTATCAATGACAGCAGGATTTGATTGGCCAGAGTGGGATGTTTCTTATTTCGATATTAATAATATCTTCAATACGTGGAAAGTAAATGACGATCTAGTTCAATTTGTGCTTGATAGACCTATAAATTCAACTCCAGGTGAGAAATTTAACTATAATACTGGAATTTCACATCTTTTAGGAGCCATATTAGAGGAAGCAACTAACAGTTCCATGGATTATTTTGCTAATAAGTATCTATTTGAACCATTGGAAATTAACTCCACTCTTTGGGATTATGATCCAGATGGGCTACCTTTGGGTGGAGAAGGACTCTATCTGAGAGCACGAGATATGGCAAAAATAGGTTATTTATTTCTGAATAAAGGAATATGGGGGGAAGATCAAATTATTTCAGCAGAATGGGTTAACACATCTACATCAAAACGTGTAAATGTATCAAATTCTAGTGATTATGGATATCAGTGGTGGATATCAAAAATATATGATTCTTACTGGGCAAGTGGTTTTGGGGGTCAGCAGATCCATGTCTTTCCTGAAGATGATTTAGTCGTAGTTTTTACAGGTTGGGATTTAGACAGAGGGTTAAGCTGGGATTTAATAGATAGTTTTATTCTTCCTTCGATTATACTATAAATTCAAAATTATCTTAGATTTGAATTCTTTTTGTCACGTACCCTCTTTGCCTGAACAGCAATCGCTTCAAGTAGACGTCGCTGATTCGTTGAAATCCATGGGCCCTCACAATCTATTGCAGCATATGGAATCTCGTATTTGTTTGCTAGTGGTCGGATGATTGCTTGTGAGTTCATAGCGGGTTGGCAATTAAATGTTCCCAAATTTATCAAACCATCATATAATTCTTCATTGATTGAGTGCATAAACCTTCCTACGATTATCGAAGTTTCACTAATATTATTGGAAGTGACATGCTTATTTCCCTCTTCAAAAAGGTCAATAAAATCCACATATGGATCAAACAACATTCCTGATTTCCTCATGATCCTCCTGAAAATTTTACATTGAGAATTTAAGAAATTTAAAGCATTTTTACTTCTTTTTGACTTTTGGAATTTCTTTTGATCATCTCCTTTTAGATTAGGAATATCTAGCAGTTGTTCATTAAACTGTTCTTTTGGATTTAGTAATCCCTTTTCAAATCCAAATCTTATAGTACTTTCTGCTAAAATCATACTCATACCCTCAACTATATCAACGACTTTTACGATGATTCCTTTTTCAAGAAAGAAATCTTCAATAGGATAATGATCAAACATTAAATTTAGACCACCAAAAATTAACACTTTGGGGGTTTCTTCAACACTAACTTTTAGTGCTATTTTTTTTACTTCTTTTGCCCATTTTATAAGACCTATATTTAATGTCTTCTTCCCATCTTTTACATTATCAATAAAATCACTTGTTAAATCTTCGAATTTCTCCAAGGCTATAACCTTATTCTCAGCAACACACTGTAAAGCGTTTCTTGCTTCTATAAGATATTGTCCTAATATAAAATTAATGTTTTCCCACGCTAATAAATCTCGATTTAAACCTAGATAATTATTTGTGTATTTAGGAAATGCGGAGAATATTGCATTTTTAATATTCAACCTCTTGGAAAAGGTCTCCCAAAGTAAAGGCCATGCTCCATTCTGGCATGGACCCTGATTATCCATTGGTGTTCGATATATGGTGATTTCCTCTTCTTTTCTATACTCTTCAATATCCTTTAATACTGCTCCTGCTATTGCTACACTCGCAAGACATTCTCTTCCAGAACAAATTTTCTTAGCATATTGTAAAATAGAATTATCTGTTTCTTTGCTTATTCTAATATTTCGGTTATTTTTTTTAAATAAATTTATAACTAGTCGTCTGCCATAAGGATTACGAGGTTCAGGATCAACGTAAACAATTCTTGGATTCTTAAAATCAATCTTTTGGCCATCGCTATCAATAATAAATTTATGATCCTCTGAAAAGCGAGCTTGTTTTACCGCTTTTTTTTTACTTGATTCTAGATTTTTAGATGTTATGATCTCAGTCATTTTTTAAACAGATATTGGAGTTATTAGAATTTTTTTATCTTTCTCAGCCTTTCGATGGCGTTCTTCTATAATATCTAAAAAAGCGCCTACTCTAGTTTCAAATCCAGCGTGGGCAGTATGAGAATCTATTTCAAGGTAACAAAATGTGTGTCCTTCAAGTTGTTGCCAGTAGTGATGATACATGGTACCATCAGGACCACAAGAAAAGCAAGAAACAAAACAAATGTAAAGATTAGGGTACTTTTTAACATATTTGACGGCATTATTGATCTCTTGAGTTAAACCCCATACATTTCTTGAATGTGTCTCACCATCATTTAAATATGGTAACAGATCAGCTGGAATTGCATTATATCCTCTGCTAACAATCTTACGAGGTAGTGCTATGTTAACATCTTTGGGATAAACAACATAAGGTCTTCCAGCAATAATCACACATGGTTCTTCTAACAATTCTTTCAATTTTCTCTGCCCATATTCGTGATATGATTCTTTAAACATTTTATAGTGAGATATGGCTGCTAATCCTGCATCAATACCCACTTTATTATCTAAACCTAATACTGAAGCTATTCTTCCAAACTCTTTTAATGTAGCTTGAATAAGGTGTTCTGAGAGACCAAGATGAGGTGATAATATCTTTTCACTTGCATTCTTAAAAGCAGCACGGATGATATCAGGAATAGCTGTTGTAGAAGGGCAGGTATAGCTGTGAATATAACCCTTTGGAATTTCCATTTCAATTACGTGAGGTAAGAAAATATAATCAACATCTTGATTAATAATTAGGTCATTAACCGCACCATGAACTAATTCACAAGGGTAACATATAGGCGCTTTAGTTTTAGTATTTCCCGTCTTTGAAGGATTTGATAAAATTACATTATAACCAAGCTCGTTGATAAATTTAGCGTATAGAGGGAAGTAAATGTGAGAAGTTAAAGTCATGGGTACACCAATCGTACCACGGGGATTCTTTACAGTGCGAGCACCAAACTCATCAATCATCATCTTATTTCTTATTACTATTAGATCTTGACCTTCTTTTAAATTTAAACCTTTTTGGCGCAATAATTTGTATTTAGAGCACAACCCTCCAAAGGGGTAAACCATTCCTCTAATAGAAATCCTTTGAATTTCACAATTGTTTTCGCACGCTTTACATCTAAACGTATTTTTGATTCGTATTTCCCCCTTAGTGAGATTTTGGAGTTCATAATCTTCCTCTACTATATCATCATTTAATAAAAGATCTCTTGTCATGAGGGCTGTTCCAACAGCACCCATAAGTTCGGGATGTGAGGGTACTACGACTCTTCTTTGTGATCGAGCAGCAATAGCTAATGCTACGGATCTATTAAGAGCAACACCTCCAAGAAGAAGTAGATTTTTTCCTATTTGGCGGGGTCCAACAATACGAGATATGTAATTATCCGCAATTGAAAAAACTAAACCAGCAACAACGTCCTCTATATTTGCTCCTTGTTGAAGGGCGTTCCTCAAATCAGTATTGATAAAAGCAGCACATCGTTCACCAAATGCTATTGGGTGAGCGCTTTTTGTTGCAATATTACTTATTTCTTCTACTGCAATTCCCATATCAACTGATGCAGATTCTTCAAGAAAGCTACCTGTCCCTGCAGAACAACCCTCATTCATTGCATAATCAATCGGTACACCTTTTAAAAATGAAATGAACTTTGAATCTTGACCACCAATTTCAAATACAGTATCAACATCAGCAAGTTCTTCAGTGGCTGCCCTAGCATGGGCTAAAATTTCATTAAAACTTCGACAATTTTCTAAGTAGACTGATACCATTTCTCTTGCTGAGCCTGTTACACCACATTGAATGAGTTCTATAGAATTATCTCCTACCTGGGCAATAAGTTCAGTTATACATTGTTTTGTAGCTAATATTGGGTTACCCAATGTTCTTAAATATACGCTTGCTCCTATTGAACCATCAGTGGTATTAAATAATACCGCTTTAGTAGTAGTAGAGCCCGCATCTACTCCCAGTATGTACTTATCTCTCACTTTTATTTTATTAGTACTTTTAGAGCCAACTCGGTAATCCAGAAGGTATTCTGCATTTCCAAGCGGTTTATAAGTTTGAAAGTCGATGCCTGATGATTTAAACCAATTAGCTTTTTGTAAATTAGATTCCTCCAACTCAGAAGCGAATAATGACGCTCCAAATACTTCAAGATATGGACTTTCTGGTAAAACTTTAACTTCTGAATCACTTAGAAAACCTCGGAGGTTCTCAATAAATACATTATTCAAAGTAACTCCCCCGGATACTACTATTAACTGTTTTGGCCATTGTGCCAATTCAATCATATCGCTTACTTTTCTTGCTAAATCACGGATTAATGTCACTGCGATGTCTGCGCGGGTACATTCTCCCTTATTGAGACGATGGGTAGCATCTGACTTACAATGAACTGAACATCGAGTTGATAATCGTGTAAATTTGCCATCTAAGCTAATCTTTATCCCATCTTCAACCGATAAATCCATTCTTTGGAGCTGTTGGACAATGAACTCACCCGTACCTGCAGCACATTTTGAAGTTGAAATAATATTTTTGATTACTCCATTTTTCATGGGGTAAACACTAAACGTCTCTCCCCCAAGTGAAAGCAGGATGTCAGGTTTTAACTTGCTGAACGATAAAGCCTTCTCCAAGCATTCAACTTCAGAAACGTATGATAAATTTAGAAAACTGCTCGTTGCTTGACCAGTTATTACAATATTTGAATTTTCATCTACATTATAATGATTAAATATTTGATTTATTTTTTCTTTTGGAGAACCTTCGTGACGTATGACTTTACTAATTATCTCTCCATTCTGTGTTCTACGAACCCATTTTACTGAAACTGCACCGATTTCTAATCCCTCAAAGTATCGAGGTTTTTCTGATTTAATTAAATTTGGACTGTCGTTAATCAGTACATTTCACCTATTATTCTACTATTTTAAGAATAATAATGTAGATTAGTTTGCAAAGACTTTCTTTTAATTTTATTAAATTTTATACAAAAAGATTTATAAATAAAATTAAATGTTTGAGAATATTATTAGTGTTTTGTTGAATCTACACAGTGACATTGAATATTCACTGTGAGTTTCACTCTTAAATTATCTGTAAGTTGATAGATTCAGATTGAAACTTATTAAAAGTAATTTGTCATAAAAATGTCTTTTTATTTTTCTAGTCCAGAACTTATATTTTATAAAAAGCTACCAAGTAAAAATAGAATTCCAGAGGTAATTTTAATAATAGGACAAGCCTTTAGGTGAATCCCAATGATTTTTTTTATATTGGGTTTAAGTGTCAAGTCATCTATTCTTAAATTTAAAAAAGTCATAATTGATAATATTGCCATAACTAAAAGTAGTACGAAGAATGCTCCTAACACTACTTTCGAAACAAAATCTTCAGCTAATTCTGAAAAAGTTATTATTAATACTATTATACCTACAAAATATAGAATTATTCCCTCTACAATCCATTTCATAAAAAGTTTTTTCTTATTTCCTTCATTTACATTAGTAGAGCCATTGATAACTCATTTAGTTAACAAGATATGAATGCTTCCACAACTTATAATGAGGATTGCACCAAGTAATAAAAAAGTATCACGAAGCATAATCTAATCTCTTTTAAGATTTTCCTTATCCTTACAATTTAATTTAAGAAAATGTTACTCTCTTATCCGTCTCAATTCAATTGTTACAGCATTAGCACTATCGGGGCATTCAAGCGACATTACATCAGGATCCTCTCCCCAAGGATAACTCCCTCCAAACTGAAGTATCATAATATTAGGAAAAATTCTATGATAGAAAAATCCACACAACCCTGCTGTGTCATGGCCATCTATTTCCATTGCTTGCCCTACCTTATGCCCATGATTACAAGTTCCTTTTACATCCTTTATAGTACCAATAATTTTAAAACCGACCATATTTTTCCACAATCTATTTTTAAATAATCTTAGGTTTAATTATACTTAGGATTATTTAACAATTTATATAAATAAAATAGAATGAGGTATTTACTAAAGCGATTTTTATGCTAAACATAGAAGATTTAGGACAACCCTCTGAATTTTGGGAATATTTTGAAAAAGTCTCCAGAATTGCAAGATGTACTAGAGAGGAAGATAAGATTAGGGAATTTATAAAGCTTGAAGCAGAGAAATTCGGTTTTGAAGCTAAAACAGATAAAATAGGAAACATTGCAGTGAAAATACCCGTTCCAGATCAAAAATTAAAGTGTGTGTTACAATGCCACATGGATATGGTCTGTGAGAAAAATGAGGGAGTGGAACATGATTTTTCAAAAGATCCTTTAAAACTCAAGCTTATTGACATTGACAATGAGAAATGGGTTACAGCAGAAGACACGACTCTTGGAGCTGATAATGGTGTTGGAATATGCTATTTACTTTTAATTATGAAACAAGTCCATGAAAAAAGCTTAAAACTCAATTTATTAGGGTTAGACTTATTATTCACCGTTATGGAAGAATATGATATGGGTGGAGCAAAAAATATCGATCCTGAGCTTGTCGATGGAAAATATTTAATAAATCTAGATTCTGGACATAAATCAATTACAATTGGTTGTACTGGAGGGATAGG
>SDBS01006843.1_pt1 | contig 11082 bp, 11 predicted proteins | sample 2277091 | NCBI WGS metagenome assembly SDBS01 (sample SAMN10404972, study PRJNA504765) | marine sediment metagenome | isolation source: marine sediment core GS10_PC15, 163 cmbsf | place: Arctic Ocean: Southern Knipovich Ridge | collected 2010 | reverse complement strand
CAGTAGAAGGATGGTACCGAGAACCTGTAGTCCTGCGCGGGAACCTCCGATGCAGCCAGTAGAAGAAGGAGGACAGGGATGACCCTTACCATTTCGGCTCCTCCTCCAGCTGGTACTCTGCACTGCAGTAGGGGCAGGAGACGAAAACCGCCCCGACCCGGACGGTTACGTTGTCCGGTGAAAGACCGGCTCCGCAGCTTTCGCACTCCAGATCCTGCAGGCTGACGTCTCCGCTGAGCTCGAGTCTCTGATTGACGACAACCTTCTTAACCCGGTCACTCTTAAGGCTCCGGAAAAGAAGGAGCAGACCGACGCCGAGCATGACACAGCCCGACAGGATCCTGACCATGGTGTTCCCCTCAGAGGCGGCTATCAGAAATATCAGCCCAAGAAGGAGCAGCACGGCTCCAAGGACTGCCAGCACAATCCTGAGTCTGTTCATCGGTTTCCCCTTATCAACCCGTAGAGTAGTGTACTGATTGTGTATACAACGCCAGATGAGTATTCTGATTTGACAATATTCGATCTCATGTGTAATTCTATCCGCTGAAAAACCTTCCCCGTCTCTCCCGAACGGAGGCTCCATCATCATGATCGACGGCTTCAGAGAAATATCGCCTCTCGATATCGGAGACAATACCTTCGAATTGATTGCCGATGACTGGATGCTGCTCACGGCAGGCCCAGGGGACTCCTTCAACACCATGACCGCAAGCTGGGGAGCCATGGGTGAGCTCTGGCACAGGAAAGTCGCTTTCACCTTCGTCAGACCCCAGAGACATACCTTCAGCTTCATGGAAAGCTCCCAGCGGTTCACCATGAGTTTCTTCGGAGAAGAATACCGGGCAGCACTGCAGTTCTGCGGCAGCCGTTCGGGCAGGGATGTCGACAAGGCGGCTGCCACGGGTCTGACACCCGTCTTCCCCACCCCCGACACGACAGCGTTCGATGAGGCAAGGCTCATCTTCGTATGCAGGAAGATCTACCTGCACGACCTCGATCCGGAACACTTCGTCGACACATCCATAGCCGAATGCTATCCCGATAGTGATTACCACAGGATGTACATCGGCGAGATCGAGTCCGTCCTGGAGAAGAACTAATGCCTGCGTGGCTGCTCAGGACTTCGTTCCTCATCGCCTCCCTCCTGCTGACAGCAGTCGCCGCTGAACAGACGGTCACGGCCGTGAGAACCGCTTCCGCTCCAACGATCGACGGTGTTCCCGACGAGGACGTCTGGAATCTTGCTGTTCCGGTAACGGATGACTTCATCCAGCACAGGCCTGACTGCGGGGATCCGATGAGCGAACCGACGGAGATAAGAATCCTCTACGACGACAGGGCGATGTACATAGGTCTGATCATGCATGACTCCTCACCGGAGTCTTTCACGCGGGTACTCACTCCCAGGGACTGGGATGTCATGTCCGAATGGATAGGCATCTGGCTGGACACGTTCAACGATGACAACAACTGCTACATGTTCTTCGTCAGCGTCGAGAACGTACAGCAGGACGCCAGACTGTGCGAGGTGGGCGGCTGGGACAACAGCTGGGACGCGGTCTGGGAGAGCGGAACCGCTACGACGGACAGCGGCTGGACTGCGGAGCTGGCCATACCTTTCTCCGCCGTCCGCTTCCCGGGATCGGTAGAACAGGTCTGGGGCATCAACTTCAAGAGAACCATTTCCCGGACGAACGAGAGCGGCTTCCTGTTCAGGATGGCGGACAACGGTGAGGTCAGGATAAGGGATTTCGGTAATCTCCAGGGTCTTCACGACCTGCATGCGAGCAGACAGATGGAACTTCGTCCCTATGGTGCTGCCCGTCTGATGTATCTCCCCGACGCCGAGGATGAATGGGATCCCTGGGCGAACGCAGGCCTCGATTGCAGGATAGGGATATCTTCGGATGCGGTACTGGATCTGACGATCAACCCCGATTTCGGTCAGGTCGAAGCAGATCCCACCGAGATCAACCTGTCGCACTGGGAGACCTTCCTCCGTGAGAAGCGTCCCTTCTTCCTGGAGGGATCGGACCTCTTCTCCATGCCCTTCATGCTCTTCTACTCGCGCAGGATTGGCTCTGTTGCCGACAATGGAGAGATCATTCCTATCCTGGGCGGTGCGAAACTGACCGGTACTTCTGCAGGTTTCCGCTTCGGCCTGCTGGACGCCTGGACCGGGAGGGTGAGCGAGGGTGACGAGCTCATAGAAGCGGGGACCAACTACGCCGCGGCCAGGGTGCTGCGCGAGTTCGGCAACGGCACGTACATCGGGATCAGTGCCACCAGTGTCGATATCCCCGGACAGAGCGACACGATCTACACCTACGGACGATCAGGGGCAGTCGAGGGTCAGCTACGCTTCCTCGAGAATCACACCATCCGCGCTTCGGCAGGGGGAACGTGGAACTCCACCGACAGCATCTGGAAGGATAACCTGGCGTACAGCGGCAGGTACTCCTTCGAGAACGACCGGCTGGATTGCAGGGCTGGTTTCAACTACACGGAAGAAGACTTCGACGCGAATATGATCGGTTACACCTCTTCGACAGGGGACTTGTCGAGCTGGGCCAGGGCCGGGCTCTTCCATCCCTTCGAGGACAGCGAGGTCCTGAGTCACACCTGGATGAACCTCTACTACTACTACTCCCAGATTCCGGGAGGACCGATCACCGGTAGAGGGCTGAACTTTGGCTCCGGGCTGGCCTTCAGGAACAGGTACCACATCGATTTCAACATCTCGTACATGGGCAGCGGATTCGACAGGTACGAAGGTCCCGAGGGAACCAGCTACGAAGGCAGGATGGGCTGGAGTGCCAGTGGTTCGATGGACTCGCGAAGACAAATCTATGCCATGGCCTGGGCAGGCGGGGGCTCCTGGTACGAGGGGACGAGCCTCAGGCTGGGAAGCTGGATCAACTACAAGCCGGCGCCTCACGTTTCGTTCGACGCAGATCTCAGCTGGCGAACCACGGACAACGCCAGGAAGTACAACTGGAACGTCGAGGAGTGGGACCGCAGGGATACCGACTGGCGCTCCGTCCAGCTCAGCGGCAACTGGATGTTCTCCAATGACCTCAGCCTCAGGCTGACTTCGCAGATATCCAGATTCAGCACGACCTGGGACATGACGGGAACGGATTCGAGCAACGGTCACTGGATGAACGTATTGCTCGGGTGGAGTTTTCGTCCGGGCAGCATGCTCTACCTCATGGTGGGAGAAAACGCGGAGCCGGACGAAGACGGCTGGTACTCCGACCCCGAACTCACAGTCTACAGCAAGCTGACCTGGTTCCTGCCGCTCTGAGGAGAGCAGGATCAATAACCTGTATTCTGCTCACGTTTCCCGGGGGCGGTGCAGCTGCCGATGCCACCTGAGCGCGACACGGAGACGACCGATCATCCGGCGCCACTTCACCTTGAGTGCTACGAGACAGTCGAAGAACTTCTCGAACCAGAGCCTGTTGAAGAGGAAGACGACCATCCTGCCGGCCAGGAACCTGACTAGCGCCGGCGGCACTCCCCTGCACAGCAGTACGTAGAGCACATTGATGTAGTTTCGCCGGAAGAGACGGTAGTCCTTCTGGTAGAACTCCCTCTCGTCATCAACCATGCCCGATTCGAGTGCCCTTTCCAGAAGTTTCGTACCAGGGAACAGCGTGAGTGAAAAGATCTGAAGCACGTACGGCCTGGGCAGCTGCAGAATCAGCTGGAGCGTCTCCATTTCGTCTTCCCGGGTGGAGAATGGATTGTCGAGGATGACGTCGTACAGCGGCGTTATCCTGTCTTTGTATTCATTTATGATTTCGACTGCCTGCATGACGATCTCTCGGGATGACCATGTCCTCTGATACAATTCGTTGATCCTGTTGCTTCCCGTTTGAATGCCGACCTCCATGAAAAACAGCCCGGCGTTCGCCAGCGACTCCATTTTCTCCGGCGTCACACTTCTCGGCGTTGCCATGCAGCGGAAGGGAAGCCCGACTTCCCTGGTGTAGCGGGTACAGAAGTCTCGTATCGTCTCCTCGTCCGCCATCACGAACGAATCGTCGGAGAAGAGAACAGCCTTCACGAACGGGAAACTCTCCCTGAAGGCCTTAATCTCGGCAATGGCATTCGCGTTTGAACGGCGTCGGAGATACCGCTGCCCCGGATAGAGGTCAGCAAGCGCTTGATTGCCGCAAAATGTGCATCTGTAGGGACACCCTCTGGCTATCATGACCTGGAACGTAGGTTGTGCTCGCTTGAGTGATCGCGGTCCGTAGTCCAGGTAAACCTCGAGCAGTCCGGGATCCATGTGAACTATCTGCTGTTCCTCTCTCCGGTACAGGAAATGCTCGGATAGGTCGTAATCCTGGAACGGAAGGCTATCCAGATCCTGGATAAGTGGTCGAACCTCCGTTCGGACCACATCCCCATTCCGTTTCGTGAAGATGTTCCGGATAGAGGTCGTCGCTCGATCCTTGCGCAGTGCGGCAGCCAACTCCACCAGAGCATCCTCTCCCTCGCCGACACAGGCGAAGTCCGCATGCTCCAGGGATATCTCCGGACGCAGCGTCGGGTGAATGCCACCCCATACCACGGGAATACCGAGCTTCTCCCTGATACGATCAGTGAGATCTCCCATGGAATGATGATAGTTGGTCATCATCGAGATGCCGACGAGCCTTGATCCAAGGCACAGCTCGAGCACCTGATCCACGACCCGCTGCGGATACGTGAATTCCCAGTCCGGCGTGTCGGTCTCCTCGCACAGCTGAATATTCGACAGGAATATCATCCGTGTCTGGAAGCCATGTGCTTTCAAACAGGCTGAGAGACCTCGAAGACTGATAGCTGAAATATCGGTAAAAGGACTGATAAGCACGACCTCGGGAGAACTCATGACACGCTCCCGATATGCCGTTCAGCATGGACCAGCATGTACGCTGCGAGTCCGGTCTTATCCGTCGTGACCGCCACTGGGGCTCCCTCCCTGTCCCGATGAAGGGATTCGAGTCAATACCGATTCCCATTGAATCTGGACACCAGCAGTGTGGATGACAACCCGGAAGGTCCTCCTCCGCTTCCGAAGCTGTCGTATATTCCATCATTCGCGATTGCCAGTCACCGTCCTGCCGGAAGGATGTAAATGACCAGGACCGCGTGGCTTGTCGCGGCGGTCATCCTCCTCACCCTCTTCACCGCTTACCTGCTGTCAGGGGAAAGATCCCCCGGACCACTGGACAAGCTGGTCCAGCTGGTCCTCCTGGTCCCTGCGACGGTCTCGCTTGCCTGGTACATCTCCGGCCGGGTACAGGGCGACCTCTCGGAGAAAGCGTTCAATGCCCTGGACAGGCCGCGAACAGGCCTCTTCCTGGTGGTTCTCTGCCTGGCGGTGTTCATCTTCTACGCATGGATTGCTTTCGGACCGCTGGAGGGTGTGCTGTCCCTGATCGCGCTCTTTCTCCTGATCAGGCTCTGGGCAGGTGAACGGAAAGCCAGGATCGCCGCGGTGCTGCTGGTACTCTCCCCCTTCTTCCTGCTGATGACCGCCAGCCACATGGCTCACAATTCCAATCTGATGTTCGTAACATGGGCCCTCTACTTCCTCACGGTGCACTGGAAGAGGGGGAGTTCCTCCCGGTGGCGGGACTTCTGGCCACCAACCACTATTACACCGGCTCCCCGTTCAGGATGCCCTACCAGCTGGCCCGGGCTGGAAGGCTGCTGGGATTCGGGGAGGACAAGGCCTGGTTCCCGGTTTACGGCGACTACGACCACACTGTCTGGAGAGCCATCAAGAACATGGCTCACCAGGTTGCGGTGGGCACCGTCTCGATCTTCGGGTGGCCCCTTCTCTCGCTGCTTCCAATGGCCTTCTCACTGGCGGAACTGCGCAGGGACAGGAGAGTGATATAGCTCTTCTCACTGCTGGTTCTCATCGCCCTGATGCTCATGCTCCATGCCTGGCCGGGGGTGATCTACGGTCCTCGCCACTACTACACGTTCCTCCCGGTGATCCTCGTGCTCTCGATGCTGGGGCTGCGTTTCATGTTGCGGAAGGCCAGGTCGCGGTGGCATCAGCGCGGGGGATCCTTCGTGCTGCTCATCGTGTCGGGGCTCTTTGCCATCACCCTCCTTCTCTACATTCCGGAGGTGGTGAAATCGTCCGGATACCCCAACCTCATGAGCGGGTTGATCCACACCTCACCGTTCATGGATGGGGAGTACATCTTCTGCGCCCACCAGGTGCCGGATGAAGACCTGGCGATGATGGCCGCCTTCCACGACAGGACGGCTTACCTCTTCTGGTGGGATGGTGAAATTTCACACCTGGAGCCATGGTCACTGGAACTGGCCGGGGAACTGGAGCCTGCCGGGGAATTCCAGGCAAGGCCTGTCATAGGGGAGGAAAGAACCGACTGAGCCCGGTGTTCAGAAGTCGATTTCCTGAAGCAGCTCCTCCCTCCTGCCGAGTGGCTTCGACTCTCTCTCCGACGCGAAGATGTCCAGGGATTTCCCGTCAATGTCCTGAGGAACCTCGAAACCAAAGAGTCTGAGTACAGTGGGGGTTATGTCGTAGAGCGATGCGCCGTCCAGTGTGGTGTTCCTTATGTCCGGACCCGATGCGAAGAAGATACCCGTTCTGTGGTGGTGAGCCTGCATGAAGTTAGGGCGCTTCTCGGTGGTGGGCACCTGCCCATCACATAAGGAGGATGTCTGGGGGAGGACCCTGTTGTCCTCCACGATGAAGACCAGGTCCTCGCCGTCCCGCGAACATGGACCAGTGTAGATGTCCTCGTTCCTCCAGATTTCTACCCCCATGCCGTTCCCTTCTAAGAACCGGCGGAGCCGCTCGATGATATCCCTCCTCACACCCTCGTTGTCCTCACTGACAGCGGGATGCTCACTGTTAAGGTATATCTTCCCCTGGTGGCCATGGGTGTATGCAATGGTCCTGTCCCAGTCAAGCGTGGGTACAAAGTCCGTGAAACCGATATCCTCAGCGTAGTCGCCTTTCCGGAGGACCTTCCTCCCCAGGTTTCTTCCGTACCTGACTGCAAGTTTCCTTATTCCCAGCTTCTCCGTTATCCAGGTGACGGTGTTTATAAGCTTTTCGGCTCTCCTCCGTGTAAAGACCGGCTTCCGCTCCTCTTCGCGGTCCCCGCGGAAGAGCAAGCCCTCATCCTCCAGCCAGTTCATGGTCCAGAAGCTCTTGTCCACCGCCACCATCCCGTGGTCGGAGATGACCATCAGGTTCAGGTCGGGGTGGCTGTCCAGGAGCACACCAAGCTTCCGGTCGATGCGCCTGAGGATGCTCACGATGAACTCCCTGTCCTCCCAGCGATGGTGCGACATCACGTCCACCGAGTTCAGGTTCATCATCAGGAACTCCCAGTCTCTGTTCTCCCAGACCCAGTCTATCTGGGCGAAGCGCTCGTCGACCAGCTCCTCTATCCTCTTCTCGAGGCTGACGCTGGTGACGTTGACCCCCACGGTGGTGTCGGCCCAGGTGAAGTTCACCCAGTCCTTCTTCCAGAGGTCTCCCTCACCGAACTCTATGGGTGACCTGAAGGGTGAGGAGCACGGCACGTTTATCAGGCCACATCTGATGTCGTTGTCGGTGAGCATCTCCCAGACGAACTCGGCCTTCACATCTGCAGCCTTGTTGGCCAGGAACCTGTGATCAGAGGTCTCTCTCAGGAAGTCGAATACCCCGAACCTGCCCGGGTTCTTGCCGGTGCAGATGACCGGCCAGGCGGGTATACTGTTAGGGAGTATGGTGCTGGCGAGTGGTCCGGAAGCACCACTGGCCTTCATCCTCCGGAATGCGGGCAGTACGTCCAGATGTTCCCCGATAAGGCTGTGGCTGGCTCCGTCGAGGCCGAGAACAACACACTTCATCTGCTACTCCAGATATCCAAGGCTCCGGAGCTTCTCCTTTATCGCGTCCTCATCATCCCCGGACAGGCTGCCAGACTCGTTCTTCTCACGTATGCGCTTGACCAGCTGTTCCAGAACGAAGCCGATGTAGTCCTCGACGCTGTCGAAGTTCTTCTCCAAAGCCCTGCTGCGGAGCGCGGCGATGATGCTGTCGCTGACCTCGATCGTAGCCATATGTGCCTTTCATCAGGGATTTCGAGCCGTTTCCCGGCAGTCATAATGTCCGGTCGCATGGAGGGTGTCAATGTGATCCTGGTCCACCGGGTCCCTTCCCGCCGACACTTGTTTACCTCAATGCGACCGATCAGAATAGGATGTCCAAGGATGGTTCCTGCTGCAGCCGAAGGATTGGGTAAGGCTCATGAAGCGAAAGACCTGGATATTCCCCGTACTGATACTGCTTGCGGTTGCGGCGGTACTGGGGTACAGGTACAGGGGCCGCGTCAGGATGACGATGCTTGATTTTCTGCACTCCTTCGACGACTCTCCCGGCGATGCCCAGGGTGATACAACAGCTGTCTTCCCACCGGGACGGTGGTGGCCTGCAAGGGACGGCGGTACAGCAAGTGATACCACTGGACAGGACCGGGAACAGCTGGAGCTCATCCGGTCTCTGGGGTACCTGTCAGGATACGAGGAGGCTCCCCTGGAGATGAATGTTACCGTCTACGACCAGGTGAGATCCAGCGATGGCTACACCGTACTTATCTCGGGTCATGCACCCGGAGTGAACATGATCGACATGGAGGGGAACGTCGTTCACGAATGGTATACACCCGAGGTTTCGGTGTACGGTCTCTGGCCGGATGCACAGGACAGGGAAATCGATTTCGACCTCTGGCGAAGGGCCTACCTCTACGAGAACGGAGACCTGCTGGCGATCGTAAACGGTGGTGGTGTAGTAAAGGTCGATCATGAGTCCAGCATATTGTGGGCCAGCGAGTTCATCGGAGCCCACCATGATCTGGACGTGGGTGAGAACGGTAACATCTACGTAATCGGCCTTGACGTGAACATCAACGAGAAGTACAACCCGGACGCCTACATCGCTGAGGACTACCTCTTCGTCCTCGATTCCCTCGGGAACACCATCGAGAAGGTCTCCATGCTCGACCTCATCGCCTCTTCCTCCTACGCACCGACACTTCAGAGGGCAGTGGACGGCACGGGTCAGAGACTCAACATGGCCGGAGACATCCTCCACTGCAACACGATAGAGTACATCGGCGGGGATATGCTCCCCGATGGCTACGACGGTCCTCTGAGAGCGGGGACGATCCTGCTTTCGATGCGGGCCACCGACCTGGTCTGCGCCGTCGACCTCGTTGACCGCTCGGTCTACTGGGCGGAGTCCGACCTCTGGCACATGCAGCACCAGCCCACCGTACTTCCCGATGGAAGCATGCTCGTGTTCGACAACCAGGGCATGGGTGAGGCATCAACCGTCCTCCAGTTCGATCCGGCCACCCTGGGAGGTCACCTGGCTCTACCGGGGAGACCGGGAGAATCCCTTCTACTCACTGGGGATCGGGTCCTGTCAGAGGCTGCCCAACGGGAACACCCTCATCACCGAGTCCATGTTCGGCAGGGCATTCGAGGTCACACATGAAGGCGAGATTGTCTGGGAGTATTACAGCCCGTACAGGGCAGGGGAGAACTTCGAGCTCATCGCCACACTCCATGAAGCCTTCAGGGTCAGCAGGGATTACACGGAAAGCTGGCTAGTGACCGGGAGCATCGGTGAGAACCCGGGGGCTCAGTAAGCCCCCTTGCCTCTGAAGAGCGTCGACAGCGTTCTGAACATTATCGAGAAATCGAGCATGAGCGACTGGTTCCGGATGTAATAGAAATCGTATTCGATGTTCTCGTGAAGGGGCAGATCCTTGCGTCCCATTATCTGCCAGAGACCTGTGAGTCCAGGTTTCACGTCAAGCCTGTGCTTCTGCCATTGATTGTATTCCCTTACGATGAAATCCATTTCCGGCCTGGGTCCCACAAGGCTCATTGTACCGAAGAACACGTTGAGAAGCTGGGGCAACTCGTCCAGGCTTGTCTTCCTGAGGAATTTCCCGATTCCGGTCACCCTTGGATCCGAAGATGACAACGGTGCGACCTCGTACTCTCCTGTTTCGGGTTTCATGGTTCTGAATTTGAACAGGATGAACGATTTTCCATCTCGTCCGACGCGGGTCTGGCGGAAGATGGGAGAGCCCTTGCGCCGAAGCAGGAGCGTGATGTAGATGAAGAGCATCATCGGGCTGAAAAGAGTAAGCAACATGCTCGAGATGAGAACGTCCGTCAGCCTCTTGGAGAACCTGTTGACCAACCCCGGTCTCCCGTAGCCGATCTCCACGATCGGCAGTCTCAGCAGGTTGTCCAGGTCCGTCCTGTTCGTTGCTATTTCGAAAAGATCCGTTACGAGACGGAAATGGACTCTGCGCTCGGTTACGCTGGAGATCAGATCCAGCATCCGGGATCTCTCGATTCGAGGTGCTGCAAAGAAGACCTCATCGATCTTCATGCTCTGTATCAGACGCCTCATGTCCGGAAGAGAGCCGACTACCGGAACGCCTGCCACCTCACTCTGTGAAGAGGAGTTCTCCTCTGACACGATTCCCGCGATTTCGGGGGGAGGTGCAGGGAGTTTCTGGAGGATTTCGATAACCCGGAGGGCTACGTCGCCCGTCCCGACAACGAGGATCCGCGGAACCTCCGTAATCGGGGCAATAACCTGTGAGAGGCGCCTGGCAAGGGCACGGATCAGCATGCTGATCGGGAGTGACACCGCCACGAACATAAACAGCATTATCCGCGAGTAATCCATTCTGACCAGGTAGCTTATCGCCATGAGCGAGACGGCCAGGTAGGCCAGAGCCTTCGTCAGCTTCTGGATTTCACCCATGCCGATCGGCTGTCTTGCAGGAACGTACAGTCCCGTGGAAGCGAACGAGATCACCCAGAGCATCGGGTAGCCCCAGCTGCCGGTGATGTCGTCCTCGCCCAGACCGAGCAAGATAAAGGCGATCGCGACGCTGCCGGCAAAGACGGCGATGGCTGCTAGCGATGCGTGCTCAAGGCGAACGCTAACGCGCCACAGGCGAATGTACTGGACCTGCGTCTGAAGCTGTTCGCCGGGATCAGGTGGCTGTTCTG
>SDBS01006842.1_pt1 | contig 11082 bp, 6 predicted proteins | sample 2277091 | NCBI WGS metagenome assembly SDBS01 (sample SAMN10404972, study PRJNA504765) | marine sediment metagenome | isolation source: marine sediment core GS10_PC15, 163 cmbsf | place: Arctic Ocean: Southern Knipovich Ridge | collected 2010 | reverse complement strand
ATTAACGAAAAAAGTACAGTCAGGAGTGTTATTATGGACAAAAAGAAGGGCTTTACGTTAATAGAACTTTTAGTGGTAATCGCTATCATTGCGGTTCTGATGGCGATATTGATGCCGGCACTAAATAGGGCCAGAGAACAGGGTAGGCGCTCGACCTGCTTGAGCAATCTCAAGCAATTGACCCTTGCATGGATTATGTATTAGGATTTACACACAGCAGTCACGGCCACAGGTGTGTTTCTTGCGCTAATTGATTCTTTGGAGGACAAAAAGAAAATTCAGTTATGTCCATAAGAAAAGGATTCACACTAATAGAACTTTTGGTGGTGATTGCCATCATTGCATTGTTGATGGCGATATTGATGCCGGCGCTGCAGCGGGTAAAGAACCAGGCTACTATATGCGACGGAGAAAAAAAAGAGCACCGGATTTCCAATCGTGAATGGAGTTAACCCGGCGCTCTCATTGAAATTTGCACTATATACTACACGGTCAATTATAGAATATCAACCCCTTTTTTGCAAGAGGAAGGGCCTTCTCAGTGAAAAAAACCGCATTGCAAGGTCATTATAAGCTTAATTGACAAATTTATGCAAAAACTTTTTCATTTAACTCTGGGTAAGAGCGGTGGGCTTTTCTGACATTTTCTTGAAGCCGCATTTTGTAATCATTATAGGCATATTGGCACTTGTATGCGGAAAATTCTTCGCTTGACTCTGGGTGCAAGTGGTGGGCCTTTCTGGCACCTTTTTTTAACGTTGAAAAATCCACAAAAAACGGTTGAAAAAAATCCCCAAAATGGTATAATTATAGTTATCGTGAATGGAGTTGATCCGGCGCTCAGTTTATGCGCCTCTTTGTGTCATCTCTCTATGCAGCGCCGACCAACTCCTTATGGACAAACGAAAGGGTTTTACACTAATAGAGCTTTTAGTGGTAATTACTATGCGCAGAAAAATAGGATTCACACTAATAGAACTGTTGGTGGTAATCGCCATCATCGCGGTTCTGATGGCAATATTGATGCCGGCACTGCAGCGCGTTAAGGAACAGGCAAGGGAAATGACCTGCAAGGTCAATCTACGCCAATACAGCATAGTCCCAGCTCTGTACTTGTACGACAACGAGGGCTACAAGTGAAAAGAGTACCACTGTAAGTAAATGAAAAGGTTTTACATTAATAGAACTTCTGGTGGTAAGGAATAGGAGAAATACATATGTATGACCAGAGTATCGGATTTTTAGTAGTGGTCATCGACATTGGGATCGTTACTCTTCTGTTGTACGGCATTTGTTGGTTCAAACGTCCTATTGCACGTCCAAAGAATAAACAAGAAGCGCTTGAAAGAGGAGCCATGACGAAACAGTCATCTGCAGAAAAAGCAGCCGAGATTCAGGAACGTGGCCGAAAGCTAGCTGCACTAGTCAGCGAGAAGGGCCGGATTGTCGCTGCGATCATCGTTGCGGTCATTGGTCCCGTCTTGGTATGGCTTGCCAGCATGTACTGGGTACCCAGAACTCACTCACTTCAAATGCCTCAAGTCACGTATCCTAAGAATAATTCTATAGGATACGTCTCTGCGATTAAAAGTGTTGACCATGAGTATAAGATCATATTTCGGGGTTTTTGGAACAAAGCAGATGACAGATACCACTATTATGTCTGCGTTAAAACACGAGATAGGCGTGACTGGAGTTGCTGTGGCAAGATCCATGGGCCCGATGCTAGCGGAGAGTGGAATATGCAAGCTGTTATTTCCACACTCGAATTCCCAAAAGTTTTCCAGGCTTGTATTGTTGCCTCGCATTCTCCAACCTGGGTGACTGAGAATGTGCATGGAGAGGCTTTGGCGGGACTCGATGGATTCATTGCCCAAGGGCCGATTATTACTTGGACAGCTATGCCTCAGTATGAAATTGGCGAAAACACTGAAGATATAACAGATGCCAATGGTTCGCTATCTCGCAGGGTGAAATCGAGCAGTGGCAGCAGAAGGAAAACAAAAAATCGCTCGATTACGGCACGATTCTTATGAAATGTTATTTAGAAGTGTCCGTTCACCAACAATACCCCCAGGAGCAACAGCAATCTTTTCAAATAACACGCCCCGTGAATTTTGACACAAGCTGCCTACAGACCAGCCTGGAACCGTTACCCTAAAAGGAAATCGAGAACTATTGCATACGTGAGCCCAAACATTCAGAATTGGTGTGAATTATACACTTTTCCACTGTCAGTATTTTGGCAGCCAGCACTGCCCTGGGGCAGAAGATGGAAAACCTTTGGTTCAGTACTTGCTCAGAACGGTGTATCCACAGCTGTCACACAGAAATTGTTAGAGCACTCTTCACCAGATCTAACAAATAAGGTATATACTAATGTTGACCCGGTCTTACGCCATGCGGTGGATCAAATACCAGCTGGTGACTGGATATAAGATTAGCGTCTTTTGAATTACACGTAGAATGCTCTAAAAAATCACAGATCTGTTCTCAGTATTCAGTTCCCACCACAGTCTGGAATAGTCTTGGCGGCGCGGAATGATATGCCTTTGTTCGTATTCTCCAAAGGATCGTCTATTCTCAATTACGTTCCGATCGATATGCTGCCTGAATAGGGATGGTTAGCTTCGTTTCTTTCATCATAGCCATAAGGAACATTTAGCACTTGAATGGTATTTGCAGACTCATAAGTGGGATTTCTAACAAATAAGTATCCTCCGATCCACCGAATTTAATTGTTCGTTGCTAGATTCGTATAGTGGTGTTGTGTAATGTTATTATCGTTTATAGTTATTTTATCTACAACAGTGTAATCTACCGGATCAATTGTTGGTATCTGTCGAGTAGATTTGGGCAAAATTCGATCCTGTGGAGAATCAATCATCGCAAGAAGACAGAATTGATTCGGTAATGCAGAATCGATCGTAGGAGCTGGAAAATCAAATTTCGCAATCCGTGCAGCATCTGCTGTGGTACCGGCCACGGAGCTTCCTGAGTATTCCAGATCACTGATGGTACAAATAGGGGAACTTCCATCACTGCAGTCAAGGGCATGCCATTGCATTGGCGTAGTAGGATTAGCTGGGAAGGCCGCCCAGAAATCATTCGGCAAATCAGGTAACGCTGTTCCATATTGAGTCCAATATAGATTGACTTTAACTGTATTTGCTGTCTTATGCCCTCGATTGCGTACTCTTACATAAACTCTATTATTTACTCCTGATACTGCGCTGGGTGTTTCATCCGTAAAAATATCGAAATCGAATGTCATAGCAGTAGGTGGGGTTTGATAAGGAGGAGCATCAACCTTAATGTCCATACTCTGCCCTTGGCCGATAATACCACGGATGGATTCAAAAAGAGTGTTACTTGGTTGCTCTGTGTTACCCCAGTCAAGGTAATTATCACGAATAAAGATGTCAACACCATCCCCTCCACCATCTGCAATTGGAGCCACTACACGGACGGCTTCAAAAGCATTAACGCGTCCATAGCCATGTGTAGCCACACCTGTTGACGGATTACTAAAACCATCCACATGGCTGTAAAACGCATCTGAATCCTGGATTTTATCCGCCGTGTCCTGCAAAAGTCGTTGGACTTCCGCTCTTGTCAATGTGGGATCAACCGACAGAATCAAACCGGCCACACCAGCGACAATAGGAGATGCGGCCGAAGTCCCACCAAAGCACCTGGTGTAGCTTTGTTCTTCGTATTCATACGTACAATGATCCGACGAATAGTAATCTGGATGGTCTACTTTTAGTGGTTTTTCCATATTGTAATCGGCGTTGTCTGTCCCATCCGTGGTTACTACGTTTAGTGTACCAACATACGGATAGCCATATCCAGAACCGTTCAAATTGGGACCACCGCCGCGATAGGTAGGCCCCAGCAGTTCCATGCAATTGCCATTGCCACTTTCCGTGACTTTGCGGTCCTGGTTGCTGGCAGCACTAACAGCGATAACGCTTGGTAGCGAAGAGATGTCAGGCTGGATCCCAGTTACTCCCGCATTCAGGTCTTCGCAGTCATTTATGGCATCATTATGCATGGCAAAAAATATCACACAACCAAGGCCGTCTCTACCGTATACGGCAGCATCATCAATAGCATCAACTACATTTATAGGTAGTGGTGTACCGTCAGGATAACCCCAGCTACAGTTGATAATGTCAGCCCCCATGTCTTTGGCATAGCCGAAGCTCAAACCATCCCCGAACGCCTCGCCAGCTTCTGCATCTTGAATATTAACACGAGCGAGCATAAGTTTACAGTTCGGGCAGCTTCCGCTAACACCAATAAAGTTATCACCCTTTGCACCGGCACATCCGGCAACACTTGTACCATGAGGATGTCCGACTAAAACAGCATCGTCGTCGCCGAAATTCCATCCGTATATGTCATCAACATAGAGATTTTTATCAGCATTATCCTTCCCATCTACTGTCTCGAGTGGATTTTCCCATAGGTTTGGCCTCAAGTCGGAATGGGAGACATCAAAACCGAGGTCAATAATGGCAATCACGACATCTTCATTTCCTGTAGTGATTTTCCAAGCTTCTGGTGCATCGATGTCAGCATCAATCGTACCGCCATTTTGTCCGATGTTATCGAGGTGCCATTGATCGTGAAAAAACTCGTCATTCTGACGAGGCATATGAATAAGAATGAAATTAGGCAAAGCATACTCAGTAATAGTGCTCTGATTGTATAGATTGGCCATATCCAGTGCATCGAGTGGAGATTCCTCGGTTACAGCAAGTAGAAACTGGTTCTGGGCGAAAGGATTTTCCATCTTATTTGTCAACAAATTGGTCGTATTTAAGGCATCTATTTCTTCTTGTGTTGTCTCAGGTAAAAATTTTGCAATAATCTCATCGGTGAGGAGCATTGGGGCTGTCGCCTCTCCCGGAGTTACTATCAATCCAGTCCGGGCGAAAGGGCTACCTGGCGCTGCTCTTACATCCCGTGCAAGCTGAACAAGCGACTGGCGGTCGAGCGTACTTTCGATTCCTATGATAATGATACCACCTGGCTCAATAATTTCCAGAGGTACCAAATTTAGAGATTCAACGAAAGCTCCAATATCCTGGCCTGTGACTCCTTCATACGCAATGGCACCGAATCGGTCGAGTGCTATTGTGATTGGGACCTGCTCATCAGGACCATTATAATAAAAATCATTCTCAGTCGTATTTGCTATGTTGAGAAGCTCTTGGATCTCTTCATGGCTCAAGGGACGTTCGTAGATGCGGAGATCATCTACGACTCCTTCAAACCATCCTATTCCATCACCAGAATTGGAACCAATGAAGAAACGATCACTATCGGTCGACAGAGCTCCAAAGTATGATTCAATGCCCTCCTCTTCGCCGTTTACAAATAAGCGCGCATCCTGATTGCTGGTTACTGTAGCAGCCACCGAATACCATATTCCAGGTTCAATAGGGGTCGTTCCCGTCAGAGGAATCGCTGAATTGCTCCAGGCATAAAACTCGAACATGCCGAATTCATTGATCCTTAGCTGGTGTGACCAATGGATAGTTGGTCCCGAGCTACTCGTATACACTACGACGTTTGCCGGACTGTTCTTTGCAGGTTTAACCCACACGGAAATTGTGTAACTTTCAGGAATGGTCGTGTAGGGAATGTCTAAATAATCATCGACGCCGTCGAATTCCAGTGCACTTCCATCATAACCGAGTACCCACTGCGCATTAACCCACCGCGGGCCATTAATAAGAACACCATTATTGTCATGGACGGACGAGTCGAGAGCAGTAGTACCTGTACCATCATCGAGCTTCCACCAACCTGTAAGATCAGGATCAATAATAGCTATATTCGGCTCAAAGTTCCAGACATCACCTTTCTGTATCAAAGTGCCTTCACTATCAATCTCATCTATTCGCCAGTAGTATGTATGACCTGGAATAAGACCATCGGGAAATGGAACTAAAGGAAATCCAACAAAAAAATATGTTGAAGTCTGGTTACCTCGGAAAGTGTCCTCAGCACCGTTATTCACATCGTCAAAATTGTCACCAAAATACACATTGTGTGAAACAGCAGTATCTACTGGTGACCATCTAAGGCTCAACCAAACATCTTCATAGATAGCTCCATCAGCCGGTACTGGATTATAGGCTTTTACAATTATTGGCTCACCGAGCATATATTTGACCGCATTGAGGAACATCTGTGCGCCATCTGTGTATAAATCATAGATACCTGCCGTTTCTGAGCTTATGCCAAAAGCCTCGCGAGCACCGCTCAGGAACATCAGTCGATGACCGGCCAACGTGTCCGTTTCGGCCCCTCCAGCGTGCGTCAACGTGGCCCCAGCCGGCCATTCGCCGATAACCATTCCCCCAACAGGACCATTGCCCGCAGCTGAGACCGTGGCCAGGACTGTCCCGTCGGCGTTCACCGGATCGGTATTGATCGAGACGCCACGCGTCACAGTTGTCCCGTCGGTGGGATAGACGGCAACGCCGGCAAATGGATTGTCCATGGTGCCGTCGGTCAGCGGGATTCCCGCAAAGATCGGGTGGGTTGGGTCGCTGAAAGTAAGAGTGATGTCGCCAGTGGTGTCCGTTATGCTCGTGCCGGTGGTGAAGCCCATGCGGTTGGACCGCAGGACGTACCCCCCCATGATGATCATGGGAGCGGAAATGCTGTTCCACGCCGTGGCTCCAACGTTCTGATAACCGCTACTGGCGACCGAGCGACTGATGATCACCATATCTGCCGCGTTGAGAACCTCTGGATTGGGAGAGTTCGTCGTGATATAGCGCATCACATCGTAGCCGTTGTCCATCAGCAGATCGGTGTATGCCTTGTCGACCGCCTTGGTGAAGCCAGCACCGGCAGCACCGTCCGAGGGTACGTCATCAGCTTCATGGAAGGAGACCCAGATGATTGTAGCTGCATGAGTTGCTGACAAGAAACCTATGCTGAGTATCAATGCTGAAAGTATTAATTTCTTAGACATAATATTCTCCCTTACAAATGCATCTAAATAATAACGATGCTTAAGTACGGATCAATCCCGACAGACCAGCTACGAGCAACATTGTAAGTGCCCAACCAGTAATAAGATGGATCCATAAATATAAACGGAGCAGACCACCAGTATGCGTGCTGAAGCCTTTGATCTTGAATATTTTGTGTCCATGACCTGCGTTAGGCCGCCAGTATTTAGCCTGGTACAGATCGATGAACGGTACGAATGTATCAACCGAATACATGAAATAATTTAATTTCGGATAGATATCGGATAATTCTTGCACTTTAGCACGTCTAATACCATCACTGCCAGTTATCTTTACATAGGCAGATTCATCTATTGGTGTGATAAGACCCCGCCTGTATCCAGTTCTGAAAAGAGACCAACCCAAAACGATAAAAGCAGCAATTCCCCATAAGACATTCAGTGGATGATAGCCGTACTCTATCATGGGGCCAAGTACTCGATACCAAAACTTCTCAAACCAAGTAGTAAATTTCCCACGTTCTGCTCGATCATAATTTTTTGCGATGAGGATTTTCTTGGCCTCCACATCATACCCATTATTACGAAGCACAGCAGCCAGTTGCTCGTATGGTTGGGGCGTGAATCTAGACTGCCGCTTTAACCAGCAGATTCGCTTTGTAATATCAATTTTACCTATTTGAGCCTCATCGGCAATCTCATTGTAAACCAAACCATGTAAGTACAAACAGCCCCGACTCGGCCAACTCTTATCATCGTCTTGTAATGTACCGATCTTGGTAGACAAGAGACATAGTTTAATTGTATTTGTTAAATCAATATCTTTCATTACGAAGTATAGCTTGACTGTTGCGGCTCTCATATCCACCCAGCCTTCGGCCCTAAAGCCATCGCGCAGGTAAACACTTCCTTCAATGTTCGCCCCATCGGCTCCAAGAGCGATCTCATTAGGATTGGGATTGATGAACTTACCGTTCGTACAATCCAAGTCACACCGAATATTTGCGCCCGATAGATTCACCCTCCCTTCTGCCTTGAAGCCGTTACAAAGACGTACATCACCATCGATTCTCACAGAGTCAGCATCAATTGCACGTGTGGAAGTGCCCTCAAGATTCAACTCGCTGATTTCAGCATAATTTAGCAAGATCTTTTCTTGGAAGTAGCTCTCTTTAAAAACCAATGGAAATGTGATCTTGGCATATGATAGATCAAGCTTTCCATCAATGCGCGCTCTTTTCACCCTGATACCTCTGTGTGTGACCATTGTCGATGCTTTCTTGTCAGTGCACAGCCAGATAATTAGGTCAGCCCCAATGGCACCTGTTTGGGTATCATTTGGCTCATTATCTTTCTTAGGATTGTAGTTGCAGTCAGCAATATCGCCCTTGACAACTTTTTGAAGCAGTTTTGTTTCAGCTTCAGTCAGAACGACAAATTTATTGCAGGCCATTTCGAGTAGATTCGGATCTTTATTACTTAGTCCTTCCGCGCTGCCGGCTAACAAGGAAACGAGCAATACAACTTCTAAACAAGCCACAATGTTCAACCTTTCTGAAATCCTGTTCATTATTATCCCTTAATCTCTACGGTATTAGTGCAGCCTATATTTGACGTTCCCATTTAACTTAACGCTTTCTGAAATAACTTTCCGCCTGTTGAATATAGCTTAGTATAAAATCTCTTTTGAATTACTACAATCAATAATATTTTCACAAATTATGCTACCAAAGTCACACAAAATTTAACACGATAGATCTTAAGCCTCTGGAGGCTCATGTTTTTGTACACCTCAATAATTGCCGCTATCATAAGGGCAGCTATTTAGATGATTGTCCTGTTCTAGAAAGCGTTTACAAGGCCAATAGAATCCAGAAGGAACGCTTAAATATTACTATAGGTAAAGCATTTGCGTTGTTAAGAACCAGGAGCTACAGAAGCTTCATCTTTGATTCTATAATTATAAAGGCGTTTCCACTACCGGAAATATAGATTAGAAAAATAGTATTTTAGATATTTTTATGATTTATTAACCAGTAAGCAAGAATTTTCCATAAGATAAAGTATTAAAATCAAATGCTTTATGTGGAACTAGAACTGTAGGCGGTGGATGTCAGCATCATTTCGGATGGCAAATCCTATGATTTGAGTTAATATTTAATCTGCAATAAATTTCCCTTGAAAATCCCTTTTTCGGGGTGTATATTCCCGTATCGGCAAGCGAGAATTTTATTTATGAAAACATAGTCAATATTTAATGAGTCAGAAACGCCTTTATATTTGTATAGAGAGCTTACTTCTTTATTTCAGGAGCACATTATCCGAGAGCTAAATTGAAGGCAATATGGCGTTTGCGAATGTTTTCGGCGTGCGAAATGCACCCGCTGGTTTTGTCGAGTGGGCCGTTAAGGAAAAGGGGGCGGTCTTGATGGAATCTGATGAGGAATGGCACAATCTCATCAAAGCTAAAGCGGATCTGTTTAGACAAGCCTTGGCCAGGCCAGATTGAAAAGTTTTTAGAGTCCGGTATGGACCTGGAGATAAATCCAGGTCTTCTTGTGCGCGAACAGTATTTATTCTGGCGCGCAGATAATAGACATATTTTCCTTTTTTATTTCGTCTTAGCCAGGCTTTCATCAGATTCTTCATTTCTACCTGTGCCTACCGAAAATTCCATCCTTATTTATTTACAATGGTTTACGTACCGCTCATAGCGGGGGGGGCGTTACGAACATACGACCACCCCGTTACGAGCCCTTCTGAGATTTCCATAAGTACCTGCGTGATATAGATTTGTCTCTAGAAACACTAATGATAGATGCACACATTTCAATGAAAAATCCTAATTTTCCTTGCCCATTGCCGTGTAGCGACTTAGACTCTGATAGAAAGTAGAGAATCGATCGAATATATAATGTTAGGTGGTTACACACCGAGGATGACAATAGAATTAAGCTAACCTCCGCTACCCTACGGCCAGCGGGTTTCGAATGTTCGGCGTGAGAGCAGTTGAAAAGAAAGGACTAAGACAGAATGTCCCGGTTTTTCCAAATCCTCAGAACCTTCCTCAATAACTACGGTGTGCTTGTTGGAACTGGAATTTTATTGCTGTCATGGACCTTTGAAAAATTCTATACTTCCTATTGGCAGGAAAAAGTAGACAGCTTAGGAGAGTTGCGAACCCACGTTTTCCAGGATTTCATACTTGCTCAGTCCAACGCAATCTTTTTGACTAGGAAAAAGGAGGTAGTAAAAACTATCCCTATTCTTCAAACGAATCAGGACGTTTTTGACTTCTTGGTGTCAACTAGACAAGTTATTGAGGCTTTGGGTCCTAATATGCCGATGCCTTATCAAGAAGGCATCAGCTATCTCAAGGAGAATTCAGAGTCTCTTATAAAGGACTATGGCAATGACCTAAAACAAAACGGGTTGAGAGAACTGAATGAAGAGGAGTCTAACACATATAATAACCTTGCCACTCTTTACACTAGATTGGTCACTGTAGGTGAAGGGGTAATGGCTAATCAAGTGTTTTATGAAGCAGCATTGCAGAGGTTGAAATCTATGAAAAAGCTTTGTGAATTAACTACTAAAAAACAACAGTATGGTAGGGAGCTTAATGTCTTATTGCAGAAACTAAATACCTTTAAGGATGAAGTCTATACTCATAAACCATTATCTACGAGTATCTCTGCACTAACAAATAATCTATACGATATTACAGATAGAATCGTCGACGATGTTCATGAGTATTCAAGAATGATCACAAAGAAGAAGTATCGATACAGCTCTATTTATAAGGCTCTTTATGTTTTTGGTTCGTTAATATTACTGAGTTCCATATTATTGAAAAATTCATCGCATTAGAAGCAGACTCTGTATGATAATTCAAACCTCGTTCTTTCATTTGAAAACGTGGCGCTGTCCATTTGCTTCCAGTGGCAGTAGCCCTTCCTCCCCATTTTATGATTCGAGCAATGTCTTAAACTTTCATATTACGTAAGATCTCTGAACATTACTATAGCACACAGAATTTTTTCTTTCTGCAAACATACTGCAAGGTCATTCATATTTCTTAC
>SDBS01006840.1_pt1 | contig 11084 bp, 8 predicted proteins | sample 2277091 | NCBI WGS metagenome assembly SDBS01 (sample SAMN10404972, study PRJNA504765) | marine sediment metagenome | isolation source: marine sediment core GS10_PC15, 163 cmbsf | place: Arctic Ocean: Southern Knipovich Ridge | collected 2010 | reverse complement strand
AAAAAAGAAAAAACAGAGCCATATATCGCCTTTTGTGCCACTTGCCGTTAAAATAACGACATGTTAAGTGTTCGCTAAACTGAAAGCCCGTAAGTGCAAAGAATGTATTGAGCGGTGGTTGGCTGTGCGGAATTAGAGAAGATAGACAATCGTTAAAATAGTGCATAGGTCCAAATATCTGTCTTTCCCTGTCTCGGCAGCGACGATGTTTAGCAATGAGCTTATCGAGCTGATAAACCTCTATATAAAGGCTCGAAGCTTTAACTGTTACGGAATCATAAGCTGTCCCTACCGAAAATTCCGTCCTTGTTTATTTACAAGGGTTTACGTATAATTGCCAACTCTCGAAAAACCACCAGAATGGGAGCTTATAGCTCAGACCTCGCTGGGTCGAAAAACCTTCCAAGAATTCTGGATTCAGCATTAATAGAATCTGAACTGTTTTAAGCGATTATGCAGAAAGCCATGATAGCGTCTTGCAATCGCTTTGTAAGAGAGGGAGTAAATTTATCGGCATTCAATAATATTGAAACAGCCGCGGCCGCAAAGCCCTGCTGAACGGGCCGTTTTGGCGATTCCCGCCGCAGAGCCGGGAGACAGGCCGCTGTGCAAAAATGCAACAAGAAAAAGGCCCGCCGCCGCTGGACGAGCCTTTGAAACTTGAGATGGTTGAGCTAATCAGTGGTTTTTGGTTTGGTTTCTTGGGAAAAGAGTTTTTGTAATGGATTGGGGTCAGCTTTTTCATACATTATGCAACAAGTGATGCCAAATTCCGGTGCCCGCAGAAAATGGACTTCGTCTTCTTCGTTCAGGTTTCTCAATTCATCCAACTGCTGTCTGAGTTCTTCAATTTTTTCGATAGCATTTTGCATTCGCTTTCCTTTCTTAGTAACGCCGAACCCGTAGGATCCAGTAAAGGTTGATTACGCCGATTTCGGGCCAAACTTTTGTTTTTGCCTTCGCTTTGTTTTTTGTCTTTTTCATTTTCGTTTTCTTGATAACTCTTTAACTAATCATAGCTTAAACTATTCCTTGAAAGAAACCAAGTCAATTCGACTAAAAACAAGACTATTACTGCACCGTCCAATAAAACCTGTTTTGTTGTCGGCGAGAGACGGTCGACTCGAGAAGCGGCCAAAACAAGGAAAGAAAGAAAAAACCGGAGCCACAGGAGCCACTGTGTTGGGCGATCGACTGGTCGATAGGGAGGACATTTGCAGTGAGGAATGCCGATGAGCAGTACAGGCGAGAAAAACGATAACCAGCCAGATGATGAGGAAGCTGTTCCAACAGCAAATTATGGCCCCATTTGCGTGAGTTGACCACTACAACCATCATACAACTCAGCAACCCCTTATCTGCCAATTCGATATCTAAAGGACTACGCGAACCGGCCAAAACAGTGTATAATTGCTAAAAAGTTAGACATTTGAATAGGTTTTCACATTGGTATCAAAACATGAAATTTCAGTCGATGCAGTTAAATAGCCAGCAACAAAAAGCCGCCGAATATGACAGTGGTCATGTATTAGTCCTTGCCGGGGCAGGGACAGGGAAAACACGAACGATTATTGCCAGGACAGCTCATTTGATCCGAGATTCGGTTTCTCCCAAACGTATTTTACTACTTACCTTCACTCGTCGGGCAGCCTGGGAGATGACTAGCCGGCTCAAGCACCTTGTTGGCAAGACCAGCCAAGGTATGCTGGCTGGTACTTTTCACCATTTCTGCCTGTATACTATGCGTAGACACCCCAGGTGGTTCGACATCGAAAATGCTACTGTTATTGATCGTGATGATCAGGTTCAACTCATGAAGCTGGCCCGCAGTGATTTCCTCGAAAGGCAAAAGGACTCTACCAAAACCAGTAAGAAGAAGAAAAAGGTGGATTTACCCAGAGCGAGCACGCTGGTCAATTTATATTCCTATGCTCGTAATACCAACCGTCCTGTTCGTACCTATCTTGAAGAATTTGCTGAACTTGATGAAGCAGGAATTGAGAAAGTGCTACAAATCTTTACCGCATACGAGAACCGCAAAGTCTTCAACCGCTATCTTGACTATGATGATATTCTCCGGCGTTTTGCGAAACGGTTGCATGAAGTAGAGAAGATTCGCAATCATCTCCGCAGCTTGTATGATCACATTCTGGTCGATGAGATGCAGGACACCAATCCACTGCAATGGCTGATTCTCGACGGTTTACGCGATCCTGCCAAACTGTTCTGTGTTGGTGATGATGCCCAGAGTATTTATGCTTTTCGTGGTGCTGATTTTCAGAATGTTCATTCGTTCATAAAACGCATACCAGGCTCGACCGTTTTGAGGCTTGAGCAGAACTATCGCTCAACGCAAGAGATTCTCGATGTGTCAAATTGGCTGTTGAGTCGATCGCCGCTCAAGTATGGTAAGAAACTCACCGCTCATCGTGGAAAAGGTACCAAGCCGCAACTCATTGACTTCGACGACGATTTTGATGAGGCCGAGTGGATCGCTGAGGATCTGGTTGAGCGACACGAAGCTGGCTCTGCCTGGCAGGAACATATGATCCTAACACGCACAGCGTGGGGCGCCCGTGCTCTCGAAGCAGCGTTGGTGGAGCGAAAAATCCCCTACGTTTTTATTGGTGGCACTCAGCTTATGCAATCTGCTCACGTCAAAGATTTATTGTGCCTGATTCGGGCTGCGGCAAGCCATTACGATGAACTGGCCTGGATGCGATACCTTACTCTATACCGGGGCATTGGCAGTGTTACCGCCGGACGCTTAATTGCTCATATGCAGAAAGCCTCCACCATCAACGATGCACTATCCGCATTGGCCGAAAATGTACCCAAGCAGCCCAAGATTGTCCAAGGCCCTCGATCGATTCTTAAGAACTGGAAACGACCTTCAATGGCCCTGCGTGCAGGAGCTTCGTTTCTCGAACCTATGCTCTCTGAAACTTATGAACGGTGGGATGCCCGCAAGAAAGATTTTGACCTTCTGATACGCCTTGCTGAGAACCATTATGACCTGATAGATTTTTTGGAGACCTATGCTTTGAATCCCATATCAACTACAGAAGCAAGCCGTCCTGAACAAGATGACGTCGTTACTGTCATCACGGTTCACAGTGCCAAAGGCACAGAAGCCTCAGTCTGCTACCTCATACGTGTCCAGCCCGGTGTGTATCCTCATGTACGCAGCCTTGGCAACGAGGATACAGAGGAAGAAGAACGCCGTATTCTCTATGTAGCAATGACGCGGAGCAAAGATGAATTGATTCTCACCCGCACCTGTTCCTATTATGGCCAAAGGGTTTTCTATGGCGGGGCTGTAGGCGATAGCAGCCCCAATGGAACTGTCTACTTCCTTGATACATTGCCGGATAAATTGGTTGATATTAGAGCCGAAGGATTCGAACTCGATGAGTTTGCCGAGATACAACCATGGGGCCGCAACTGAGTCCCTGACCTAAGTGCGGTCCAAAAACTACAGTTTGGGTAACCGCCGTGAAGAGTGCCGTAGTGGCTTTCGGCACTGGTGGTCCGTCAACACTAAGAACCCCCATTTCTGTCATTTAAATCAAACCCTCGAAGGTCGGCGACCGCAGATGACCCATTTCCGTCAGCCCGAAGTAGCGAACTCTGCACCGCCAGCCGGGCAATCGGCATATAGACCCGGAAGGACAATCCATGGGCTCATGCGGCTTTGGTGCCTTCGTCAATTCAGCCAGGAAATCCTGCCGTTGCCTTCTGGTAAGGCCGCTGCCGACCTTGCCTTTAACGACCACGGCTGCATAGGAGCAGCAAAGCGTAGCCGGCAGCCAATGCCTCGGCGCGGGTCTGTAACTCGCTTATTCCATATCATTCCGGTTGTATGCCTCAACTCGCGAAAATGGGGCCGTTTTTGGGTTCTTTCGAAATCAAAAGCCCTCGGTGGCATTTAGTGTTCCGGACCCGAACCTTATGTTGCCAGTTGGTCGGTGTCATCGGCGCTTGCTCGCGGAATATTTCGCTGAGCACTTGTCTGTGATCTCCCTGTGGTATTGGCTTAACGAGGTCTATTCTGACCTGATTCCGAAACAAACACATAAAAGTCGTCCAGCCGGTCCTGGCACTCGTCCGTACGGTTCCAAATCTCTATCCCGCTAATCTCAGAATAAACTTCGCCCAGGTCTACCTGCCACCACGGATGCGTCTGCAGAGCCGTGTGCGTGCCGTTAAAAAAAATAGTTATTTTTCCCATCCTCCAAAGCCAGATCGTTAAACAAATCTTGTATTTTTAGCTGGAGTCGATAGAATTAGATAGAAATAATTAAAGGTACTATCGAAACTTACCATAGGGAATAAATCTCAGGTTAGTAGTATGGCAAAATCACGACGCAAGACAGTTTCATTCATAGCAAAAAAGAAGGTTTCAAAACCTATAAGAGTGAAATTTACGACTAAGAAGGGCAAAGCGATTTCCTTTACTGCCACAAAGAAAGTAACCAAGCCAGTGAGAGTTAAATTTAGTGTCAAAAAGAAAAAGTAAATCTATATATATAGATACGAACGTAGCATTAGATTATGCAACTCAGCGTAATAGGGAAACAATAGCCGTTCTTGATAGAATAAAAGAGCGGGGATGAAAATGTATCAGTGCATCATTTATGGCCATGGAAATGAGTGATTATAAGAAGGAAAGTCTCTACGTTGTCGACAAGCTCGTTAATAGAAAGTGGGAAGCAAGAAAGGTATTGTCGAAGGTCAGAAATACAGATTTAAACGAGTTGCAACTGGAGGATGCTCACAGTTGGTTCGACAAGTTTATTTCCCGGTACAAGAAAATTGAATTCTATGACTTCATAACTGATTCTTGGTGCTGGGATCTCGCAAGGGAAATAAGCTTTAGTTCAAATTTGACTGCTCCTGATGTCATACACTTATCATCGGCAATTGTGGGTGCAATAGGAGGAAAGTGTGACACCATGATTACACAAGATCGCAACCTCATAGTTGAAGGAAACAAAATACTAAAAAAGTATCGCTACAAGACCATATTATCGATAAAGACCGTTTCCGGGTTCAGAAAGACGCACTTTAGGTCGCTTAGGTTCTAAACTAGGTCTAGCCAATTGGCTCTTTGTTCCTTGGCCTATCATTTCAGAATCCTTCTCATTGCTTTCGCTGCAGCCTTGAAGAAATGACCGCAGCTGCTCCAACTCTGGTCCTTTGCATCTACCAGCCGGATATATGCCTCATGAACTAATGCTGTTGCCTGAAGTGTTTGCCCCGGCGGTTCCTGCGACATCTTTTGAGCGGCAAGAAGACGTAGTTCCTCATATACCAACGGGAGCAGTTCATCTGCAGCCTTGGCATCTCCCTGTTCAATCGCGTTCAAAATGCGTGTGACATCGGTCATACTTATTCTCAAGAACAGATGTCTCCCATCTCCGGTCCAAGCTTGGTGGTAACAAGCCGCAAGGTGCAGGTGGACCTCTCTAAATATCCCTGTGGAAGTCAGGATTTCCTATTAAGGACAGAATATTTTATAAAGAATCCGGCGACTTTTCAAGTATTGGCACGCAATACTTTCGTTTTCGCTTTCGGCCTGCGCAACAGTAGCTACATAATCATGCCGCAAAGATTCAGTTTTGGTGTGATTTCTACACGTTTGTGCCACACTGATAGTGTTTCCCGTCCCAATAATTCTTTGATGTCCCCTTGACATGCGATAAACTAGTTTATATATTTCTTTTTCAATTATGAATAAATAGGTTCCATATTTTGAAAGGTCATAGAATGGCACAGGGAATGCAAAAAAGCGACCAAGGTCAAAGTAGGGACGTCCTGTTGAATGTCAAGAGCTTCCTGAAGGATATCAGTATCTACGAAAACAAAACAGTGCCTGCCTGCATCCTTTTTGCGGATCTATGCGGCTCGACAGAATTCAAGAGGTACCACAGTGTGAGAGAGGGTCTGGCCAAAGTTGTTCAACATAATGAAGTTGTCAGGGAGTGTGTTGAGGAATTTGGCGGTTGCGTAGTTAAGTACGTCGGTGATGGTGTAATGGCAATGTTTGAAGGCGACCAATCAGAATGCCGTGCGCTGAAAGCGGGCCTCAAGACAATACAACAAACGAAGATGGCGAATAAGCGACTACGATGGCAGTACCCCTACTCAATGGATACCAAGGTAGGCATCCACAGTGGATCCGTGTGGATGTTCAAGTACGAAAATTCTCCCGAAGATCCGCAGGGAACGACTGTAGACATTGCTGCGAGGCTGAGTTCCTTAGCAGGACCCAACCAAGTGTTGTGTACAAAGCAAGCCTACGAGGCCGGATGTCAGACTGGTAAAATCCCCAGGCCGAGCGCAGAGTTCAAGCGGTACTTGAAGGGGATTAGAGAACGGTTTGACCTCACGGTGGTCATTCCCAAAGGCGACAGGTACGAACCGATGGCTGTCGAAGGTCTATCACATGAGGTTGAGAAAAAACTGAAGGATGCCTACCGGCTAGTACACGAAAAGAAACTGAATGAAGCGTTCAAAGCGTTCAAGCAGATCAGTGATGAATATGCGGATAATTATCTGGCAAACGTATCTATTGCCGAGCATTTTTTGAGGGAAGATGTCGCCGTGGACATGGAACAGCAGGATAGACTGTGTAGAGCAGAAGAACATATTGACAAAGCTATGTGTTGTCGGCCGAATTCCTGTCAAGTCTGGCTGTTGCGTGGCTGGCTGTATTTTAAGTACTTCGAAATGGACCGCGACATGTTACACGTAGACGAGGCAATCAACAGTGCAAGAAAAGCTGTTTGCCTTGCATTTGACTGGCGGAACATGGGAGGGGTACTCCAAGCCCAGGTATCCCTCATCCATTTTCTCCAGACGCTTGCCCGGAAGCGAGGAGACTCCAACGCCCTTGATGAGGCCAGGAGGCTGTGCGTTGAGATTGAACCTTTTGTGGTTAATGCCCTAAACGAATCCCGGTCCGATTTCTATGTGGAATATGCATCCGTGCAGTATCAGTCCGGGAGTACTGATTTTGACTTAATGGAAAAGAACTTAAAGATAGCTAAGGAGTACAATGAATACAATATTCGGGTTCGGGAGTTGGAGATAGAACTAATCAAATGTCGTTATCCCAACGGCGGTGTTGCTAACGTATTCAACCTGCCCCCGCTCGGATACACGGAGTAGGAATCCACTGCTGATATGGCGAAGCAATCTCGTTGTTGGGGTCCCAAGACCGTTGTGATCGGCCTGTGAACTCCATATTCCTGACACGTTTGTTCGAAACTCTCGTAGATTTCCGAAAGTCTTTTTTCACAGAGTTCACGCAAAACCACGACAACAGAATATCGGCGGCCCGTATAGTGAATGGAAACCTTCTCGACATCATCATGACACTCTGCACAGCGTCGCAGCCTGCCAGCGATTTCTGACAACGAGAGATTATCTGCGTCCATTTGCAAGCGAAGATCAAATGGCTCAGCAAACACACCTAAGTTGGGTGGCTTTAGGCGCACTTCATAACAACGTACAGTTTCGTCATTTTCGAATATAAATTTTATCCAACCTCTTTTTTTGCTACGGTCAGTATTGTCATCCATTCTCATCATAAGTACTACTATCGGTCTTACCGCCAATCGGCTTTACTCGAAACTGGGTACGCATCCACCCCCATTCATGCGTGACGCTGGACGACCTGTTAGCCATGCTATTATGGGCGTGGGTGAATGTCAAATATCCAGACGCAAACCAGCGTTGATCACCTGAATCTGTTCGAGCTTTGAATAACCAATCAAGCATGAACAATGATTTTGCCTGTGTGCCTTCCCAAACCCAATTCAAAAAGCGGGTAGCAAATTCTGCAGTGGCTGGCACCACAATGAGAACAACAAGCACCAAAACTTTCCACATGATACAATGTTATCTCAACTAACTTAAATATCTTTCGGTTCAGGCTGCTTCTGTAAACCAGCTTCACTTGCCGTGCGTGCTCGGTCTAATAGGTTACGTCGTGTGCCAACATAATAGTTCATCGTAGTGGTGATAAGGTTGTATCCGAACTGATAAGAGAAAATAAAGAGGTTCGTAGGGCCATAATTAATTTGGCGTGTGCAAGTCCGCATATTAAGACGCAGACGTGAAGAGCAAGCTTAAAACGGTGTCAGTAAAAGTGTCAGTTGCCAGTGGTAAACCACTTTTAAAATCCATATGTTTTTTCTTTATTGAGTTGTAATTGAGTTGTAATCTTGATTATTGGCTCAAAAACGCGTTATAACCTCTTGTTAATACGCCACTTACACACCGAATTTCGGTTTAGGAAACCGATGCTCTATCCTACTGAGCTACGGGCGCTTTAATCATAACTCTTTGTAGTATAATGACTTCCTGCATGGGATGTCAACTGTTTTTTGGCATCAAAAAGCTTCTGCACCATTATTTGACGCAAGCCCCTGGGCTTCACCAGATGTTTCATATTAGCTCCTTTCTGATGCTGGGCAGCTCACGCGATCAAAGCAAAATTATACGAGAACATGGACCAAAGCGCAAGCCTTTATTTTCCAGCATCAATTTCTTTTTCCACCCAATCTAAAATCGCTTTTTTAGTGTACAATGCTTTACGACATATATGAATTCTTGGCAGCCCACGAATCCTCTTCAAATGTTTGATGACATTAAGTTCAGCGGCCACTCTTTAATTGGCGAGTATGCTAAGCGAAATACGGGTGAGGCTCAAATATGGGGTGAAATGTGGTCTAATAAAGAATTGTATTAGCCACTCAGCATGGATGGTCAGAATTCTGTCGAAGTCAGTCCTTCCCTGATAGCATATTTAGTGAGCTCTGCGAGGCTGGAAATGCCAAGTTTGTTCATAACCTGGCGGCGATTTGCATCGGCAGTCTTTGGGCTTACGTGCAAACTTAAAGCGATGTTTTTAGTTGATTTACCTTCGGCCAACATTTGGACAATTTGGCGTTCCCGCGATGTGAGGTGATCATCGGCTGATTTATTGTAGGTCGCCATGTAGTGTATGTAGTCATCCAGCACGACGTCAGTTATCTTAGGACTCAAGTAATGCTCGTTGCGATTGACCGTACGTAGTGCCCTGAGCACCTCATCAAAAAGACAGGATTTGAGCACATACCCTGAAGCACCTGCTTTAAGCATTTGCGTTACAAAATGCTTATCGAGATGTACCGACAAAGCTATGACCCGGATATCCGGATTTTCCGTAAGGATAAGGCGGGTGGCCTCAACGCCGTTCAGATTGGGCATAGAGATATCCATGAGTATAATGTCCGGCGAAAGCTCCTTTGCAAGCTGCGTTACCATCAGCCCATCTTCAGCTTCACCAACCACTTCCATATCCGGCTGGTTCTCAATTAAGACTTTCAATCCTTCCCGTACTACACCATGGTCATCTGCAATTAGTATCCTCATTGATACTCCCTTCACATTTAGACAGTTGCTTTGTCTCTTAGCGGTACAACTACCGTAGCCTTAGTGCCCCGCCCGGGTCCAGATTCAATCTCAAGGTGCCCTCCCAAGTATTCCAATTGTTCCCGAATACTGAAGAGGCCAAATCGAGCTGTCTGGGAGACTTTTGAACCGGCCTGGCTTTCTTCGAATCCAACTCCATCATCTTGAACTCTAACGTATATCTGACTATGACTTTCGCGGACAGATACCCTTATTTTATGCGCCTGCGCATGCTTAACAACATTGGTTAGCAGCTCCCGCGTAACACGGAATAAACAGTTCTTAATCTCGTCAGGAAGGGTACTTAGCTGCTCATCGCTTTGGAGCTCATATTCAATTCCATGCTTTTGCCGGATTTCCTCAGTGAGATATTTCTCTAAGGCTATGACAAAACCCAACTGACGCAGGACCGGGTTACTGAGCTCAAATGTCAACGAATCAGCCTGTTCAATCGTCTCACCAATTCCCTCACAGACGATTCTCAGCGATGCTAATACATTGGGGTCCAATACCAAATTCATTGATGATTCGAGGGCAAGCTTAGTCAAGACTAATTTTTGGCATACGCTATCATGTAATCCCACCGCAAGCCGCTGCCTTTCGTGTTCTTCGGTCAGTAGCATTTTGGAAGCCATAGCCTTAAGCTTCGCTTGGTCCTCAAGTAATCTTTCTTCTGCCTTTTTGCGTTTGGTGATGTCAGTTGCATATGAATTTACATATCCGCCTTCAATTACAGGAACCTGTTCAAATAAAAATACTCTTCCGCTAAGTTCCAATTCTACTTGTTGTCTCTTCCCAGAATCATAAACGTTTTTAATCATTCCAAGCCATTGTTCAGGTATCTTATTTCCTATTTCTGTTAGATCTTCCAAAATTAGTCTTCTGCTGGCAGCGTTGGCATACAACAATACACCATCTTTTGAAATCCTATATACTGGATTTGTGTTTTCTTCCGGGAATTTGGCTAAGTTTACTATTTCCTCTTCCGCTTTCTTGCGCTTGGTGATGTCGTGGCCGTAAACGTTAACATAATTGGCATCCACGACCGGCGCGAATGTGAGGGAGAATATCCGGCCATCGCATTTCACTTCAGTCTGTTGGTTCTGGCCGGAACTCAGAGCATCCATTACCAACTCATTCCAACGGTCTGGCAGAGATTTGCCCACGCTGCAACACCAGGCCTTCAACAAGATCGCACCAGCCTTGTTGGTGAAAACGACCGTACCGTGGCCGGAAATGCGAAGGACCGGATTGGGATTTTCGGCTGGGAATTTAGCTAACTTGGCAATCTGCTCCTCTGTCTTCTTTTGTTCGGTGATGTCGGTATGGACTGCAACCAAAACTCTACCATATTCAGGATGATCGAACATGGTAACACTTGCAAAGCACCAAAGACGTGTGCCGTCTTTCTTGATATTTTCTATTTCACCTTCCCATGCGCCCTCTTTATTCATAATTTCTATTATTTCCCGCGCTGTTTCTTCAGGATGCTTATCAGCAGGAGCATTAACAATAGAGACATGTTTGCCAATCATTTCACCTTTATCATAGCCAAAAATTTCCTCAAATTTTGGATTGGCATAGGCAATAATCCCGTCATCAGCGCGGACAAGATAGACGCC
>SDBS01006839.1_pt1 | contig 11084 bp, 10 predicted proteins | sample 2277091 | NCBI WGS metagenome assembly SDBS01 (sample SAMN10404972, study PRJNA504765) | marine sediment metagenome | isolation source: marine sediment core GS10_PC15, 163 cmbsf | place: Arctic Ocean: Southern Knipovich Ridge | collected 2010 | reverse complement strand
CGAGGTTGACAGAAATTTCTGGTGTGTTATTATTAATTTAGAGAGTCTTATCCTTTAAACCAGTCCCGTGAGGCTGATAAGGGGGAAAATGGAGTGCAAAAGCAGACAGGCGGGAGCCTGGAGAACAAGAATATAGAAAGGTTGATTTTATTGAACCCTTCTTGCTAGTGCAAGAAGGGTTTTTTTGTGGGAAGGGAAAGAAATGAATCAGCTAATGGATGAAGAGGACATCAGACGGATAATTCAACGTCTTTCTCATGAAATTCTGGAGAAGAACAAGGGAACCAAAGACCTAGTGATTGTAGGTATTCAGCGGCGGGGAGTTAACCTGGCAGGAAGAATAAGTAAGATGGTGGACGAAATTGAGGGAGAAGCCCTTCCTACAGGAATTCTAGATATCACCCTTTATCGAGATGATCTTACCCAGGTCGCTCAGCAGCCCATTGTTAGGAACACCAATATTCCCTTCCCTATTGAAGGCAAGAAGGTGATTCTAGTGGACGATGTCCTTTATACAGGAAGAACGGTACGGGCAGCTATTGATGTTCTGCTGGACTTCGGCCGTCCTCAAAAGATCGAACTGGCTGTGTTAGTGGACCGAGGTCATCGGGAGCTTCCCATCAAGGCTGATTATGTGGGAAAGAACATCCCCACTTCTTCCGAGGAGATGGTGGAAGTCAAGGTCCGGGAGTTAGATGGAAAGGATGAAGTTTTGATTGTCAAGAGCACAGAACCTTAGTTTTCCCTGACAACTCCTTTGAAAGGAGGCGCTTTTTCCGGAGAGAGCAGGTGGAAAGTCAAGGAGAGCAAATAGAGAGAGATTATCAGGAGGTGGGTGAAAATGAGTTTTCAAAGAAAGGATCTTTTGGGAATAGAGGATCTTTCCTCTGAGGAAATCATTTTTATCCTGGATACGGCAAAATCGTTTCGGGAGATTCTAGAGCGCCCCATAAAGATGGTTCCCACTCTGAGGGGGAAAACAGTAGCCAACCTTTTCTTCGAACCCAGTACCCGTACAAGATTATCTTTTGAGCTGGCCGAGAAAAGACTCAGTGCCGCTGTTTTGAGTTTCTCCAGCCTGGGAAGCAGTGTGGCCAAAGGGGAAAGTCTCCTGGACACGGCCAAGAACATTCTAGCTATGAAGGTGGACTGTTTTGTGCTTCGGCACACCAGCCCTGGGGCTCCTCATCTCCTAGCCCGGGAGCTGGACGTTTCCGTAATCAATGCTGGGGATGGGGCCCACGAGCATCCCACCCAGGCCCTTCTGGATCTGTACACCATCCGGGAGAGGAAGGGACGAGTTAAAGGGTTAAAGATGGCCATAGTAGGAGATATTTCCCACTCTCGTGTTGCCCGGTCCAATATCTGGGGAATGGTCAAATTGGGAGCCGAGGTGAGAATTTGTGGTCCCCCTACCCTAATTCCACCGGATATTGAAAGAATGGGAGCCGAGATCTTTTACTCTCCGGAGAAGGCTCTTCAGGGAGTAGATGTTGTTATGATGCTCCGGATTCAGAAGGAGCGGCAGACGGGGGGTCTTCTTCCCTCGATTAACGAATACAAGGAGTTCTTCTCGTTAACCGAGGGAAGATTAGACCTTGCCCGGAAAGATGCGTTGGTTATGCATCCGGGACCGGTCAACCGGGGAGTGGAACTTCCGGCCAGAATCGCCGACGGGGGACGAAGCATTATCCTGGATCAGGTGACCAACGGAGTGGCGGTGAGGATGGCTATTCTCTATCTTCTTTTGGGGAGGAGAAGTCAGGGACGAGTGAAATGAGGCTTTTTGAGGAGGGGGGAGCAAGATGGCACTCCTGATCAAAGGAGGAAGGTTGATGGATCCCGCTAGCGGAAGGGATGAGGAGCTGGATATTCTCATAGAAGAAGGAAAGATAGGGAAGATAGCCAGGGACATTCGCACCGTGGGCAGGAAAATCATCGATGCTTCAGGGAAAGTGGTCAGCCCGGGCCTCATAGACCTCCATACCCATCTTCGCCAGCCCGGACGAGAGGATGAGGAGACCATTGAAACGGGGAGCAGAGCAGCAGCCAAGGGGGGATTCACTACCGTCTGTGCCATGCCCAACACTGAGCCGCCCGCGGACGATCCCTCTCTGATAGAGTTTATCTATAGTGAGGCGCGAAGATGTGCCCTGGTGGAGGTTCTACCTATTGCTGCCATCACCGCCGGGAGGAAAGGAAAAGATCTTTCCCCCATGGGGATGCTGAGCAGAGCCGGGGCTGTAGCATTTTCTGACGACGGAGAATGGGTGGCTGACTCGAATCTTATGAGGAGAGCTCTCGAATATGTGAAGATGTTTAACCTTCCCCTCATTTCCCATTGCGAAGACAAAGCTTTGTCCCAGGAGGGGGTAATGAACGAGGGATATTGTTCTACTACTTTGGGACTAAGCGGTATGCCCAAGCAGGCTGAGGAGGTAGCAGTTTTTCGCGACCTGGTGCTCCTTGGGATGACAGGGTCTCGGCTTCACGTTGCTCATCTTTCCACGTCCCGGGGAGTGGAGCTGGTCCGGGAAGCCAAAAGAGGAGGCCTGAGAGTTACCTCGGAGGTCACTCCCCATCATCTTGCTCTTACCGACACAGAAGTTAGAAGCTTCAACACCAATGCCAAGATGAATCCACCTTTGAGAGAAGAGGAGGATGCGGCGGCCCTGAAGCAGGGTCTTAAGGATGGGACTATTGATATAATTGCAACCGACCATGCTCCTCATGCCTTTGAGGAAAAGGAGGTGGATTACGTCATGGCTCCTTTCGGAATCACCGGCCTGGAAACAGCCTTGGGGGTAGTGATCAGGGAGCTCCTGGAAAAAGGGACTCTTACCTTAATGGAGATTCTGGCCAAGATGACCGTTAATCCTGCCCGGATATTGGGGATGGCCATAGGCCGGATTGAGGAGGGGGCCCGAGCTGATCTTGCTATTTTCGATCCCAAAAAGACCTGGAAGGTGAGGGAAGAGGAGTTTTTGTCTAGGAGCACTAACTCTCCCTTCATAGGATGGGAACTTCCGGGCAAAGTGGAATGGACCATAGCGGGAGGAAAGGTGGTTTACCAGAACCCCGGCTGTTATTCATGAGGTGCCTATTATCACTAATATTAAGGGGGCTGGAACTGAAAGGGAGGTAAGAGTTGACGCAAAAGGAATATCAGATTGCTGTTATACCTGGAGATGGAATCGGGCCGGAGGTGGTACGGGAGGGGCTCAAAGTCCTGGGCGAGGTAGCCACAAGATGTGGATTTCACTTTCGCAGCGCTCAGTATGACTTTGGTGGGGAAAGATATCTTCGAACCGGCGAAACCTTGCCCTCCTCGGCTCTGGAAGAACTAAAGGAGATGGATGCCATTTACCTGGGCGCGGTGGGAGATCCCCGGGTGGAGCCGGGGATTCTGGAGAAGGGGATTATCCTGGGGATTCGCTTTGGGCTGGATCAGTATGTTAACCTCAGGCCGGTCAAGCTCTATCCAGGTGTGTGGACGCCGCTTAAAGACAAAGGACCTGATGACATAGATTTTGTGGTAGTCCGGGAGAATACCGAGGGTCTTTATCTGGGAATTGGAGGGCTGGTAAGGGAGGGAGCAGCGGACGAAATAGCTATCCAGGAGATGGTAAACACTCGAGGGGGCGTGGAAAGATGTATCCGCTACGCTTTTGAATATACCAGGAAGAGAAATAGAAAGAAAAAACTTACCCTCTGTGACAAGGCCAATGTGCTTACCTACGCACACAATTTGTGGCGTAGGGTGTTCAACGAGGTGGGAAAGGAATTTCCTGATGTTGAGAGAGAATGCGTCTTTGTGGACGCAACCTGTATGTGGATGGTAAAAAACCCAGAATGGTTCGATGTCATCGTGACTTGCAACATGTTCGGTGATATTATTACCGACTTGGGAGCTATGATTCAGGGAGGAATGGGCATTGCTGCAGGGGGAAATATCAATCCCCAGGGGGTTTCTATGTTCGAGCCCATCCACGGTTCTGCTCCCAAGTACGGAGGCAAGAATGTTGCATGTCCCCTGGCAGCCATCTCAGCGGCTCAAATGATGCTGGAGCATCTGGGAGAGATAGAGGCAGCCGAACTTATGGAGGAGGCTATTAAGAGGACTCTCTCCTCCGGACACATTAAGGATCTATCCACTGCCAGTGGCCTCAAGACCGATGAGATGGGTGATATGGTGGTTAGGTTTCTAGGCGAGGGGGACTAGTTGCTACAGCTTCCCGTAGTACGGTTCTATGACTCTTGTTATGTCATCATCCTCTACCCGGACAATGGCCATTTCTCTTTTGGCTGAAGCCGGTGAGTCAGAAGCGTGGGCTACATTCATCATGATAGTCTTACCGAAGTCTTTTCTCACCGTACCCGGGGCGGCTTCCTCAGGATTGGTCGCTCCGAGAACCTTTCTGATCTTCTCAATCGCTTCCTGTCCTTCATAGACTAAAGCCAGGCACTTTTCCAGCCCTTCCTTTTTCCTTTCGTCCTGGGAAGTCTCTTGGGGATCCCTTCCTGTCATGAACTTCAAGATTCGATCAAACTGGTTATCGGCTTTATAGGCCTTCAGTTCCTCGGCAATAAGCTCTTCCGCTCCTCCAGGGACAGGAAAATCCAGGGAATTGTCCAGGAAAGAGCGAATGGGGCCTGTTAGCTGTTCTTTCATCTTCTCTACCAGTCTCCCTTTGATGGGCCCATAGAACTTTTCCGCTTGCTCGATTCCCATGCGAATGATCCTGGCTCCAACGATAAAAAGGCCTGTCTGTGAAAATTGGTCTATTACGTTGCCAGGTCGACAGCTACCATCCTGAAAGCTGTCCGGCTTAATGAGTACCAAGGTTCTATCTGGCTCTACTCCCTGAGGATGAGAGATTGTGTTCTCCAGCAGGCCTCCGTCTCGAGCTGAGTATTTTGCCCAGATTTTGATTTCTTTAATTGTTTCCTCTCGGCCACTGCCGACAAGAACCGCCGGCTCAAAATATTTGACCTCCCCACCCTCTTCTATGTAATCTCCGTAAGTTCCCCTAATGGTTTCCCCTATGGAGACGCGGGTGATATGCCCCACCACCCTCTTGAGTTCCTCAATGGCATTTTCTCCTTCTAGGAGAAGAAGCATCACCCGGGGAGAGGGTTGCATCTCTGAAGGAAGATAGTTCTGGAAAAGATAGCCTCTGATTTGTCCCAGCATTACCTTTTCCTGCTCATTTCCCGTTTTGCCAGAGGAGAGAAGGGCCTCAGTGTATTCTTCTACCAGCTCCCGGCTGGGGCAAAACATACGGGCAGCTACCAGGGCTAGATTTCCCCAGGAGAGCAGCCGGCCTATTACGCCCCCCGTCCGCGACTTACGGATAGTGTAGGGATTGATGAGAATGTAGCCGAGTTCTTTTTTCATAGGTTGACTCCTTAGCTTGGGTTCAGGTATTCAATTGCCATACAACTTACATTTGGAGGAAGAAGCCCTTTTGTGGCCTCAGGCCACCACAGCCATGTTGAAATACCGATGGTTGAAAATAGCATAAAGTCCCGGTCTGTCAACGAAATCGGGACCAGTCCTCTTTTACTTTTGGCGGGAGAAGACTTTGGCAGCTCCTCACCCAACGGGTACCATTTTTCCTAAGGCAGGCTCCATGCCTCCCAGGCTGCCCTGCTTCTGGCCGATATGTTCGGGGAGATCGGAGAATAGCTGCTGGGGAAGATGAGGTTTGACAGGGCAGGCCAAACCTGATAGCATTTTTTCTTGAGGAGAGGGGATGGGCAATATGAATACGTGGTGCTCGGCTATGGCTCCTTCCCAGGTGAGGAGAAGGAGCGACGAAAGGCCCACGGGATATTTCACTCAGGATGAAACATGAATTTAGACGCTCATTCGGGGAAGAACATCGATTCTGAATTTCTCCCCGTTGGGAAGATTGAACCCCGATTTCTCGAAGATCTTATCTCCTCCATTCCCCAAGACAAGCGGGTAGTTGTCGGTCCTCAAATTGGGGAAGATGCAGCGGTGGTGGATTTTGGAGCCAATTATCTGGTCATCAAGACCGACCCTATCACTTTTACTTCCGAGAATATCGGTTGGTATGTTGTCAACATAAATGCTAATGATCTGGCTTGCATGGGGGCTACTCCGCGTTGGCTTCTGGTAACGTTGCTCTTCCCCTCGAGGACTACGAAGGAGCTGGTAAGGGACGTCTTTGATCAGATAACCTCGGCCTGTGGGAAGCTTGGCGTAAGCCTGGTGGGAGGGCATGCTGAAGTTACTCATAATCTTGATAGAACCTTAGCTGTCGGTCATATGGTGGGGGAAGTTCCTCGAGACAGACTCATACGGAGCTCAGGAGCAAGGGTGGGGGATATGATTATGCTGAGCAAAGGAATTGCCATTGAAGGAACCCATGTTATCTATCAGAAAAAAAAAGAAGACCTGAAAAAAAGACTTCCTGGCGCAATGTTGAGGAAGATGAGAGATCTTATCTATGAGCCCGGGATAAGTGTAGTTAAGGAGGCTCTTTTGGCCAGCCAGAGGGTTGAGGTTCACTATATGCATGACCCCACTGAGGGGGGACTAAAGTCTGGGCTGTGGGAACTTGCCCATGCCTCCCGGGTAGGAGTAAGGGTGGAGAAAGAGAAAATTGTGATACTGGAGGAAACCAAAAAAGTCTGTGAGCTTTATGAGTTAGACCCCCTGGGCCTCCTGGCCTCTGGTTCTCTGATCTTGACTCTGGAGGAAAAAGAGGCAGAGAGAATATCTCGGATTTATACACAAAGGGGTATCAGGCACAGCATTATTGGAGAAATCACCCCTCCTGAGGAAGGGATGAAGATAATCCAGAAAGGTCAAGAATTTGAACTTGTGGTTGATAATAAAGATGAGATAAGTAAACTGTTTTAGAGGCTGAGAAGTTAGCACTGGACCTGCATGATGTTCTGGATTTTTCCCGCGAGCCACTCTTGTGGCCGGAGGGGTGAGGTCCGGAAGGTGTGGGGCAATATTCTTTTGAGAGGATAGAAGTTGCTCGTTATTCCTGCCATTGATCTAAGAGGTGGAAAGTGTGTGCGGCTTGTGCGTGGAAAGTTAGATAAAGAGACTATTTACTCGAAAGATCCCATAAAAATCGCCAAAAGATGGGTCAGGGAGGGAGCTGAGCGACTACATGTAGTGGATCTCGACGGTGCTTTTCAAGGAAAACCGGTCCACCTGGAGCTGGTGGGGAGGATGGCTCAGGAGTTGAGTGTCCCTATAGAGTTTGGGGGAGGAATCAGGGATTTTGCTATTCTTAGAAAGGTTCTGGGTAGGGGAGTGAGATATGCCATTCTGGGGAGCCGGGCCCTTTCCTTGGATTTTCTAAAGAGGGCTTCTCAAGAATTTGGCGAGCGTATTATCGTTTCTCTGGATACCAGAAGGGGTAGAGTCCTCACCCAAGGATGGACTAAGGAGGCTCCCGTAGAAGCCAAGGATCTGGCTACAGACGTCTCCAGTATAGGAGTGAGGACGCTCATTTTTACCGACGCCGGCCGGGACGGGACCCTGGAAGGGGTCAATATCAACCTGATGAGAGATTTTGTCATCTCAGCTCAGGTAGATACCATTGTCGCGGGCGGCATATCTTCCATGGAAGATGTGAGGAAGATTCTCAAATTACGGGATTTAGGAGTGGCGGGAATCATTGTGGGTAAGGCCCTTTATACAGGTAGGATAAAGCTACCGGAAGCAATAAAACTGGTTAGGCCAGGCCGAATTACTTAAGGAGCTTAAGAAGTTGAGCCTTCTCAAAGAAGTCAAGTTTGATTCCAGGGGGCTTGTTCCGGCAGTTGTGCAGGACGTGCAGAATCTTGAAGTTCTGATGATGGCCTGGATGACGAAAGATTCTCTCCAGAAAACCCTGGCGACGGGAAAAGCTCATTTTTGGTCCCGCTCCCGCCAGAAAATCTGGCTGAAAGGGGAGGAATCTGGACATTATCAATGGGTGAGGGAAATACTGGTGGACTGTGATGCAGATACTTTGCTCCTGAAAGTGGAGCAAACTAGTGCTGCCTGCCATCTGGGCTACCGATCGTGTTTCTTCAGAAAAATAGACAGGGACGGGAATCTTAAGATGCTTGGAAAGAAGGTTTTTGAGCCGGCCAAAATTTACGGTAAGAAGACTCAAAGATCGAGCAATGAAAAGAATTAGGTGGAAAGGTGGACTCTTTTTTCTGATGGTTCTCCTTTTTGCATTGTGCCCCTTGGGCATTGGAATTCCAGCTTCATCTCCTACTATTCGGGTAAGGATCCTGCACAATAAATCCAGGGTGCAGGTGGGAGCCACGGGTAGCTACAAGATCCAAACGCCGGACTCGCTCAAGGAGTCCTCTTTCTTATCCTCTCATTCTGCCCTCACCGTCGAAGCAAGCCAGCAGGGGATCCGAGTATCAGGCAAGACCTGGGGCGCTCAGATATTGATTGAGTCGGGGGAAAGGCAGTCTCTAATCAGGGTAGGTTCCAGAAGATACCGCGGAAAGATTCTTGTTCGGCAAAAAAACTCTCTTCTGGAGATAGTGAACGAGCTTCCTCTGGAGGAATACCTCTGGGGTGTGATTAAGCCTGAGATTTCTCCCAAATGGCCCCGGGCTTCTATCCTAGCTTTCACTATCGCCGCCAGGACCTACGCCTTCAAGAAACTCCAGGATTCTTCTGCTAAAGATACTGGTTATCATATTTCCAGTGAACAGGACCACCAGGTGTACCGGGGGGTGGAGGGGGAGGATTCTTACGCCAGCGAGCTGGTAAATGAGACGCGGGGAAGAGTTCTCACCTATCTGGGTGAGATAATTGAAGCTAGTTATCATGCCTGTTCGGGAGGATACACCGCCTCCTCGAAGGACGTATGGGGGGGAAAAGATAGTCCTTATCTTGTGGCTAAGAGAGATGATTTCTGCAAGAAGAGCCCCTACTTTGATTGGGATTTCAAGATTGAGGTCACCGATCTAAGGGAGCGCTTGAAAAAGAGGGGAGTTGTCTTGGGCAGAATCTATCGGATTAAGCTTTTGGAGTTCGATGAAGGCAGGAGGGTGAGAAGACTCGAGATTCAGCATCAGAGAGGGAAGACGGATCTTACCGGGAAGGAGTTTCGGCAGGCTATGGGTGGAAGGGATCTGAAGAGCACCTTATTCACGGTAAAAAGACGTCATCGCTATTTTGTCTTTGAGGGGAAGGGCTGGGGACATGGGGTGGGACTTTGCCAGGAGGGAGCCAAGGGCATGGGGGAGCAGGGATATACTTACAAGGAGATTCTGGAGTTCTATTATCCAGGAACCACGGTAGAGATTCTTTATTGAGTCAATTTCTTGACAGTTTTGAGGCACATCTTTCCGAAGTGACATTCGGGACATGTTTGCCGCCCAAGACTGGAAGAAGAGGTTCTGAGTGGAGCAAGGGAAAATCATGCCGAGATACCTCTTGACAGAGTCGAAGGCATTTGATACCATACGGCCGGCACGTAAGATGTCCCTGGAAAGAAAAGCTGTTCTGGTAGTAGCAGATGGGCTGGGGGATAGAGCGGTAGAAAATGGCAAAACTCCCCTTCAGCTAGCAAAGAAACCTTTCCTTGATGGACTGGCCAAGGAGGGGTCTACGGGGTTGATGAGCACCCTAGGAAGGGGGATTATCCCCGGAAGCGATACTGCTCATCTAGCCCTTCTTGGATATGATCCCAATCTTTATTATGAGGGCAGGGGGCCTCTTGAGGCTCTGGGAGTAGGAGTAGAGCTCAGGGAGGGTGATGTTGCCTTCAGGTGTAACTTCGCCACCGCAGATAAATCCGGCAAGGTCATAGACAGAAGGGCCGGTCGCCTGTGGGAAGAGGGGAAAGAGCTAGTCAAATCTTTTCAGGGAATGGTGATAGAGGGAATTGAAGTCTTAGTCTTCTCCTCTACTGAGCACCGGGGAGTTCTCGTTCTAAGAGGGAACGGACTCTCTCCCGCCATCTCAGATACCGACCCTCATGCCTCAGGCCCAGTTTCGGTACCAGAGTCAACTCCCTTGGAGAAGCAAGAGAAGGCGAAAAAGACCGCCCGTATAGTCAACCAGGTGGTAGAGAGGAGCCGGGGTATCCTGTCCTCTCATCCGGTCAATAAAGAGAGAAAGAAGGAAGGAAAGCTTCCTGCCAATATTATCCTGACCCGGGGTGCCGGTATCTATAAAAAGGTTCCTTCCTTGGAGGATAGATACGGATTTACCAGTTGTTGTATTGCTGGGGCTGCTCTGTACAGGGGTGTGGCTAAGTACGTGGGGATGAGTATTATCGAAGTTGCCGGAGCCACCGGAAGATTAGACACAGACGTTGAGGCTAAGGGCAGGGCCTGCCAGGGAGCCTTGAAGAAGTTTGATTTTGTGTTCCTGCACGTCAAAGGAGCTGATAACGCCAGCCATGATGGTAACCTGGAAAACAAATTGTTGATGATCGAGAAAATTGATCGTCTGGCTCAAATTCTCAAAGATGAGGATGTCTACCTCATTGTTACTGCTGACCATTCTACTCCCCTTTCTCTGGGGAGGCACTCTAGCGATCCAGTGCCAGTGATGATCTCGGGGGAAGGAATCCGCCGCGACGGCGTATCCAGTTTCGATGAAATCTCTACCAGTAGGGGTTGCCTGGGACACCTCACCGGAATTGAGCTTCACCGCATTACGGTAGACCTCATGGGTTTTGCACATTTGGTAGGGTCTTAATGCAGAGGCCGGCATGAGATGCGATCCACAAGGAGGATCACAACATGATTGAGGTTAAGGTGGTTAATGTGGCTATTGATGCCAACTCAAAGATGCCCGTTATCGTGCTGAAAGAAAAAAGGGGTGAGAAAACTCTTCCTATATGGATCGGCCTCTTCGAAGCCCAGGCTATAGCTCTGGCACTGGAAAACGTGAAGCCCCCCCGTCCCCTCACTCATGACCTGGCCAAATCTTTGATTGAGAAACTTAAAGGGAAGGTGGACAAGGTAGTCATATCTGATCTTAAGAACAATACCTTTTATGCACACATATTAATAAAGCAGAATGGCAAAAGTATAGACGTGGATTCCCGCCCCAGTGACGCCATTGCTCT
>SDBS01006838.1_pt1 | contig 11087 bp, 10 predicted proteins | sample 2277091 | NCBI WGS metagenome assembly SDBS01 (sample SAMN10404972, study PRJNA504765) | marine sediment metagenome | isolation source: marine sediment core GS10_PC15, 163 cmbsf | place: Arctic Ocean: Southern Knipovich Ridge | collected 2010 | reverse complement strand
GATAACACGGTGGAATGTCGTACCATCATAGAATCCTTCACGTGCGAGAAATACGAAATTGTTCACCGTTACGGGAACATCACTGGCGAAAAGCTCCAGTACCATGCTCCCCTTCTCTGTTTCGATGGTAGCGGTGTACTGCTTACTGGTATCAATTGTCGTCGGTGGTGGTTCTGAGTAATTCATAATATAGTCTAACCTCACTTAAAATTTACTGCCTACTATTCAATTTAGCAATATAACCACACTATTGGCAACTTGGCGAGTGCTCCGGTACCTCTCGTGATTCAAGTACACCTAGCTTCGCTAACAGGCTGAAAAGAAACCCTCAGTAGTAGCAAGTACTACTAGGAATCGGCAATAGCAGAGACCGGGTACCAAGGTGAAGCCTGAGCATCCGGCCTTCTCATAGTCTAGGACAAGCCCATGAAGCCCGGTGAGAATCCCTGTGTTGAAATTCTAGGCCCTTTTCATCGCCGGATTATAGTGTTTGCTTCACGGTGCCAGTTATTGGATAAGAGGTCACTTGCATTAAGAAGGCCCTGAAGGTTTTTATATTGAGAGGAACTAATATTGGCTAGACCCAATATTTTAACTGCCTCTATCGCTGCCCTTGGGCCAGGTAGTGATTTCTTATTGCCGATATGTTTAGCCCAAGCCTCGTCAATGCGAAGCCACATATCCTCCACTTGGGTAGGTGCGGAGGCATTGGGAGCTTCTACATCAGCTAGCTCAATGGCGATGTCACCTGAACCTCTGGGGCGACTAAAGTGCAGGTAAGGTTGGTTCTCAATGAATTTGATGAAGGTGGAATAGTCGTAAGCACGAAAGTTAAAACTGGGGTCAAGTCGCCTCATAGTCTGATGCAGTTTACTTCCGAGAACTTTGCCATGCTCGTCTATTGATGCTGTTGCTGCACGTCTAACAAGGTCTTCGACCTCATCACTTGGTAATAATGGCTTTTGTTCGGCTTTCTTTATCCCCTTTGCTAAGTTCAGGTCGATAAACCTGTCACACGATTTCACCAAGGCATCGGGTGCTTTATTCTTATCGCCAGCACCATATACTGTTTTACCTGCTGACCTTAACTTCGTTACTAGTGGTACGAAGTCACTGTCCGAGGAGATAATCACAAAGGTATCAACTGTAGAAGTGTGGAGTAAGTCTACTGCGTCAACGGCCAACCTGATGTCGCTTGAGTTTTTGCCACCGGAAGATGTCCGCAATAGGTGAATAGGCTCTATACCGAATTCAAGTAGCTGGTTTTGCCTGTCACCGGCGGTAGCCCAATCGGCATACGCTCGCTTAATTATGATTCGCCCAACGTCAGCTATCTGGTCAAATAACCATTGCATTGCACTCAAACCGACGTTTTCAAAATCAATAAGTACTGCTATTTGCCTTTCAGCTATATACCCTGTAGTATTCATATCTCCTCACCTCCGGTAAGACGGTGTTCTACGGATTTGTCATTGTGGTTACATAGTTACACCATTGGCATTTTGGCGAATGCTCTGGTGCCTCCGGTGATTCAAGTACGCCCAGTACTTCGTCGATAAAGCTTAGGAAACCATGCTCATCCTTCTCTATCTCTATCCAGACGATTTCAGCTCCATAATTAAGCCGGTCAATGCTCTGCTGATTAACATTATCAGGGTAGAAGTATAACAGCCCTAATTTCGTAACTGGAGACAAAGACAATTTACCTGGGGCTGGATGCTCCAAAGCATAGGCATAAGCATGTAGCTGGCGGCTATACAGGCCAGATGATTCACTGCTGGGTTTACTGGTCTTGAAGTCAATGACACCGTATGACCCGTCATCAAAACTAAGCACGATATCGAACCTTCCGTTGATATAGCAAGTATCCTTATGGTTTGGCAGTTGGATGACATCCGACCTAACGTATTTCTCACCCAGGCTGACTATTCCAGAAGGAATGTCGGCGTGTAGCTCACTATTAGGCTTTCCATCATAGTGGTCTTTCAGCAGACTAGCGATTTTACTAAAGATAGAGGGTAAAGGCATTGACGGCTGGGCTATGTTATTTACTACCTTCTGGTAGAAACACCGCTTACAGCCGTTGTACAAAAACGTGAGGTCGGAGGGGCTTAGTTTATAGTTCATTTATTGTCCTCAAGGATTCAATCGTCTCCCTGATTTCCTTTCCTCATGCTGGACTATTTAGCTTATACAAAATGTGGAGAAACCTCTGAGTCGCTGGCCAATAACTAGTTTATTACTGTCAGCTTCTTTAACTAGTTCATTTAACCATTGTTTTAACTGTGAATGACTTAATAGTGTCTCAGACAATTGGCCCATGTTCTCTTCCAGAACACTTTGAACCAACGCGGACGCTTTGTTTATACTGTATTTTTGTGGCTCAGAGTAAATATGGACATTTGGAGGAGTGGTAGCTACAGTATGGGTACCTTGACTATTCGAAGATATCGGTAATCCACTTAGGTCGTTTATCCTAAGTGTCCACGTATCTCCAACTAAAGTCGGTGAATCTGAACGCATTTTAGTAAAAGTATTGTAATGCGGGAATATATAGTAGACGGCATTAGGGCGGCGATTGGCTAATCTCAAAAGATTGTTGTTTTGCCTATCGTTGATTGTGTACCGATATGGTAATTGGTCTCGCGGCTCAGACCTTGGTGCTTTAAACTGCAATGCCAAATGCATACCATTTGGTACGTTTTGAATTAACTCATCTATGCCGTTTCTTGCTTCCTGTTGCTGCTTCATTCCTATCCAAAAAGCACCGCTGCAACCAGACAATAAGCGAATGCTCGCTAATATTTCTGCACAGATATTTAATTCCAACGTCTTTTCTGAAACTCTTAAAGGTGACATGTAAGCCCTCCTGAATTTGTTACTAGATTACGGCAGATTTACTAAATACTTCGAGTGAGTTAATTATAGTCCCATTATCGAATATGTCAACACTTAGAGCGTCAATAAACCTGGGCGTGCGGAATGTGATTATGACGATATGGCGAGTGGTTAACGCTCGCTCCTGAATTTATCTATCTGCAGTTCAATAATTTCACGGTTAGCACCTAGTTCTACCGCTCGATCTAAGTCCTTCTGGGCCTCTGCATCCTTACCTAATATGACATAGGCTATCGCCCTATTGGTATAGGTTGTAGCATCTTGAGGATTAATGCGGATTGCCTTACTGAAGTCTTGTAATGCCTGCTCGATTCGATTCATATTAAGATATGTATAACCCCGATTACTATAGGCTATAAAAGCATTTGGCTCTAGCTCAATCGCTTTACTGAAATCAGTTATAGCCAAGTCCAGCTGTCCTTTCTCACCATAAGCCCAGCCCCTATTGTTGTAAGCGAGTGCTAGATTGGGGGCAAGTTCGATAGCTTTGTTGCAGTCAGCAATGGCTAGGTCCCATTGACCTAGGTTATCATATGTATAGCCTCTGTTAGCATAGGCCTCAGCGTGATTGGGATTAATCTTGATGGTCTCGCTGTAGTCAGCTATTGCCAAGTTGTACTCACCCTTGTCGAAATAGCAAAGGCCGCGGTTATAATGGGCTATATCCCACTGAGGGTACGTTTCGATAGCTTTACTAAATTCTGATATGGCCCCATTAAGGTGTCCTTGCCCCGCAAAGGCAACACCATTGTCGAAGTGCTGCTTCTCTCCTTCAGTGGGGTGTATTTCAACTTGAAGGCACCCTACTAATAGTGAGGCAGCGCCTAATGACAATAAAAGCATCCACTTCTTCTTCATCATAACCTCTATTCGCTTTCAGTCCTTGGCTTGGTTATGGGTCTGTCATTATCGCTCTCGAAAACATTACTTTGATTCTTGAGGCACAAAAGGACAATCACTCCAATCCAAGTCAATAGATACCAAAGCAAGTGAAGCAAACTCCTATTCTTCTTCCGCAGAACCCATCCAGTTGCAAAGAGGATTATTGCTGGAGCACCCAGTAACCCGATTCCGATTGCCCATCCTCCAAAAGCATCACTGGTTATAATAGGACCTACCTGTACCACGGTAACAGAATCAGAATGCCAACCTAAATCACCACCAAAGGTAACCCAAAATAGCGATGCTAATATCCAACTTAGAACCAAAGTCAGATTCAGATGTTTTTTAAACCAACTCATCTTTTCTGACTTCCATCCACGTATCAGACAGTACACACCTATAGCTATAGGAACAGCACTAAAGATGACTAGTCCAGTTATCACACCTATGTGAGGTGCAGTTACCATTGTCGAAACACGTATCAACCAGTATAATGCGACAAGACAGAGTAGTGTTACTCCAACCCAAAACAAACCACTTTTTCTTTGACTTGGTGACTCTTTCATTCATACGCCCTGGATAAAAATTACACTATTCCAAACCCAACAGGGCACCAGCCATCGCCATTAAACTAGACGTACTTCAGTTGCCAGTGTACTCCAACAGATGGCGGGCTATAGTTTCATAAAATTTCCATTGTTCTCGGGATGGGCTAATCACTCGGTCACGCTTGGAAGGGAGAGATATTGTCCAGCACCCGCACTCTGGATAGCTCAATATTTCTATGTCCTCCCTCAGCCTAACCAGGGCTTCTTTTAGTGGAACATCTTGATTGAGTCGTTTGATGAGGTCGCCCCCCAAGTTGCCTCTCCACTGAAGGTCAATAACTCGTCCAAATAATGGCACATTCTTTACTCGGACAGACTTTCCGTACTCGCGTGTAGGCATTTCATACCCTGCCCAGAACATAGTGGAATCCGGGAACAGGGTAGAATCTGGTATCAAGTAGACAATTTTGTAGTACGAAATACCGTAGCCATAGTGCCCGGAGTATATTGTTATGAGCACATTAACCAAGCGTATTGGACTATGCCGCACTTCTATCAAGCCTATCGATGTGTTTGTGCTTTCGAAAGGCTCTGCGCCCCAATCGGCGACTGATTCTTCTGGTAATAGGCTTGGTTCTACCAACCGAGCATCTACTCCGATGACGCACAATTCGGCGCACAGCCCAACTCCTTTCGGCGGTTGCGCACAGACTAGAGTCTGGTAAGGCAATTGACGACTCCATACGTCTCTCCACCTTAGCCTGCGTCGCGCTATTTCCGCCGCATCTCGCGTACTTTTTAGTGCACTTGCCAACGCGCCAGCATCATACACCGCTTCCATCTCCAATTCCATTGTTTGACCATGCCCGGAGGCATCGCGGTATCTTAGCGTAACCGTGCCGGGGACGGCTTGTGTTACTGCTCGTATATTTACTATTTCAGTCCTAACAGACCAATCCTTTATTCTGACCAAAGGAATCTTCAGTGGTTCCTCTGCCTCAATTACTACATGGCCTTGAGTGACAAGGCAGTGGACCTCTTCAGGTTTCCTGTGCGGAAGGCTCAACTTGGCCTTTGTCTTGTAAAGCATTATTTCATTGTTTTTATATTCAACCTCATCCATTGCATGCCTCTTTTAACTCCAAATCAAAAAGGGTGCCAGCAACCGTTCATTCTACGGCCATCAGCACTCCATTTCGTTGCCACTATTATATTCCTGTTTGATTATCGTATAGGTATTAGTTCAAGCGAGCTAATTATACTCCTTTCTGTAATTGTGTCAATACGTGTTCGGATGTGGTTAATATGGAAGTTGAAATAGCGGTTTGAGGCTAGCTTTTAGTAACTAAGTGTGGAGGCTCGTTTAACATTTTGATATATAATGTTAAGTGATTCCAGATAGGGAATAACCGGGTCTGTTAACAGGTTATCTTAACAAGGTGGCCGATTTGCAAACTCCCTACTACCTTGTATTTGAGCCGAAAACTTTCAGAATTTTTCAGCAGCAAGTGGATTGCCGTTCTCTTTTCATGTCAGGTCAGTGAGGTTTGAGGACAGATTGAAGCTGTATTCTGCCATAGTAGGCTGATTCGGTATCGTTCTTTTTTGGTTGACATAGCGCTTTAGCCTTTCCTATAATGCATTTAATATGAGCGAACAAACTTTCAAAGATGGACTGGTAGCTATAATCAGCTTTTTTGTTACTTTGGCTTTGTGCGCAATTATTGCGGATTACCTGAATTTCGCTATGGTATGGTTTCTCATCCTGTTGGTAATTATGTACCTCATTGTTCTGTTTACTTATTTCAGGTATTTCAAATAATCTACGCAACACAAAAAGTAGTAAAAATCCCAAAGTAGGCATAATTATACAAATCAACCATAGATATGGTACTTCACGAAGATAATCTATAGCGCTAACCAATATGTCTCCTATCATAAAGGAGCTGAATCGTGTTCTGCCACAGTGTAGAAGGATTCACCTTTTCTACGCAGGTCCTACGGGAGGAGCGATTGTCTTGGGGCAGACTATCAATACTCGAATGAATCCAGAGATCGCCTTGTATGAGTATAACCGACAAAAAACTCCCAAATACGAGCATGTTTTGAACCTAAAGTAGCCTGCTACTATGGAAGCATTCTGGACTTTTCTTTGAGAAGAAGCAGTTAATCCCCGCGTTACAGTAGTTATTTGTTTCTCATACAAGGAATTACCTCAATTATTTGATATTTTGACAATAAAATCATAAAATCAGGGTGTCGGTTGACCTAGTGTCTTGACACCCTGATTCTTTTCAAAACTCCCCGGCAGGGATGGTCTTCCAGCTTTGGTAGGCCGTACAGGTCTCGAACCTGTGACACCCTGATTAAAAGATACAAGAGGTTTGTCCCTGAGCGTAACAAAGAATAAAGTCTAATACCACAGAATATCGGATTTAGATTCAGGTGGTACTTACTAGTACCACCTTGTCATTTATGGTGGTGAAAAGTTCGTTAGCAAAAATGTTAGCAAATCATAGTTTGGGTAAAAATGAAGTTATATTTATATCTTAACAATCTTGCGGCTAGACGAATAAAGTCTTGGATTATCTTGTCTAATGTCAAACATCCTGCAACAGCGTTCCTTTTCAGAACGATCAGCCTCATAAAGTGTTAATCTATTGTAGGCCATACGCCTAAGTATTGATTTGCCTATGGGATTTTTATCCAGATCATCTAATAATTTTGACATAGCTTCCAGAGGTAACTGAGCTTGGCTTTCTAATTTTATAGCGATGTCAATTAATCGAACTGGTAAAAGGTAATTGTAGTTCTCAAGGATTTCTCTATAAATGGGGTACAATTTAACTGTACCAACATGTCTAGCAACAGCAATTATGCCATCAGAAGTTATCAAAAAAGCCCTTACAAAAGCAGTTGCCTTAGCAACTATATTTAGCTGGGCATCAGTTGGCATACCCTTTCTTTCAGGAGGAAGTTTAATCATTTCCTTTTCGATAGCGTATTTAATGGTGTCTTTAACTTGTTCAAGAAACGCATCGTAAGAGAGGGCAAGTCTGGTGAGTATTTCTTTTAGTACGCGTAGGCCGAGTAAATAAACCTCTTCAGTTATAGGATACTTCTCTGGACCTTCCAAAGAAGTAGCAAAATTCTTCACAACGTGCCCCAGAATACGTACCATCCTATACCCTCTAGTAATCGCCTTGATGGCTTCATCGATTTCTTCTTCATCTACAGGAGTTGCTAATTTTGCTTTGTTTTCCGCTTCCAACTTGCGTTTTCTACGTTCTTGGTCCAATTTTTCATCGATTAATTCTCTTATTCTTCTTGGTTTTTCCTCAGGCAATTGCATTGGTACATTAAAGTCATGCCTGTTTATAAAAGCCACGTCGTTGTCGAGGTCTGTCGGATCATTATGCGAAAACATCTCCTTGGCAGCCTGTAATATGGTGTTACGAATATATGGATTCTCGGACAGGTAACTTAAGAAAAGTAATATATTCTCGTTCTCTTCAGTATCGATGTGAGCTGCCAACTGAGATATGGTTTCCTTAATTTGGCTCTCGTATTCAGACTTCTGTAAGCGACTATTCAATGCTCTAGCAATGAAGTAGTAATAGATATATGGATACCTGAATTCGAAATAACCACTTTCAGCCTTAATCATTCCGGCACGGGTTATATCGATTACAATGTCTTCATAGGGTAAGTCAATGTAACGAAGTTTAAACGTCTGTAAATAAGACGTGTGAAATGATTCGAGTTCGTAAGAATCAACTCTGACCACCTTATTTTGATGCATATGATATGCAAGCTCAGAAAGGTATCTGTATTTTAAACTTACATCATGTATTTTTATTGGAGGTCGGTGTAAAGATGTGGTTATTAACCATTCATAAAAGAAGCCGAATGATCCCCTATCTTCATGAGAAAGTACAGGAGCGTTTGTACCAATATCATCAACCGATTGGGCAACAGTGAGTATATAGAAAGGATAAGACGGAGCAACACTCGGTCTTAAAATAGTTTCACATTTTTCCTTCACTTCTTTTATCTTAGTATCAAGTGCTGCTTCTTTAAATGTATCTTCCTGACCTAGTAAGAGCCATTTCTCCACTATGTTATTTCTTAAAACGTTTCCAAACTCTGGAATAAATACACGACTACAACTTAAGAGAAAATCATTCGTCTCGGTTTCAACTATTTCCTGTACGGCAATTATACTGGAACTGGATATAAGAGCTAAATTAAAATGATTGTCTATATAATCAAAAAGACGTAGTTTGGCTTTTCTATTTATATCTACGTTCTGTAGATCATCGATAATGATGGCAACATTAGCCGAGTCAAGCTGTCAGAAATCTTGTAAGTATTGATTTCCGTATATAGACTCGAAAGCAGCACTGAAGATTTGTTTTAGCCTTGTAGGATTTCCCGTTTTAATCTTTTCGCCATCAATCCAAATTGGAACAATACCATTCTTTCTGTATTCACGAAACATTACCTTTAGAAGAGATGTTTTACCTGAATTTTCAGGCCCAAATAATATTACCCTTTTATTGGTCATTAAATAGTCAAGAGTTGAACTTGATGGAATAAAGTTACCTTCGGGCTTATCTGATAGCTCCTCAAGTTCTGGGAAAACGTATATGTCATCAATAGTAAGATCAGGTTTTCTTGGATGACTTAAAGGTACTCCCGGTGCCTCAAAAAAATCTAAATATGCTTGTGTAATAATGAATTTATCTTGTTTTAAACTCTTACTTCGAGGTATATCAAACCAATCGTATTCGTTTGGAATATATAAAGTATCACGCCAAACATACTTGGTATATTTCATACTTCGATTAGGAACATCAATGAGGATGGTATTAAAAGTGCTATCTTCGTTTTCATTTTCCTTCTGTAATTCACCACCTAAAATATATTGTCTGGTTTCTTCATCTAAGTAGGTAGTTGCTTGATATGACGAACTATGTTCGTGTCCAGTTATAATAATGTTTGAAGTAGATTCAATTGTTTCGCAGAATGCTTTTGATACATCTGATCTGATCCAATGGTATGGATGGTGCAGTAATGCAAATACAAGATCAGCAGATTCATCAGCTGTAGTCTCGGTAATCAGATGTGTGGGAAATAGAATATCCCCATGTCCTTTATCTGGCAAGGACATCCAAGCAGTATTATAACCAATAAATTTTATTTTTGTATTATCAGGAAAAGAAAAAATACGCTGAAAGACGAATCGCTCATTTGTACTCTTCATTCCTGAAGACAATATAGAGGAACACCAATCGAAATAATTTTGCATTGGCGTCAGACAATCAAAAAGCATACCCGTTTTTTGAAGAAGTTGTTGGTCTTCAATAATATCACGGATAATTTGTTCTCTTGTATCACCGTGGAATTCTGGCTCAAAGCTACAGTCATGGTTGCCAGGAACCACAATGTAATTGATGTTTGCACATTCTCTTATTGATTTTATTTCTCTCTCAATTTCTGATAGGAATTTACTTGCAAGGTCATATTCCATCTTCTTTCCGGAATATGCCACGTCTCCTGAAATTAATACCCAAATATCATTAATATCACTTATTTTATCCTTCAAGGCATTTTTAATTTGTGAAACCCTACTTAGTATAGGATCCTTATCTGTTTTAAGATGAATATCACTGAAATGAATAAGTAGAACAGGCATACTTCACCTCCGATTTAAGGAGTAGCAGGTAATAATTTAGTTTTGTCTAGAATTTCTTTTCCATTTTTCTAGGTATCTTATTTTATCACTATAATCAACCCCATTAATACCGTTGGGCAAAATTTATATAGATATTTTTGTCAAATAACCTAACGGATCACTTGACAAAATAATAGTTACAGTATATTATACTGTTACAGTATGTAATACTGCTTTATGGAGTGGAGAAAATGCCAATTAAAGTAGCTAAAGGAAGAGGAAGAGGCGGAACATTTATTCTGAATGCCGGTATTCGTGTCTCAAGACGAGAACTGCAAGTCCTGGCTTTAATTAGCGGTGGCGCAACAATAGAAGAGGCAGCAACAAGATTAGGCGTTAACAAACAAACGATTAGCAACCATATGCACAGTGTTGTAAAGAAGCTACAAGCAAAGAGCCAAATTCATGCTCTGGTACTAGCATTAGAAAATGGAATGATAGAAATAGAGCAAAAGAGGAGGATGGTTAAAAAAGGCGCTGAGGATTACTTAATATGCATGTTCTGTGGGAAAGCGTTTGAATGGGATGAAATCATTGAAGAAAACAATGAACCTTTTACAGTTAACCATGTTAGATATGAGCCACCACCAGACTTAAAATGCCCGCACTGCGGTGGATTCGCTTTGGAAGCATGGTCTTGGGAAGAGTATAGAGAAGAACATCCGGAATGCCATGAAATACCTGAAAAGGACGTAGTTTATCCGGTATATGGACTGATAGAAAAGAATTACGAAAGATAATAAAAGGAGAGGTTAAATAATATAAGACTTGAGAATGAAGTCGGCTCGCCTGAGATTAACACGAAGAGCCGATGTAATGAACAAGTAGCACATAGCGAAGCGGAGTGCCAAGGTCGTAACAATATGAACGAAGATTGTATTAGTAGCAGAATGTTTGACGAGAGTTACTATGTTAAAGGTACAACCTCACGAAGATTACCCCCCTGAGGAAGGCAGGTACGTTCGAGGAAATGACTATTCGCCCGTTGCTGTGGCGATTGTCCTAAATTGTGACGAAGATAA
>SDBS01006836.1_pt1 | contig 11090 bp, 10 predicted proteins | sample 2277091 | NCBI WGS metagenome assembly SDBS01 (sample SAMN10404972, study PRJNA504765) | marine sediment metagenome | isolation source: marine sediment core GS10_PC15, 163 cmbsf | place: Arctic Ocean: Southern Knipovich Ridge | collected 2010 | reverse complement strand
TCGTGTCGGGGCGATTCTCGCCGGTAAACACCAGCATCTTGAAAACACCATTGCCATCCTGCATCATGCTGACACCGGTCTTCACACCATAGCAGAACTGGCCGATACAGGTGGGCCCCATCGCTGTGCGTTTCATCGGTTCGTTTCCCGATACTTGCGGTGACCTATGTTCGTACATGTTCGACGCCGCCCTGCAGGACGACCCAGCCAAGAGTGGTACTTACTACTCGGATTCCCATGTTTTTTTTGACGGATTCGGGACATCCCAGCAAGTGACTTGACAAGGCTAAACCAAACGTAGACAATAATCGATATTGTTTGTTTGTCAAGAGGTCCTCACGCTGGATCGGAAACATGCTGACTGAAACCAGAAAATGGAAGATCTACGAATTCCTCCGCCAGCGCGGCGCCGTACGCGTAAACGAACTCCAGGGGGCGTTCTCCGCCAGTGACATGACCATCCGCCGTGATTTGCAGGGCATGGCCCAGGCCGTTGCCGTGGGAGACGAGCCGTGAGAGCATTGGTTTTGCACGGTCCGGGCGACTACCGTCTCGAGGAGGATTGGCCCGAGCCGGCACCGCGGCCGGGATGGGCCACGATCCGCGTGCAACATGCCGGCGTGTGCGGCTCGGACCTGCCTCGGTTTGGCACCACCGGCTCGTATCATCACCCGATGATTTTGGGCCATGAATTCGCCGGCGTTGTCGAGACTCCCGCTCCCCACAGCAAGCGTTTCCGCGGCGGCGAGCAGGTTGCCGTTTTGCCCATCATACCCTGCGGAGACTGCTGGGCCTGCGACGAGCATGAACCGTTTCATTGCAAGGACTACCAGTTTCTGGGCTCCCGCAACGACGGCGGGTTTGCGGAGTTGTGCCTGGTCCCCGAAAACAATCTTTTCGAACTGCCCGAAGGCGTTGCTCCGCGTTTGGGGGCGTTGATAGAGCCTCTGGCCGTGGCACTGCACACAGTTCGACGCTCGGGTTATAGCGGCTCGGGCAGTGCTTTAGTCATGGGGGCCGGTCCCCTGGGGCTGCTGATCGGGCTGTGGCTGAAGATGCTCGGTGCCGATCGGGTGGCTGTGGCGGACGTCCGAGAAGCGAGTCTCGACGTAGCGCGGCGTATGGGCTTCGAAGAAACCGTACATCTGGCTGACGACAACTGGACGGGCAAAGGTGGATCGTTTGACTTTGTGTTCGAAGCCGCCGGAGCACAGGCGGCCCTGCTTCACGCCTTGGAACTGGCCCGCGACAAGGGAACCATCACCGTTTTGGGACGGAGCACCACCGATACGGTGATCCCGCAGGAGAAGTTCGAGAAGTTCATGCGCAAGGAACTCAGGCTGATCGGCTGCTGGGGCTATCGCTTCGACGGAGAGGAGCCGGTTGTTCGGCAGGCGCTTGCCGATCGCCGGTTTCACCTGGACCCGCTCATCACCCACGAGGTGTCGCTTGCCGAATCGCCCGGGATCATCCGGGAAATGATCGACAAGTCGATCTATTATTGCAAGGTGATGATTAACATCTAGTAGTCAAAGGAAGGGCCAACATGAAAGCGGCTGTTGTTCACGGCATCGACGACTTGCGAGTGGAAGAGGTAACTTTGCCCGCGGTGCCGGAAGGATCGATCCGAGTGAAGGTAGAAGCCTGTGGCATTTGCGGCACTGACAAGCGGATCTACCGCGTCGGCGATCATCGGGCCGGTTATCCTGTAATCACCGGCCATGAGATCGCGGGCATTGTCGAGGCCATCGGTCGGGGCGCCAACGGGCTGGCCGAAGGCGATCGTGTCTGTGTGGCGCCGGGCCACGGATGCGGCAAGTGTCGGATGTGCCGAAGCGGACAGCCGAACGTCTGCACGCGCCCGTTTCCCTCGCTGGGGTACAAGGTCAACGGCGGTTTCGCGGAATATTTGGCCGTGCCGGAAAACATCTTTCGGCTGGGGTTCGTCAACCCGATTCCCGAGGGACTCACGTTCGATCAGGCGGCCATGTCGGAGATCGTGGCCTGCTGCCTCAACGCGCAACAAAACACACCGGTGCGGGAAGGCGATTTCGTTTTGATCATCGGTTGCGGGCCCGCCGGGTTAATCCATTCGGTTCTGTCGAGACGCAAAGGGGCGCGGCGGATCGTCATTACCCAACGGACAACCCAGCGGCTGGACATTGCACGGGCCAACTTCCCCGTCGACCGGACTATAGCCTCCAATGAGGAGGATCTCGACGCGGCGGTTCTGGACGAGACGGGTGGCGAGGGGGCCGATGTAATCTTTGTTTGTGCCCCGTCGCGAGAAGCCCAGGAAACGGCCGTGCGGCTGGTTGCACCACGGGGACGCATCAATCTGTTCGGCGGGTTGCCGAAAGACGATCACGTAGTTCACCTGGACGCCAACGCGTTGCACTACAAGGAGTTTTTCCTCGGCGGAGCCTCGTCTTCACTGCCCGAGGGAAACCGGGAGGCCCTGAGGTTGCTGGCCGAGAGAATCATCGACCCCGACTTACTGATCTCCCATCGGTTCAGTCTCGATGATATTGTAGAAGGTTTCGGCGCGGTCGCACGACGAGAGGCAATCAAAGTCGTCATCAATCCTTGACCGCAGTGTAACCTTCGGCCGGGCGGAGGCAATTCGCGAAGCTGAGGAAAGGACACCGCCGGCGTTACGAAATCTGAGAACATGAACAAAAGGACTCGCGAGCAACTAAAAGTTGTAGCGATATTGTGTTTGGACGACCGGGGTCTCGAGGCCGCGGCGAATCGCAACTATAGCAACATCATTCAACGTATCGAGGAACAATGTGCCAGCAAAACACCTTTAGGAACACATGCCAACTGATTCTCGGTGAAATCCGTTCCGCTGTTGATGCCGTGGACCCGGATCAGGTAGCTCAGTTGATCGAGGCCATATTGGCGGCAGAGAAGGTCTTCGTCGTTGGCGTGGGACGGGTTATGCTTTCGCTCTCGGCGATTGCCAAGCGTCTGAACCACTTGGGAATCTCCACACACTGCGTCGGCGACATCAACGAGCCGGCCATCACCGACCACGACTTGCTGATCGTCGGCTCGGGCTCGGGCGAGTCGGTCGTGCCCGTGGCCATCGCCAAGGTCGCCCGAACCCACCATGCGAAGATCGCCTATCTCGGCTCGAATATGGAAAGCACCGTCGCGCGGCTATCAAACGTTCGGGTGCGGATCCCCGTTCAAACCAAGCTCCACTTGCCGGACGAGATCCCGTCGCGGCAGATCATGACCAGTCTTTTCGAACAATCGCTGTTCATCCTGGGCGAAGCCATCTCGCTGGAGATCGCCAAGCAACGCGACTTGGACATTAAACAACTATGGCGACACCACGCTAATCTGGAGTAGGAACACGATGCGACATCGTGTCCAGCAAATTTCAGTACCTTCTGCGGGAACTTCAAGCCAAGTTACGCAGTTAGATCATCGATGGTATAAGGACTTTACGTTCATTTTCAGTGTCAAAGGAGAGCAGATGGCCTTGACAGCAAAAGAGAACTTCTTGCGAACTATTCGCCATAGATCGCCGCAATGGGTACCCAACGGAATGGAGTCAGTGATCAGAATAAAATCACCCGTTGTTGAACGGCCGGAACAAGCCGGAAAGGACACATTTGACGTGGAATGGTCGCTGCAAACAGGAGCGCAAGGTGGAACATATCCAACTCCCAACGGAAATCCCATTACGGATCTGTCGTGCTGGCGCGAGCAAATCACTATGCCGACTCTGGGTGAGATCGATTGGTCTTCCGTGAAGGTAAACGCAGATGAAGTTGATCGAACCGAGTGTCTTGTCTCCGGATTTGTCGAAATGGGCTTGTTTGAGCGGTCCTATCTACTCCTCGGGATGGAAAACGCCCTAATCTCGTTTTTCACGGCCCCACAAGCCATGGCCGAACTCGTTGCTGCCATTGCAGACTACAAAATCGAACTGATTGAACATTTCGACGACGCGATCAATATGGACATTCTCTGGTACGGAGATGACTGGGGTACGCAAGACAATCTCTTCATGCCTCCCGACACTTGGCGACAAACCATCAAACCACATACGCAACGAATATACGATTGCCTGAAGAAGCGAGACATCATCATCAACCAACACTCATGTGGAAAGATCGAAGACATATTCTCCGACATGGTGGAAATGGGAGTTGACATCTGGAACCCCTGTCAACCATGCAATGATTTGGCTGGCCTAAAGCGGGCATTTGGGGAGGAAGTTGCCTTTTGTGGGGGCATTGACAGTCAGTTTGTTCTCGACAAACCTGGGATCACCACGGAGGAAGTGAGGGTCGAAGTCCGCAAACGCATAGACGAATTGTCTGCCGGTGGCGGCTATATTGCAGCCCCCAGTCATCGCGTACCTTATGACCAAGAACTCATTGATGCGATGAATGATGAAATCGCTGTCTACGGGCGACATATATATCAGCAACAAACATAGAAGGACAGCGCGTCGCCCAGACCAGGCGCTGCATCGCTACAGCGGTTCTTTCTAAGGGTGATAAAAGTGATACTAACGAGTTCGACCTCTGCGTCTCAGCAAGGTCAGGCCGCCGAGAAGCAGATAACCCAGCGTGGCCAATTCACAAGTAATACTTGAGATAAACACTTTATCAATGCCCCACACTCTAATCCACCAGTTCCCTTTCGATTTGTTCGAGACTCTTGCCCTTTGTCTCGGGCAAGCGCAGGAAGATGAATACAAAGCCAGCAGCGCAGATCGCCGCATATAGCCAAAAGGTATTGGCCGGACCCAGGGTGCGATTGAGAATAGGGAATGTATAGGTGAGAATGAAGCAGGCAATCCACAATAAGGAGACGACCACGGATATCGCCGCGCCACGAATCCTGTTCGGGAATATCTCCGAGATCAGTACCCATGTCACGGGCGCCAGGGAGAACGCATAGCAGGCAATTGTCGCCATCACGGGGATCACCACGATCAGCCCCTTCAGGTGGAAATGGTAGCAGAGACCGATCGCTATGTGGCAGATGGTGATTCCAGCACAGCCGATTAGCATCAGCGGCCGTCGGCCGAAACGGTCCACGGTCTGGATGGCGAGGAGGGTAAACAAGAGCGATACAATACCAGTGAGGACAATGTTGAAAAGCATGGAACTGATGCCGTAGCCGGCCTCATGAAAGATCTCCTCGGCATAGTTGAATATCACGTTGATCCCGCTCCACTGCTGAATCACTACCAAGGTGATACCCAAAAGTAGGATCCGTAACATCTTCGGTTCCAACAGATCTCGAAAACGCACGTGGCCAATTTCCTCGCGGGTGAGCGTGTCTTGGATATCCGTCACCTCGGCGTCTGCGTGTCGCTGGCCCCCAATGCGGACCAGAATGCGACGTGCCTGGTCTGACATGCCGTTCTTGACCAGCCAGCGAGGACTTTCCGGAAGAAATAGGGCGCTAAAAAGGAACACCAGCGAAGGGAAGGTCACGGCCGTGAACATCCAACGCCAAGCATACTGGCCGTTCCAGGACTGTCGAATCATCTCCGCCGTCGCGCCATCGGGCACCGTATCGGCAATCACCCAGTTGATGATCTGCGCGCCTAGGACACCGATAGAGATCGCCATTTGGTTGACGGCTACCAATTTCCCTCGCATGTGTGCGGGGGCTATCTCTGCGATGTACATCGGTGAAAGGTTTGCCGCCAAACCGATGGCCACGCCACCTGTGATGCGCCAGACAACGAACCAGAAAAATGTGGGCGCCCAACCGGTCAGGAGAGAGGAAATTGCGAACAGAAACGCAGAAGTTAGCAACAGCTTCTTACGTCCGTACTTGTCGCTTAGAACCCCAGTAATCAGCGATCCCAGCAGACACCCCAACAGCGCGCAACTGTTGGCCCAGCCTCTTATATCGCTGCTGCTGAGCACGAAGAACTTTTCAAAGAACGGCTTGGCTCCGCCGATGACCACCCAATCGTAGCCAAATAACAGTCCACCCATCGAGGCCACGCCGGCAATCAGCCAGATGTATGCCATGTTGTAATCAGAAGAGTCCGTCATGGCGCGCGGTCGGGGGGAGGTCATCATTTGCTTCCTTGGATTCTGTCGGCGTTGGCCGTCAAGCTGCGTCGCTGTCTTGGATGGCTTGAAATACGGCGCGGATGTTTTCCACCGGGACGTTGCTCTGAACATTATGGACGCTATTGAACACAAACCCGCCATCCGGGGCAAAGATATCGATCCGTTCGCGGACCTGCCGGTAGACCTCGTCGGGCGTGCCGAACGGCAAGGTTGTTTGTGTATCGATGCCGCCGCCCCAAAAGACCAAATCCCGTCCGAACTCTTTCTTGAGCTGCCGGGCATCCATGCCCGTTGCTGAACATTGCACTGGATTCACAACGTCATATCCGACGTCAATCAGATCTGGAATCAGTGCCCGGACGGAGCCACAACTATGAATGAAGGTTTTCCAGGAAGTCAGCTTATGGATTTGGTCATTGACTGCCTTGTGGAATGGCTTAAACAAGCGGCGATAGGTGTCTAGCGATGAAAACAGCCCTCGCTGCGTACCGAAATCTGTGCCGCCTACAAAAACCACCTGGAACATATCGCCGACCGTCTTGGCCATCAATTCGATGTTCTTCAGCGCGAACTCGCATTGCCGCTCGAAAACCTTGTATACGTAATCAGGCCGAGTGGCGGTTGATATATACCATTCCTCCACATCGCGGATGCCCTTGGGATGCTTCAACCACGGGGCAGGTATCAAGCCGATGTCACCGAACCCCATCCCAGGCAACGTGGCGTAAATACCGTACGGCGATTGATGATAAGCTTGGTGAGCGGCCTGACGGTAATGGGAAAGGTCGGCATCCGTAAGCAAGCCAAACTCCTCACAGTTGTCTTCGGGATTGAGCTGGTTCTCGTCCAGTGGTGGCTGCCGACAGAGAGGATCGAAGAAATAGCTATGCTTCGGCATCACCGCGCAGGGCGGAACCGTGGTGTCGCCCTCCGGATACATGAGTACATCGCCTTTTTCGTTATAGGTGACATTGAACTTCTCCGGCACTAGTACGGGAGTTCCGTCATTCATTGTGAACGGCTTCCAGCCCTCCCCGGCAAAACCGAATGCCATCTTCGGGGTTGGAATGCCAATCACATCGAGTCGGAGCTTCTGGCGTAACTCCTCGTCGATCTCTCCCAACATCTGATAGGGTTCTATGATCTTGACGCGATAGTCGCTCTTGCCCAGGACTGCCTGACGTAAGCGATGAACGGCGCCGGCTCCCATTCCTGTTTGTGCACCGGCACCGAAATCCACGCACACACGGTCCGGCGTTTGATGGTTCAGTGTCGCGGTCAATCGTTCTCGGGATGTCATTTGTGCTGCCTTTCCGTCATCTTTTCTGAGATACAAGCTGCTTGAAGGTTGCTATGCGTGGAAGATCACCGGGAGGGGACTCCACATGAAGCCTTTACAATACTTAGCGTGAGGGCGACTGACAGGTTTCTCCGACCAACCCGGCCTGCTTAGCACTGGGGAACCATGGATCTCACGCCATCCAGCGGTCAATCTTGTGGGTCACCCGACTAGTGGGTCGAGTGTTTCCCGAGGAATCTTTACGGATAGCCTCTCAGTGCCGGACCCGTGTGACGAGCGCCCTGCGACGCGTACGCGAGACTATTTTTCTAAGTCGAAGGTGAACTCATTCTCGCCGTCCAGCACGACCTCTTCTTCCAGGATGGTCTCGTCGTTGTACTTGGCCGGAATGTAAGGCTCGCGGCGGATTGTGCCCATGACTGGGTCGCGTACGCCCACTTCGCGATCGGCTATGATCGCTACCCGTTTTTTGCCGGCCCTGGCCCTCAGGCTGAACTTGCCGTCGACGATCTTGGTGGCTTCCGGGGCTAGCGACACGTCGACCGGTGAGAAGACGATGTGGCCCTTCGGTATCGCGACGTTGTCGAAAGTGACCGAGCCGGAAACCGGATAGGTTTTCGGGCCGGAGGGGCCGCAGCCGGTCGACAGCAGCACGAGTAGATAGAGCAGGGGTAAATGCGCCCGGGGTCTCATCGTAGTCCTCCTTGCTGGAATCAGATTCGATTGGGCCCGTGCGTCCGGCGGCACGGCCCCGCTGAGTTGGTCAATCAAAGCTTGCCAGAACCTCGCCGCCGTCTCGGCTCCCGAATGCTCGAAACACTTCCGCGTCGATGTCATCGACGATGAAGTTGACCGACCCGTCGGCCATCCCCAGGTTGACTCCGCCCGGGTGGTAGCTCCGCACGGAAACGAACACATTGTTGCCGGTAAAGATGCAGGGGGCTTCCGGTAAGGGATTGTCCGAACACCACATAAATTGGTCGGGCACTTTGGTGTTCGGGGGCATCCGCGTACTGAACGCGACGCCGGTGTGTACGGGATTATAGTAACGACCGCGGATGTCGTGGGAGTCGGTGTCGGGACTGAGTATCAATTCGCTGACCATGGCCGTGTGCGTGGTGCCGTCGGAGATCTCCGCAATGCGGACTTTCGAAAGGGCGAAAAACAGGCCGTCCAGATCCGCGCTGCTGTCCGATCCGCCCGGGTTGAAGAAGTCGCTGCCGGCAGAGACCACGAAATTGCCGGAGAACCCTTGGGTCGGCTGGCCGTTTAAGCCGCCCCAGAACGTGTGAAGCTTTGGGCTGGTGGGGTCCGACGCACACATCAACGTTGGGATCGCTTCGGCCGAGCCCGGAAATCCGATGGCGCTGGCGCCGGAACTCATGTACGTGTTGAACCGCTCGTAGAGGCTTACCTGCTCCAGATAAGGGAGCACCTGGTGCATCCAACAACGCCGATCCTGCGTATTGTTGTACGGGGGGGGCGTTTTTGCCGGTTCGTCGATGAGGTTGTAGGTTCCGTGCGGAAAAGAGCGGTGAACATCTGCGTGCATGTGCAGTGCGAGGCAGACCTGCTTCATATTGGTCTTGCATTGCAACGTACGAGCGGCCTCCCGTGCTGCCTGCACTGCCGGCAACAACAACGCAATCAGAATGCCGATGATGGCGATCACCACCAAGAGTTCGACCAGCGTAAAACCGACTTGCTTTGCCTTGGCCATGTTATTGTCCTTCCGTAAGCGTTCACGGGTTTTCAGGGCTCTCGGGATCTTCCCAGATTGAATTACCCTGAACCCAGTATCTTAATTATAGTGGGCCCATCGGGCCTGTAAAGACTACCTGATGGTAGCCGCGCTTGGCCGGTTCCGACCGGCACGAAACGTAGCGAATACAAGTCCGCGTCGCGGAGCACGAAACGCAAGCGAATCGGTTTGCCCGCCAAAGCGCCCACGTCGCCGCCGCCCTTGAAGCGAACGACGTGCGCGATCGCGTCGCCGTAGAACTCCACGCAGTCCTCCAGGCCGAAGCCGGGCAGCGGGTTGCCGGCGGCGTCCTGGATTTCTACCCGGATACTCCCGACACCGCTGGTTTCGGCGTTGATCACGAGGTTCTGGCCCGAGAAGAGGATCGGTTTCGAGATCAGCTCCCCGCCGGCGTACGGGCCACGCACCGAGACGAACCCGTCGGTTCGAAGCACGGCACGAATCAGGTGGTTGCTGTCACTCCAGAAGTTCCGAATAACGTAGAGCGAAATCTCGTCTTCAGTAAGCGGCAACAAGCCCAAGGCGATCATAACGCTGTGCTTCGTCCAGTTTCGCCGATCACGCCCTGGCCGCATGAACGCTTCCATGTAGCGACGGCTGAAGTGCAACCCGTCCCGGCTGAACATGAATACGGAGTCGCAGACAAAAGCATATTTTCCATCATATTTGCTGACCACCTTGACCAAGGGTGGGTGAGAGGTCAGACGCATCGGAAATGACAAGTATAAATGCGGCGCCCGGAAATAGGGGATCGTAGCGTTCGTGTAGAGCTGTTCTGCCGGGGCGCCTCCCAAGTCAATCGACCGGCCATCCGACCAGGTACGGAGGTCCGGCGACGTACTGCGGGCGATGTGGCGGCGGGCACCTTCCCAGATGCGGAAGTAAAAGGTATACTGCTCTTGCAGTGCGTCCCAGGACATGATGTTTTGCGAGTCGTATTGAGCGATGGTGGGGACAAACACCTCACCGATTTTGCGCCAATGGATGGCGTCTGCTGAGGCGAACAGTTCTGGGATGCGGTGGGAATGCGGATTATCCGTTGCGTTCCCGTCTTTCGGCTCGTAACCACCCACTGCCTTGTACTTCTGGTCCGCGGGCACACCGGGCTTCGTGTCAATGAACGGCGTGAAGTTGTGGCTCGCCGTGCCGCGCCAGACGATATTGTTCTCCTTGGACCCGTCAGACTCGATTATGCCCAGCGACGGCTTCGTCCAGTGGATTCCATCCCGGCTCTCCGCATAGCAGGTCGCTTGACCCCCGCCACCGAAGTCTAAGGGTGCACCAAGATGACAGGCGTAATACATGCGATAAAGGTCGCCGTCCTGAAATACGGTTACATAGTCGCAGTACCCGCCATTCTCCCACGGCTTGTCGAACAAGACGACTGTCTCGGCCAGCCGTGGCGTGTGCAGTACAAACGACAAGCCCTCCATTGACTCAATGAGCCAGTCATCCAGCAGAAGCTCCAATCGCGAACCGACGTTGATTGGCGTTTCCGGCTCGGCGGCGTCAACTGAGACGACCCCCGCGGTGAACAATAGGACGACCATGCTCGCAAGTGTTAGAATTCGTGTTGAGATCATATCTTCCACCAGCCCCGTTTGAATGTGAATGGACACTTCGCAGTTGCCGTAACACCTCTTATAATAAAACCTACCTGCTTGCCGGTTCAACTCATTCATGGTAGAATATATTGCGCATTTGGAATACCCATAAGGGGGGGCAGGGTTTAGGAGGAGACATATCGTCATGCCACGCAAGCGTCTAGGGATATTCTTTGCCCCGATTTCCGCAAACTGTCGGAACATTCTCCGCGGCGTGATCGATTTCGTGCAGAACCACGCCGACTGGGAGATCGATACTCATCATGGCGTGCCAAGCCTCCTTTGGGAACTGCCGGGCGAGAGGCTGGCCGACTGGGAGAAGGTCTTGCGCGATTGGAGGGGAGACGGCATGATCGCCGCAG
>SDBS01006835.1_pt1 | contig 11090 bp, 10 predicted proteins | sample 2277091 | NCBI WGS metagenome assembly SDBS01 (sample SAMN10404972, study PRJNA504765) | marine sediment metagenome | isolation source: marine sediment core GS10_PC15, 163 cmbsf | place: Arctic Ocean: Southern Knipovich Ridge | collected 2010 | reverse complement strand
GTCTACCGTCACGCCGCCTGCGGCCATGTACTCCGGCGAGATACCCCCAAACGACACTATGTTGGTGAATTGTTCAGGATTCACCTTGCCCTGGTTGAGGAAGGGATGGCAATGCACATCAACCACTGGCAGTGTCGACGTGTCTATCCTCATATTGCCTCCAAGTAAAGTTTGCGCTCCCAAGGATGCACATGCATGTTGTATGCGGCCAGTTCGGTGCGCTTTACTTTGAGGAACTCTGGTAAGATGATCGTGCCCAGTGCCTGGGCGATGGCTTCATCCACCTCCAGCGCAGCGAGTGCATCGGGTAAGTTGCTCGGCAGGCGGACGATGCCTTGTGATGCGGCCTCTTCGTCAGACATGTGGCCTACATCGTAATCAATGGGTGCAGGTGGCTCAATCTGGTTATGGATACCGTCCAGACCGGCAGACATCGCCGCCGTCAGGTATATAAATGGGTTAACGGCATTGTCGCCTGAGCGGAACTCGATGTGCCTCCGTATTCCCATCGCCGGAATGCGCACCAATGCCGCCCGGTTCCCCACGCCCCAGCAGACGTGCGCAGGAGCCCACGTTCCCGGCAACAGCCGCTTGTAGGAGTTGACAGTGGGCGCGCCGATTCCGGTCAGCGCGTGAGCATGGGTCAACAGTCCCCCTAGGAAGTATCGCCCCAATTGCGAAAGAGGCTCGTCGGCGGTCTCACCTACACTCAAATCATTTTTCCCATCAAGGTCCCATAGGCTGATATGCAGGTGCAGGCCATTACCAGCCCACTCAGCATATGGTTTGGGCATGAATGTCGCTATCCAGCCCACATCTCGGGCGAGGGCGCGCACCACCTCCTTCAGCGTGAGGTAATCGTCTGCTGCTTTGACGGGTGAGGCATGGTGTGTGGTCATCTCGTACTGGCCGGGGCCGTACTCCTTGCCATGCTGAATGACGGACATGCCCATCGCACCAATCGTGTCGATCATGTTGCGCCACAGAGAGGCATGCCGATCTAACCCTGCTACGGTAAACATGCCGTCCTGGTCAGAATGCACGTACTGGCCATCGCCTGTCTTGGTAAACAAGGTGAACTCGGCCTCGAAGCTGATTTGCACACTCAACCCCTCGGCGGCATAAGCCTCGACCATACGCCCCAACTGTGTGCGTGGGCAACCCTCCCAGATGTTGCCTTCAGCGTCCGCACGCATGAAGACGTGTGTGCGCGCGGTTGCCTCACGATAAGGAATAACGGCATAGCTGCTTGGGTCTGGCACGGCCAGGAAGTCGCCCGTGTCGGCCAAGAATACAGCCCCTGCGGCCTGATGATCTTCCAGAGTGAAGTCCAGGTTTGCACGCGCAAAGACCACTCCGCGTTCGGCAACGCTGACGAAGCGCTCCTTGGGTACAGTTTTGGCGCAGGACCGTCCGTTGTAGTCGTGATAAATCACCCACAGGTGCTCGATACCGTCATCCTCCAAGCGTTTCAGAAGCTCGCTCGCGTCCATTTGCTGCTACTCCTCTTCTCTGTGTGCTATCGCTATGATAAGCTTAGCCAGTAACGCTGTGCGTGGCACGACGCTGCTGAGTTCTATGTACTCGTCTGGACTATGGTCCAGGCCGCCGATGGGGCCCAGGCCATCGAGCACAGGCTTACCTTCTGCTGCCGCGAGGCTGGCGTCCGAGGCTCCACCAGTACGAGCACCTCTCACACTGAAGCCCAACTCCCTGGCGGCCTGTTGTGCTAGGGCCATCAACTCCGCTACCTCTGGTGTGTAGGGCATTGGCTCATGACCGTGTCCTATCTGCGTCAATCGCATGTGCACACCAGGCACAATCTCCTGACCGATTCTTTCCACCAACGCATCTACTACAGCTTGAAGATCATCTTTCGTGAAGGCGCGCACATCCACCAGAAGCTTCGCGTTATCCGGCACGATGTTTGGCTCTGAGCCTCCCTCGATTACTCCAAGGTTGACTGTTACATCGGGGCGATAGCCATTTAGCAGGTTTATCGCTATGCTCTGATGCGCGATAGCCAAGATGGCATTGCGCCCTTTTTCCGGCTCAACACCGGCATGTGCGGCATGACCAAAAGCTTCAATTGCATAAACGCGCACCCCTTTCCGTGCAATGACGATGTCGCCGTTTTCACGGCCAGCCTCAAGGGTGAGGACCGCATCAGCCTGTCGAGCTGCGGCGCGGATTAGGTCAATGGAATTACGCTCTTGAATCTCCTCATCGGACACACATAGGTAGGTGATCCGGCCAAAATCCTGGAAACCCAATTCAGACAAGGCCGCCACAGCATAGCAACCCGTCAGCAAACCAGCTTTCATATCGCAAGTGCCCGGGCCGAGAATCTTGTCACCCGCGATTGTCAGTGGGCGTTCGGCGGCCGTCCCCGCCGGGAAGACCGTATCGCTGTGTCCCAACAGCAGGATGTTACCCGAGCCGCTGCTGTCAAGCGTCGCAAGCAGGTTATCGCCAGTTTCTGTATGCGCATGTCGTTCCACGGAGAAGCCCAGCGTGATTAAACGGTGCTCCAGCCACTCATTTACCCTATCGACGCCCGCTTTGTCCCTTGTACCTGAGTCGATGCCGACCAGCGTGCGCAGATCGTCCAGATAGGCTTCCAACCGCTCTTCTAGAAAGGATACGATTGGGTCGGTCATGTGCGACCCTTACCAACCGGCATAACGGGCGACCGCTTCGTCGCTCACTCTTCCCGCTTCCACGTCCGACAGCGCCTGGTCGAGGATGCCGACGCCTTCGTCCACGTCTGCTTCGGTCAGGACAAGCGGGGGCGTGAGTTCCAGAACGTTGGAGAACATCCCCACGTAAAAGACGACCAAACCCAACTCGCAGGCGCGAAAGACGACCTTCGCCGTCTCGGCAGAGGCTGGCTCCTTTGTGTCACGGTCTTTGACTAGTTCGACGCCCTGGATCAGGCCCAGGCCACGCACGTTACCGATGAGTGGGTGCTTTTCTTGCAGCGTGACCAGCCTGTCGTGCAAATAAGCGCCCACTATGCGTGCATTGTCCACTAATCCATCTTGCTCGATAGCCTCTACGGTCGCCAGCCCAGCAGCGCAACTCAACGTGTTGCCCGCTGTGGTGAACAGAGCCAGTGCGGGGCCAATGTCCAGAATCTCCTTTCGCGCGACCACTGCGCTCAAGGGCAGACCGCCGCCTAGCGACTTACCCAGGATGACCACGTCCGGTGTGACGCCGCTGTGCTGAAAAGCGAACCACTCGCCGGTGCGGCCCATCCCTACTTTGACCTCATCCACGACCAGGTACATGTCGTAACGGCGACAAACTTCCTCCAGCATGGGCAGGAAATTGGGGGGCGGCACGATGTCGCCGCCATCGCTTTGCACCGCCTCAACGATAATCCCAGCCACATCTTCTGGAGGACATATCGTCTTGAAAAGATAGTCTTCCAGGTATCGGATGACTTTCTCGGCACATTCCTCCCCGCTCATACCGTCGCCAAAGGGGGGGCGGTATGAGTGGGGATAGGGGACTTTTGTCATGTGTCCCCCCCCTACGAACTGAGTCCAGGCGACGTGAGCCGACATCGCCATCGAGGCAGCCGTAGAGCCATGATAAGCGCCGATGAAGCCCACCATACGGCGCTTGCCTGTCGCTAAGTGTAACAACCGCCCGGCAGCTTCACACGCGTCTGAACCGGACAGACCGTACCACACCTTCTTGTGGAAGTCGCCGGGCATAAGATCGACCAGCTTCTCGGCCAAGAGCACGGCGGGCTGGTGCATGCTTGACAGGAGACCACCAAAAGTGGTTCGCTCCAGTTGCGCGATTACTGCCTGCTTGACGTGAGGATGACTGTAACCGGTGTTGGCGACTGCCCAGCCTGCCGAGAAGTCCAGATACTCCCTACCTTCGGTATCACGCAGCCGGGCGCCCTCCCCTTCGTAGGTCACATGTGGAAAAAAGCGGATTTTGAGGGCGTCGGAGATCAGCCCGGTGTCCATTTCGTAGAGTTGATCAATCGTGACCTTAGCCATGGCTTTTCTCTCCTCTCAATGCATTCCAAGTTGACATGCGAGGCATTTGGGGATGGAGGCGCGCTATGCCGCTTCAGACCTTCTGCTTTTCCGGTTCACGCCGGGTCCATCTTTTGGGCAGTCGTATCTCCTGACCACCTGTGATACCCGACGGTCGGCGGATCAGCAGCACAATCATCACAGCGGCCAGTAGCACCTCGGTGAAACCGGCCATTGTGCCGGGCAGGAGGTTCGACATGTTGACGGCGTTCTCGATGGCGCGCAGTCCTTCAAAGATCACTGTGATAGCAACGGCTCCGACCACCGCTCCGCTGACACTGCCCATCCCACCGATAACGAGCATGGTGATGATCAGGAATGTTTGGACCAGGTAGAAGGCTATCGGCGAGAAGATCGTGATGAAGTGAGCCCACAGCCCCCCTGCTAGACCCGTTATAAATGCGCTCAGGATAAAGGCTACCCAGCGCACGATGACGATGTTGACAGCGATGCTGGCAGCAGCCTGCTCGTCTTCACGCGAGGCACGCAGCATTAAGCCGAGCGCCGTCTCCTTGAACCAATACGCGACGAGAACCGTGAGAAGGCCGAATACGACGCTTACCCACAAGGTCGTATAACCCGAGATGCCGAAGATGACGCGGGGCCCATTGGTAACCTCGGACCAGTTGAGCAGTATATTATGGACGATCATCAGCAGAGCAAACGTGGCAATCACAGCAGCCGACCCCGAAAGACGGGCCAGTGGAAAGCCGATCACTGCGGCCACCAGTGCGGTAAAGAGGGCTCCTCCCAACAATGCTGGAATGAACGGTAAGTGTAGCTGTTCGATAAGTGGGTACACAGAACGCAGGGCAGCAGCTTTGGCCTCAGGCGCCATCGAGAGCAGAACCGACGCGTAGGCACCAATGCCCATGAACGCGATGTGACCAAACGATAACACGCCTGAGTTGCCCATGAATATTTGTAGCGCGAGTACCATAATCAGATTGATGAACAAGATTATCACGATGCGCTCGAGCACCACCCGCTCAATCAATTGGACAGCCACAGCGATGAGAAGTAGTGGGATGACGAGTATGACCACAGTGGAATATCGACGCGCGAAATTCGCTAATCTTCCAGTTGTCATTAGATTCGCTCCGATGAGTATGCTCCACTGATCAGCCCTTGAGGCCGGAACAGTAGTACAAGAATGACAATCGTAAACACGAAGGCCTGCCGGAAGTTAAGCAACCCTTGCGGCAAAAAGGTATTAAGCGCGACGGTCACGAAGCCAAGCAAATACCCTCCTACGACCGCCCCGGTCAGGCTTCCCATTCCCCCAATGACCGAGGCGACGAACGCAATCAACACCGGTGTAAGCCCAATTTGGGGAATCACCGATCCGGATCGCCCAATCCAGAAAAGAGACACGACACCAGCCAGGCAACCGCTGATGGCAAAAGCTGTGGCGATCACCATGTTGGCGCGGACGCCCAATAGCTGGGCCATCACAAAATCATCGGCGGCTGCCCGAAGTGCAATGCCCAGGGTGGTTCGCCTGAGAAAGAGTGTCAGAAGCCCCAGCAAGGCCAAGCTGACCACCAGGATTACGATGTTACTTTTTGATATCAGCAGCCCTCCGACCGAAATATTCTCAATGAAGAAGGATGGAATTCGGACTGCCTTGGTGCGGGGCGAGACGAGGAGCAAGGCTGCATTCTGGAGTAGGGCGCTTACCGCAAATGAGGTGATAAGCATAGTGTTTGCGGAGGCATGGCGCACTGGACGGAAGGCCACGCGCTCCAGAAGTAAACTCGTAACAACAGCCATGAAGATGGCAATTGCAGCTACAATCATCCATGGGATATTTGTGGCTTGCCCCACCACTAGGAGTGTATAGCCGCTGACCATAACAAGCTCACCATAAGCGAAGTTGACAAAGTTTAAGATACTGTAGACCAAGGCTAACCCCAGCGCCATCAGCGCGTAGAGGCCGCCCAGACTTAGAACGTTGATCAGGAACTGTAGGATTTGAATCGGTGCTTCCATATTGGTTGGCTCTTTCTACAAGTGTCTAGTTGGATTCACCCAAGTACGCACTCACGAAGTCCACACGCTCGCGTAAGACCCCGGCCGCTCCCCCAAACTCGATCTCGCCCGTATTTAGCAGGTAGACGCGGTCCGCGATCTCTAGCGTTCGCTCAACGTTTTGCTCCACCAACAGAATGGTGACGCCCGTCTTATGCAACTGCGCCACCAGTTGAAAAATCTCATCGACGAGTTGTGGAGCCAAGCCAAGTGAGGGTTCGTCTAGCATGAGCAGTGCCGGGTGGGACATCAGCCCCCGAGCGATGGCAAGTTGCTGCTGCTCGCCCCCGGAGAGCGTTCCCGCTACCTGGCCGAGGCGGTCGTGCAGAACTGGGAAGCGCTGGCACATCTCGTCTAGATCTCGTTGGATTTCCGTGCGGTCGGAGCGGATGGACGCCCCCAGCCGCAGGTTCTCATTGACGGTCAGGCTGGGGAAAATGCGTCTCCCCTCGGGGACCAACGCAATCCCCTTACGGACGATATCCTCCGGCGGGCAACCAACAATAGGCTCGTCTCTAAAAAAGATCGTCCCCTTGGTTGGTTGTAGAACACCAGCGATGCTCATCAGCGTAGTTGATTTTCCCGCGCCGTTGACGCCAATTAAGGCCACAATCTCGCCCTCCTCGACATGAAGTGACACGCCGCGCAGAGCAGCGATTGCACCATATCGGACTTCCACATTCTCAAGAACTAGCACGACGGCTCTCCTGGGAAGATGTCCCTAAGTAGGCTTGGATAACTGCGGAATTCTTGCGCACTTCCTCTGGCATTCCTTCACCAATGGTCTTGCCGTAGTTCAACACGTGTACGCGGTCACATAGCCTCATGATAAGGTGCATATCATGATCGACAATCAGCATCCCACAGCCGATTTCCCGTGGGATGGAGGCTAGCGTTTGCAGCAAATCGTCGCTCTCGGCCTTATTTAACCCTGCGGCGGGTTCATCCAACAGTAGGAAGTTGGGATCGGTCGCGAGAGAGCGCGCGATTTCCACACGGCGGCGCTCGACACCGTAGGGCAATGCACCAGCAGGGATGTCGACTAGATGTGTTCCCCAAAATCGCCCTAGCAACTCGTAGGCTATTTCCCTGGCTTGAGGGCGTCGTGAGCCCGCGCTCACAGCTGCCACCTCCACATTTTCAAGCACTGTCAATCCATGGAACAGTTTGATAGTCTGGAAGGTGCGCACAAGGCCAAGCGGGGCGATTTTGTGAGGGGACCAATTGGTAATGTCGACACCGTCGACCTTTATCCGGCCTGTGGTGGTCTTCAGGAAGCCAGTCATGACATTGATCAGCGTAGTCTTTCCCGATCCATTCGGCCCGATCAGGCCCAGGATTTCTCCTCGTTCCAACCTCAGGCTGACAGAATCTAGAGCTCGCAACCCGATAAAGTCTTTGGTCACGCCCTCGACTACCAAAGCAGCCACCTGGGGGTGCTTGCAAGCAGGCAGATTCATGGCATTCTGCTCTCCTTCAGACAACGTTATAGCCGAAAGGTTTCCTCGTGGGGCGACGTCGCCCCACGAGGAGCTAGCCTTTACAACAATCTGGATACGGGATTAGAGACCAGGCGGGTTTTCGATGGTAATCCAACCGATGAAGGAGGGCATGGCACCTTGCAGTTCCACCATGACAACCTCCTTGTTCGGGAAGTGTCCTTCCTCAGCGGATGACCAGTTCATATGACCGCTCAGTAGATCAAACTCTATTTCCTCCATCTTGTCCGCCACAGCCGCACCGTCGGTCGTGCCGGCAGCCTCGATGGCCTGAGCGTACACCATAACGACATCCCAGCCCATCACCGTAAACCCAGCAGCTGGCATCTCGCCGTACTCTTCTTCGTAAAGCGCCAGGAAGCTCTCCATGTTTCCACCCGCCTCTGGGCCAAGCCAGGAGTGTGTGGCGAAGTATATGTCATTACCCAACTCCGGTCCCAAGGCGGCCCAAAGCTCGACATCATCGTAAGTGTCACCACCCATGATAGGCGTCTCAATTCCTGCCGCGCGCACCTGGCGCAGAATGGTTGCCAGTTCAGGGTTGACTCCAGAGATGTAGATTACATCAGGTGCTTCAGGCAGCGCCCGGATGCGCCCAATCTGGGCCGAGAAATCCTCATCGCCTGCGGTGTAGGCGTCGTCTGAGATGATCTCACCGCCCAGTGTTTCCCAGTGTTCCTTGAATAAATCGCCTAGGGATTGGGTGTATTCGTAGGCCACATCGGTTACTAAGGCAGCGGTTCGCCAGCCCTTCTCGGCGAAAGCCCATTCAGCGGCAGCGGCGGCCATGTTGTTATTCCACACTGATGCCGTGAACTGCAAATCTCCCAGCACCTCTGATCCATAGAGGGGCGAGGAGGCGCAAAGCGAGGTGCCAACAATTCCCACTTCCTGCGCGGCCTGGCTAGCCGGGGCGCCAATGTCGAAGTCGCATGGTGCGATGATGATCACGGCGCCACGTTCAATGAGTTGGCGGGTGGCATTCCCCACGACTGCGGGGTCAGTCTTGCCGTCGATCTCGATCAGCTCAACCGGACGTCCCATGATGCCGCCCTGTTCGTTGAGCACTTTAACAGCCAAGAAGGCGGCTTCACGCGGCGGTCCATCATAGGCAGCCATCCAGCCTGTTTGGTTGAACACCGCACCTATGATGAGGGGTTCTTTTTCGACCGGGACGACTTCTTCCGCCTCATCGGTGGCTGCACCATCGCACGCGGACAACAACAGCATGCTGATGATTAGCAGCGACAGAACGAATAGTAAATACTTCTTAGGAAACATTGTTCCCCTCCTCTAAATAAAAATCCTCTGGCTGACGACCTCATAATTGCACCGGGTGTGGCGAGGTCGCTGACCCGCGGTCGACGCTTTCTAAGTCCTTCTTCGGAATCAGTGCATATGGCCTCCTTAAATACTGTGTGTATGTTCATCAACTTTGGTGGTGAAACGCTGCGCTGAGTGATCCACCATAATGTCTGCTCATAGATTGGGTTACAAACTCTGTATTTCCTCATACATCTTTCGCGGGAGTAACCCGCCCTCACATATCTGGCGAATGACCGCGCCCAAGCTTTGCCGCCAAGCGTTCTGGTCTGGGTGGATGATGGGTAACCCATACTCCGTAGGGAGTCGCTCGAGAGTAAACGTGGTCTGCTCGTTGACAAGAGGTGTGCAGTAAGCACCGGCCTCTTGGGCAGCCTCGACCAACGCAGATTGAAGAGCAGGGGACATTCGGCGATATGCACGATCATTTACCGCAACAGTCAAGCCCAGGGTGTAGCCGTAGGCCAGTAGCGTAGCGTTATTGGCGAATTCATAGGGCCGTAAGGCATTGAGGTAGATCGCTGGTGTGAGGAATGTGTCTATCCTTCCTTCTCTGAACGCCAGAGGAGCATTTGCCCATTCCACCACAACAGATTCAGCTCCCAGGTCACGGCGTAAGGCAATCGCCGCGGGTGAATCGTAGGAGCGGAACTTGCGCCCCATAAGATCCCGCGGTGAAAAGATTGGATCTGTGGACAGCAGCATTTCAAACGAGCCAGATCCCCAATTTGAAACTGGCTTGAGAAGCCGGATACCTTTCTTTAACAGCTTCCCATATATATGTTCCTCGAAGATAGCGCTTTGGAGGAACGCATGGTAGTGGTCTTTGTCACGAAAGAAGTAAGGCAGACAGATCGGACCGCAGAGTTCCGCAACGCATTCAAAAGCCAACAACTCATCTATGTAGATGGGGATAGCACCTTCTGCCAGACCTTCGATCTGCTCACTCGCCGTCCCTAGTATAGAGTGTCCGTAGATGCGGACCTTGTGTTCACCGTCTGTCTTCTCCTCCACGAGTCCAGCGAATCTCACAGCGGCTTGTCCCCCGATAGAGGAGATATTGATCACCATGCCCACCGAGCGCGGCTCATCCTCGGTCGCCTGCAAGAAGTACACAAGTGGTCGTCCGAGGGCGTCGCCTATCTTGCGTAAGGTTGGGATTGTCGGCGTGAGGGCCCCGCGCTCAATGTCCGACACGTGACTTGCCGGAATTCCTGCCCTCTTCGAGAGGTCAGCTTGGCGTAAATCCATCGCTTTTCTGGCGACTCGTACGCGTTGCCCAATTTCTCGATTATCGGTCAAACGCAGACTCCACTAAGAATGAGTGCGCGGCATGCAAGTTTATTTTGTCATATTTATGGAAGAAATTTAAAGCGTTGAATTACTGCGTTAATTACATAACTACCGAATTATTGCCTTGAGCGCGACATTAAAATTCAACTGCATCATACAATGAATTCGAAGTTATGTCAATTTAGAGGTATTTTAGTAGCAGAAATTCAAGAGCGAACTCTTAGATTCAACCTGTTAGCGCAACTCGCGAGAATGAAGTCTCTCTTACATGTGCGTCTGAACATACCCTCACTAACACTTGTTACGATTGTTCTTTGAGCATTGAATGTAGCTGATGCAAAAAATCCAATCTCGTCGGGTACCAATAGATAAAAAATCAGACAGCCACCCTGAAAGCCCAAGGCCTCCTTTTTAAGTATTCGAACTCGTACCACATCGTAGTCAGTGTGGTACTGTACAACCTAAAGGTCCTCAGCAATTCGTCCCGCGAGTGTTGCTAAACGGGATTCGAATCTGAGCCTCACTACTTGAGAAAACGCACCCTCTCGGGCGCCTCGCTCTCAGGTAGCGGAGCTCGGATTCGGGCGAACGGTGTTTGCTTGCGAGGAATCTCAAACCATGAGCATGAAGATGTAAGGGGATCAATGAGGCTCCTTGCTCTCATTTCCGCAGTATCCACAGTCAAAGCTAAGAGGGAGGCGAACAAAATCTGCACCTTGCCCTGGCACGATTTAGAATACAACACTGCTATCAACATAAGTCACATTTAGTTGCATTAATATACGAGGCAATAAGGACACTTTCAGTTAACTGGCTCTCCCCTCACCAAATGGTCTCTACGTCGTATTGCGAGATCGCTTGGTCCCTAGTAATGATTGGGATTTCC
>SDBS01006834.1_pt1 | contig 11090 bp, 8 predicted proteins | sample 2277091 | NCBI WGS metagenome assembly SDBS01 (sample SAMN10404972, study PRJNA504765) | marine sediment metagenome | isolation source: marine sediment core GS10_PC15, 163 cmbsf | place: Arctic Ocean: Southern Knipovich Ridge | collected 2010 | reverse complement strand
CCCTATTTTATTTTGGTCCATTAATAGAATTTTAATTGTGCGTTTTGTGCTAGCTGTTGTTTCCTTAAATTTAACAAGAGTCAAAAGGCTGTTCCCTACAGAACCCCCCGTCACCGGGGGTTCTGGGCCTAACCTTTTAATAAAGTCGATATTCTTTACATCAAGCGTTCTTACTACTTTAATCCAACCGAACTTTCTCACGTCGTTGTAATAAAGAACTCCTTCACGATCAAGATAAAAAATAACGTGGGTATGCTTACCCGGAACGCCGTCAACTACTTTCCTAGAAAGAGTCTTGCCTTTTTTTAGATTGGGTCCACGGTAAATCAGTTGACCCGTCATTTTTATATGTATCACCGCCGAATAACCGTTGCTAAGATCAATTGATAAAGCTTTTCCAAACCTGTGAATTTTTAATATTTTCCCTCCAACTAATCTTTTTTCATTTTCTGGCAAACTCTTCCGCCAGCGAACGTCTACTTTTTCTATCTTATGACCAATAATATATTTTTCTAGCTGTTTTCTAATAGATTCAACCTCGGGTAATTCAGGCATAATTTTTAATGAAAACTTTTATTTGCTTTTTAAAACGTTCTTTGTTAAATTTCTGAGCTCTACCCTGCAATTTCTCTTTATTCCACTTCGTGCTCTCTAGTTTTTTTACTGCCTTCCCTATATCGCTCTCCTTTGTGCTACTAACCAAAACTCCAGTCTCATCATTAACAGTCTCTAAGAATCCACCCCCCTTAAAAGCAATTACAGGAGTCCCTGCTGCCATTGCCTCAACTGGAGTTATACCAAAATCTTCATCGCGGGCAAGAGCTATAAACCCCCTAGATTCAGCGTAAGTACGGTAGAGAGCTTTGTCGTCTATTCTCCCTAAAAGCTCTATATTCCCACCCGACAGTTTTCTCATTTTTTCTTCCACGTCAGAAAAACCGTGAGACTCCCCCGCAATTTTTAGGTTAAATTTATACTTTATAGCCGCTTTGACGGCTTCTTCCAGGCCTTTCGCCCCAACAAGTCTGGATACTATTAGATAATAATTACCTTTCTTAACGCCCCTCGTTTCCTCGATAATTTTTTGAACTTCTACAGGTGGATATATAACTTTTGAATTCTTCTTATAAAATTTCTTAATCCGTCGTGCAACATTTTTGGAATTAGCAATCCAATAATCAACCGTTTGAGCTGACTTGTAATCGTACATCCTCATAAAATGGCCAACAATTGCAGAATAAATTTTCACTGGCCAATATTTAGTAAAGCCAACTGAAGTTTCATATCCGTATAACCAGCGAGGTGGAGTGTGGCAATAGCATATGACTTTGGTTTTTGGACCCACCTTGAAACCCTTGGTTATATACCAGCTGGATGAGCTAATAACTAAATCGTAAGAAGATAAATCCATACTTTTCCATATAATTGGAGCCAGAAACCTTAAGGGGCTATACAATTTTCCTATTTTTAGAATTGGAGCTAAAAAACTTTGGTGTATTTCCTTATTCCTGAATTCTTTACCCGCAGTGGAGTTCTTTACATGAAAGGCAGTGTAGATAGGCGCTCCGGGATAAATTTCAGAGAGTGTTTTCAACACCTTCTCCGCTCCCCCATATTCTCGCAAGTAGTCGTGTACTAATGCTATTTTCATTCATTTACAACAGCTTTAATTGTTTTTCTTTTTCTATCTCTTCTCCCAAATGTATTACCCTTTTTGTCAACGACCTGAATCCATATTCTGCAAATAAATCGAGTGTCTTTTTATTACCCATTTCCCACCTGTTCATGTCAGTTAATTTATATTTTATAGGTACGCTTGTGACTATCTTTGCCAATTTGTAGGAAATATCCCCACCTTTTTTGCCGTCTTTGAGTTTTTTAGCAGTGTTTTCATCAATTTCATCCAAATGTTTGTATATTTCTTTATATGTATTGTATTTAGCTAGTAACACCTCGGCAGTCTTGGGGCCAACTCCATAAACACCCGGATAATTATCAGACGGATCCCCAACTAATGCTTTGTAATCTATAATCTGTTCCGGTTTTACACCCAATTTATCAAAAACTTCTTTTTTTCCCATCATTTGTGCTTCTTTTAATCCTCTTATAGGCATATATACTTTTATTTCGTTGTCCACTAGTTGCAGAATATCTTTGTCGCCAGTGACTATAATTACTTTATCAAGCCTGGCTTTCTTTGCAATTGTTCCAATCACGTCGTCAGCTTCAAACCCTTTTTTGTCATAGAATGGTATCGAAAAAGCATCGACAACATCACGGGATTTTGCAAATTGTCCAATCAACTCCTTATCAGTCTCCGGACGGTGTGATTGATATTTTTTAAATTCTTTATGTCTAAACGTCGGCTCTTTTCTGTCAAAGGCTATTGCGATGTGAGTAGGTTTAAGGTCAGAGATTAAAGTGAGAAGCATAGAAACAAAACCATAAACCGCATTTATCGGTTCGCCGTCTGTCGTAGTTAGGGTTTTAGGTAAGGCATGATAGGCACGATGTAATATCGCGTTTCCGTCTATTAGTAATAATTTGTTCATAACAAATTGCTAAATCAGATTATAGTCTTTTATGAAAATATTGTGGAGTTGTTATGGCTTTTTTGATGAGGTTTTTTTTCCTACAATCTTCTCAAAATCTACCCTATGCAAGGTTTCTTTTTTAAGCAGTGCCTTTGTAACGTTATCAAGTGCCTTTCTGTGTTTTTTAACAATATCAATAGCGTTTTTATAACTTGAGTCGACAATTTTAATGATTTCCTTGTCAATCTTTTCCTGCATAGCCGGTGAAACGCTCGCCGGTTCATAATAAGCTTGTTTGCCCATGTCGTCGAAAGCCGTTTGGGGACCTAAGTCTACAGGCCCAATTTCGCTCATACCAAAATCAACAACCATCGCACGAGCTAATCGAGTAGATTGATCAATATCATTACTAGCCCCAGAAGTCATTTCATTATATACAACTTCTTCGGCAGCTCGTCCACCCAGCATGGAACTGATTTGCTGTAATAACCGAGTCTTTGTTTCGTGAGTTCTGTCTGCTGCAGGAGGAATTAAAGTGTGCCCCAAGCTCATACCACGCGCCACAATTGAAATTCTGTGAACAGGGTCCATGTTAGCTTGAAAGTGTGTAACTATCGCGTGACCCGCTTCGTGATAAGCAGTGATTTTCTTGTCTGCGCTACTTTGAAGCCTTTTCTTTGCTGGGCCCAACTTTACCTTCGTGGCAGATTCTTCAAGGTCACTCATATCTATCGCGTTTTTACCGCTTCTGGCTGCTAAAATTGCCGCCTCGTTAAGCATGTTTTCCAAGTCGGCCCCGGAAAATCCTACCGTCCTATCTGCTACCGCCCCCCATTTTATACCGCTTGAAAATTTTTTACCCCTTGCATGAATTTTTAATATCCCCCTCCTCCCATTCTTATCCGGCATGTCCAAAACAACACGTCGATCGAATCTTCCCGGACGTAATAGTGCAGGATCTAGAAGATCACCACGATTTGTTGCCGCGATAACCACAACATTATCCGTTGGTGTAAAACCATCCATTTCTACCAATATTTGATTTAGAGTCTGTTCACGCTCATCATGGCCTCCGACTAATCCCTTCCCTCTTTGTCTTCCTATAGCGTCAATCTCATCAATAAAGATAATAGAGGGTGCAGTCGTTTTCGCCTGAGAAAATAGATCTCTCACCCTAGAGGCACCTACTCCAACAAGCATCTCCATAAATTCAGATCCTGCCATCGAGTAAAAAGTAACTGCTGCCTCACCAGCAACGGCACGTGCCAAAAGAGTTTTTCCAACACCTGCTGGCCCAAATAAAAGTACACCCTTCGGTGTACGAGCACCAATTTTCGTATATTTTTTTGGGTTCTTCAGAAAATCAACTATTTCTTCCAGCTCTTTTTTCGCGTCATCTACCCCTGCGACATCATCAAAGGTTATTGCTTGTTTTGGCTTTCGAAATAGCTTAGCTTTAGATCTACCGAAGGAAAAAATATCCTGTGCACCCTTAGACTGAGCACGTATTATAAAAAAGAAGAAGGCTGCCATAAGTCCTAGTGGGAGTAAAATACTTAATATTTCACCTGCGGCTCTTGTAACACTCTGGTCAACCACTGTGTATTTGACAGTCGTCGGATCAATTCCCGCAGTGTCTAAAAGATCAACAAAGCTCTGGTTATCTTCTTTTGTAGCAGTCCTTGTTGAACCATCTTTGTAAGTAAGGATCAGGCGTTCATCCTGCACCATTATTTCCTCTACCTTGTCTTCTTTAATGTCAATCATTACTTGGGAAGTCTCCACCTTTTCATTAACGCCCTCAAGTTGTGTCAATGAAAATACAAACGGTAAGAAGAAGACGAGCAGTAAAGCTGCGATTAGGACCTTCCAAAGTGTGAGTTTTATCTTAAATTCGAATCGTTTTTTACCACCTTTTTTCCCTTTCTTGGGTGGTTTCTTTTTAGGTCTTAAATTCTTAATGTTTTTTACGGGATCCATAACTTATGGATTATATCAGAGTAATAGCTTACTTTAAAAGTTAGCGGATTTTAGTTCCGTTTGGAACCTTGTCGGGGACACCAAGTAGCACCGGCCTCTCTTCCTCCTCCTTTCCACTTTTTGCGGGTACACTTGCAGCCAAAACCATCGCCTCACTGTAATCACCCTTCGGGCCAATCTTTTTAGGTTCCAAATTAGTAACTACAACAACTTGTATCCCTTTAACTTGTTCGACTTTGTAATGTTTCATTATGCCTGCAAAAACTGTTTTTTTACCTATTTCTTTGCCTAAATCCACTGTCAACTTCATTACCCAATGGCTCCACTTGGGAACTTCCGCTGCCGTTATCGTCCCTACTCTAATGTCTAGCTTTTGAAAATCCTTAAATGAGATATTTTCCATATTTTATCAAACAAGGCCCATTGCCTTTTTAGTTTCTGCGAGCGTCCCCTTTGCAACCGACTGGGCCTTCTTTCGTCCTTCTTTTAATACTCTGTTAACAAAACTTGGATCTTTTTCGAGAATCGCGCGCTTCTTTTGAATCGGCTGTAGCTCTTTATAAATGGCCTTAGCAAGCTTCTCTTTTAATTTATTGTAGCGAATCCCAGTAGATGTGTATTGCTTCTCATGTTCTTTCCTTTTGTCTAATCCCTCAAATAGCTCGGTCAACTCCATAAGTGTTTTAACACCTCCGGAGCCGGCTATGTTCTTTACTTGACTTCCCCCCGCAACAGCTTCGTGAGATAAAAAGTGACCTTTTTTGATATGCCCCTTTCCGGAGTCAGTAGGAACTTTAGAAAGCCGCTTTTCTATAGTTTGCAAATCGTCGGATAGGTTGATAAAACTACCCTCGACGGTCTTTGCCATCTTTCCCTCCCCCGTAAGGGATGGCACGTAAAATCCACTCGTTCTAAACTGCTCTGGCTCAGGAAAATCAAGTCCGTATTTCTCGTTCATTTTCCTTGCAATCTCTCTTGTTACCTCTAGGTGAGGGAGTTGGTCATCTCCCACCGGCACTGCATCAGCTTTGTAAGCCAAGATATCTGCTGCCATTAAAACCGGATAGTTCAAAAGCGCCATACTTACGTTTTTGGGGAATTGTTTAACCTTCTCTTTGTAAGTCGGCAAATGACTCATGCGGGCAACCGAAATTATTGTTGAGAAAAGGTTCGCGAGCTCCGTATGTTCAGAAACATGGGACTGAATGAAGACAACGCTTTTTTCCGGATCCAGACCGGCAGCTAGATAATCCATCACAACATCGAGAGTGTTTTGTTTAAGTGCTTTTTTATCGTATGGAGTGGTTATCGCATGAAGATCCGCAACCATATAGAAAGTTTCGTACTCAGGGTCGCTTTGTAAGGCCAACATACCCCTGACCGCACCCAAATAATTCCCCAAATGCAGCCTGCCTGTAGCTCTAATGCCGGATAATACTCTCTTTTTAGTCATCATTATTAAGTCTAGCAAAAATCCGCCAACTAAGGCGGATAAGTGCCAGCGACAGGATTCGAACCTGTGACCGACGGTTTATGATTCCGCTGCTCTACCACTGAGCTACGCTGGCCTATGTTGCGGGGCTGGGAGTTGAACCCAGTCTGCGAGATTATGAGCCTCGCGTGCAGCCGTACACTACCCCGCACGTAGAAAACCTTCATATGATACCAAATTCGAGGCTAACCAACAACCTTACAGAAACAATTTATACCACCCACGCACCATACTTACTTGCTCCCAAATACTAAGTGCTTGCGTCGCAAGGGCGTAGGTGTGGGATTAGATGTTATCTTTAATATCCAAAAAGTTGAATCCACTTTTTCCAATTCGGATCAGGCAGGATTTGTTCCTCTTCGATGCGTCGTGGGGCTAGTTTTCTCAATATTTCATCTTCAGGTAAAACTACTATTATTTCCCCCTCTTTTGCTAATCCCAATTTGTCTCTTATTTGTTTCTCGACAAATTCTTCGCTTTCTAAATGTTCAACCTCTGCTTTAAAATTTTCATTTTCTAGCCTCAAATCCTCAACTTTAACTTGCGCATCGTGAATTTGTTTATTTGCACGACTCACTTTAAGCACATTTCTAATTAGAGAAAGAAGTGCTAAAAAAACAACAAAGATCATAAAATAGCGCCAGTAACTTTTAAGTTTACCCTTAGCCGACTCTAAATATCTTTCTAACATCGTTTCTACAAGCTTATTACAAATATACAATCCATGCTAAGCGTATCTCCAAGCAGAGCTTGCGACTTCGTCTAAAGAACCTTGCCTACGGCAAGAACCTTGTAAGGCGTCAAACCTACAATTTAATACCTACAAGCGTACTTTTTAAGTATTTAATTATACCTTATAATATTTGCCTATCCACAACTTGTATGTTATTATAATAGCCGATAGCCTAAATTTGGGGCTTCACAGAGGCCCTGAAGTGTGGTTATAGTATATATAACACGGATTAAATAAAAGATATTATGGCACAGGAAACGCTCAAAAGCTTACTACCAAAATTTGTTGCCAATCTCGAGGAAAAGGGTCGATCCCCTTCTACTGTATTAGCTTACAGAGCAGACTTAGAACAGCTTATCTCTTATCTACAGGATAAGAACAAGGTTTTGGCAAATCAAGTTTCATCTGACGATGTTGCGTCGTTCAGAGATTCGCTATTGGCTCAAAAATACACACCAAAATCTGTTTCTAGAAAATTAAACGCTGTTAAAACATTTTTCCGATGGTTGCTATCCGAAAAGCACATTAGCTCAGATCCTTCTGCCGATGTAGCACACCCTAAAATTGACCCTTCGATGCCTAAATTCCTTTCCCCTCTTGAATATAGAGCGCTAAGAGACGTCGTCAGAGACGATATAAGAATCGCTGCGATTGTAGAGCTTATTCTACAAACTGGTATGCGAATTTCTGAAGTTGCCAATGTAAAAACCAAAAATATTAAAAGTGAAGAAGTTAAAATAGAAGCATATGCAACACAACCAGAGAGAACTATTCCTTTAAATAAACCAGCAAAAGTCGTTGTTGATCAATATGTAGAAATAAGACCAACCGCAAATTCCCCACATGTTTTTGTAAGCAAAAACGGTAAACCCTTGGCAGTAAGAAACATTCGCGCAGCAATTGACAGGTACTTTAGCAAAGCAGATATTCCTGATTATTCGGTAAACGATCTAAGAACTACTTTTATAGTAGAGAATCTAAAAGCAGGAGTTGATCTTGTAATGATTTCTCAAGTCGTAGGTCACAAAAGGCTTTCAACTACAGAGCGTTACTTAGAACTTGCTCAAGTTAAAGAACCCGGAAAGAAACAATCCCTCGAAGAACTCTAACTACATAGAGTCAATACGTACCCTTGCGGTTTCTACATCTAACTTTCTGATTAAGAAATTTTTGTCTCCCCATGTTTCCTCGTTTTCTGGAATAACCAATAAGTCATTTGACTCATTAAGTATTTGCAATATTTCTTCCTTCGTTTCATCACTCATGTCCACCCCTTTTTGAATAATTGCGTGGCTAATTTTGGTTGCACAGCCAGATTTCCACACTGCCCAGGTGTAGTAATCAAGTTCCTTTAATTCTGCTCCGTCTCCCTCGTCATATTTCTTAAAAGTCTCTTTTGCCAACTCTATCCCCTCATCAATTTCTCCATTCAAAACCATCGCCTCTGCCAAAAAACCAGATAATTCCAACGCGTTTATCCTGTGTTTAAGCTCGGCCATTCCTTCAAATTCTTCCACCGCCCGCGCAAAATGTTCCTCTGCTTTTCTAGGAGCTCTCCTCAATTTCACACTCTCCATCATTGATACTTCGCCCAAAAACCTATTGGATCTGGCGGATAGATAGGCAGCAATCTGCTCCTCTATGTCTTCAGCGTGTCCTTCATAATACTCAAGAGCTTTTTTTGCAGAAGAACGCATTCGAAAAAAACCAGCAGCTTGTTCGTAAATTTTTCCTGGGCTCAAACCTCCCGTATCTCTTGCGTGCATAACTTCATGCTTGCCAACTAAATACTGTTCCCAATAAAGGTTTACTACACCTTCGTGCAGCTCTGCTTCCTTAAATCTAGGAAGTTCGCGTTTTATATCTTCCAAAGCTTCTATCCGCCGATCTTTAACTTCTCTTTTTTTACCAATATCTTTCAGTATTTCTTCCCCCAACTCTGGGGTTAACTTTAGTTCAGAAGGTTCTTGTTCAGTCATGGTAAACAAATTCAGACGTTAATTGTGGGCTCGCTTGGATTTGAACCAAGGACCCCCGACTTATAAGATCGGTGCTCTAACCACTGAGCTACGAGCCCAAACCGAGGCTAATTATAACATTTGCGGGGTTTCTATTAAAGCTTCGCGCGGCGGATAATTTCAGCGTCAACGAGTCTCGCATCTCTACCGTATTTAAGACGACTCATTTCTGTAATAATGTCCGACATTTTCTTACTCATTGCAGCTTTCTGTTCTTCAATATTTTTATGAAGATCCATGGAGAATGGTGGTACAGGTTCATTGTTCACAATTGTTTTGATATATACGTGGAAGCGCTCGATATTTAAAAGATCATCTTCTCCAAAAGTAGGTGTGAATTCGTGTGCTAAATAGTTGGCATCGCTAACACCTACGCGGAAAGAAATTATGGAACCAACATTTCCAAAAACTGCATTTTTTACCTCTTCGTCAACCTGGCCGATAAATTGATTGGCTACTGTCAAGTTCAATTTATACTTCCTTGCTTCGGATAATATCTGAGCAAAGTCGGGTGTTGCAAAATTCTGAAACTCGTCAACATATAAATAAAAGTCGCGCCTGTTCTCTTCCGGGATATCTGCGCGACTCATGGCTGCCATTAAAATTCGTGGAACCACGATCAACCCAAGAAAATTCGAGTTTTCTTCTCCCATTTCCCCTTTGCTTAGATTTATAAGCAAGATTTTACCTGTATCCATTACCTCCCGGAATGAAAAAGACGAAGTAGATTGACCAATTATATTTCTAATCATTTTATTGGTTACAAAGCGTCCAAACTTTGAAACCACATAATCCAATACTTCGGATTTATGAAAATCAGCAGTCTGGGCAATTTGATCTGTCCAGTATCTTCTGACTATTGGATCCTGCACTTTGGGAAGTATCTCTTGCACATATTTCGCGTCGGTTAAAATCCTCATAACTTCTATGAACGTCGTACCCTCCTCGCTCATGGCTGTAAGCATTGCGTTTCTCACAGCATGCTCAAATCGTGGTCCTACTATACCAGTTTTATAAGGATCAAAAAGCTTGTAAAACATATTAATTACAGCTGTTGCGGCAAAATGTTTTTCGTGCTCGGTTTTTGCTTCGAGAAGATTTAAACCGAAAGGTCTGTTTACATCTCCAGGGTTAAAATAAATAACATCTTCCGCCCTATCTGCAGGAATCATTTGTAAAAGATCTTGGACCGCGTCTCCGTGTGGATCCATAAAACAAACGCCTTTTCCATTTTTAATATCCTGCATAATTAGGTCTTTCAAAAGTTCTGTTTTGCCTGTCCCTGTTTTGCCAATTATGTACATGTGTCTTTGCCTATCTGCCTCAGATATAAAAACATCTCTCTGTACTCCGCGGTAAGCACTTTTACCCAAATAAAGGCCTTCGGTTGGAATTTTTGCCGGTGCCGGTGCTGTTTTTGCGTACACCCAATATATGTGCGGTGTTGTAACTTGGTTGTTAGGATAATGATATAGTGAGGCAAGCTCTTCGGAATTTAAAATTGAGGGCCTACTATTCATAAAGTAAAACATCGGTTGGTACCTATATAAAAAATCCTCCATAAATGATGCTTCCCTTCTTATTTTTCTTCCTTTTAAACTATTGAATTCTCCGGAAAACTGTGCAAAAGCGCTTTTAATATTTTCTAGGTGTACAGAAGCTGAAGCTTCGTTGTTTGAAACCACAACTATCCTAATTGTGGTTTCGAAACCGGGTTTGCCAATTTTTTCCTCAACCGCTTCTAGTTTCTTGGCAGGAACACTAAATTTAGCTTTCTCAGGATCCGCTTCTTGCTTTTTGGTTTCAGTCACGAACGAAGCTCCTGCTTTTTGCCAGTCATCAGACGCAGGTGAAATCAAAATCTGTATGGCGGCAGCTTCACCCTCCCCCATCTTTGCCATAGCAGACGTTAAGGTTGCCATTGGGTCTGTTGGTAATTCCTTAAACGTTTTTAAAGGAAAATAATTCTGACCACCCAGTTGCAGAGATTCATATGCTACCGATCCTTGCTCTTTAAAAAGGTTGTACTCTTGAACTTCAATTATCTCCGCATCAGGATAGCCTCCATGGACTTGTTTTTCTATCATGTCTTTCAAATGCCTCGGTGCCCAAATATAAAATCTAATGTCTTCAGTTCTTGCTACAATTTCAAAGGAGATTGTGGGTTGCACTGAAGACTTTTGCTTCATTCCTCCTTTTTTGATTGCTGATAATGAAGAGATGAACTGTTCCATTGCGTCAATTTTAATTTCATTACCCCGTGGAACAGCAATCTGAAGGAGAACTGAGTCAACAGATCGTTTTTCTCTTCCACGCCACTTGTAAAGTACAAA
>SDBS01006832.1_pt1 | contig 11091 bp, 4 predicted proteins | sample 2277091 | NCBI WGS metagenome assembly SDBS01 (sample SAMN10404972, study PRJNA504765) | marine sediment metagenome | isolation source: marine sediment core GS10_PC15, 163 cmbsf | place: Arctic Ocean: Southern Knipovich Ridge | collected 2010 | reverse complement strand
GAGCGACAGCAAATGCGAATGACTGGCCGACCTTCCGTCACGCCGCATCCCGCAGTGGCTCGACGAGAGCTTCTGTGTCACACAAGCTAAAGTTATGCTGGGAAGCTGCTGTGGGCGGAAAACTCACGCCGCCGGTTGTCGCCGGGGGCAAGGTCTTCGTCGCGTCGATTGACGAACACCGGGTTGTTGCGCTGACCGAAAGCAATGGCAGGCAAGTTTGGGACTTCACCGCAGGAGGACGCGTTGATACGCCCCCGACCATCTACAAAGGATTGGTGTTGTTTGGATCAGCAGACGGTTGGGCATATTGCCTGCGTGAATCGGACGGCCGGCTTGTGTGGCGCCGCCGACTGGCACCCGAAGCACGCCTGATCGGAGCACGCGACCAATTGGAATCAGCCTGGCCCATCCACGGCAGCATCCTGGTCAAAGACGACATCGCCTACGCGGCTGCCGGGAGATCTTCATATCTGGATTCGGGGATATTCCTCTACGAGCTGGACCCGGTGACCGGCAAGATCCTCAAGAAACGGACCCTTTACAGCCCCGATCCCGAAACCGACGAGATGATCCCGCCGGACATATTTGTCGACAGAAAAACCCTTCAAGGCACGAAATCCGACATACTGGTCAGTGCCGGCTCAGGAATCTTCATGCGCGCCGAAAGAGTATTTGGCGACGACACGAATCCCATGCCTTATCTCTTCGCGGGCGGTGGATTCCGCGATGAGAATTGGTTCAATCGCGTGAGCTGGAAGGTAGGCCCGGTAGGGAAGTCCCAGTTCCTGGTGTTCACCGGCAAGAGGGCTTACGGAGTTCGGGCGTACCCGGGCAAAGGCCCGGCAAAAAGCTTCCAGCGTGGGAACAAGGGCCACAGACTGTGGGCTGGAGAGTTGAATTTGGCCCCGCTAAGCGAAACAGAATCCAAAAAAAAGGTCAAGGAACTCTGGTCAGAGAATGTGCCGGTACGCTTCAATGCTTTAGCAGCCGCCGGTGAAATCCTCTTTGCCGCCGGGGCAATTGATACCATTGACCCGGCAGATCCTCTTGCCCCGTTCGAGGGACGTGCCGACTCTAAGCTGTGGGCGGTTAACGGCAAAGACGGGCGGAAGCTTAGTGAATACCACCTGGAAGGTACCCCGGTCTACGATGGAATGGCTGTTACCGAGGGACGCTTATTCGTGGCAATGAAAACCGGCAAGGTCATCTGTTTTGCGTCGACCGGAGAAATGGAAGATGTCATGCAGGTAGCCGAACCTGCAGCAAGCGCCAAAAAAGCCCCTGGTCATGCCGGGACATATGTCATTTCTGATCCTCAGGATATTGAAGATGTTGCCTTACGTGACCGTGAATTTGCAGATTGGAATTTTGGCGGCGGCATCGTGCTTGAAGCGGGATTTATGCCGGGACTGTATGAAGAACATCATTGTGTTAGCCTATTGCGTTTTGACTTGTCGCGGCTGCCATGTGAAAAGGTTCAAGCTGCAAAAGTCCGGCTTTATAAACCGAAATGCACTGTCCAAATAAGGTCAGCAAAAATTGGCATTTATCAGCTTACCTCAGAGAACACCGATTGGACAGAAGGCACCTCGCTATGTGAAGAAGAAGCTGCGGCGAGTTGCTTCTCTCATCTGAGAAAAGAAAAGCCCTGGGCCGGTGCTAAGGGATGTTCCCGGAAAGGGGTCGATTTCTTAACGCCGGTCCTCGATATTCAAACCGCTCCGGATGACTGCGGTCAATGGATGGAATTCGATATTCCAATTGAGTTAGTGCAGCGGTGGCTCGATCATCCTGAGCAGAATTCGGGACTTTATATTAAACCGATGAATGAAAAGACCGAATGGGGCGATCATGTTTATTTTTACTCGAGTGAGCACTCCTCAGGTAAGGGGCCGCAATTGGTGATTAAAGGTACGCCTGGTAAGCCAAGAATTAAAACGGAAAAACAGGTTCGTAAGAAACGAAAACATATTTTTCCGCCCTCGGACCCTGCATTTGATAAATGGCTTGCTGAAGCAGACAATCGCTATATCCGCTGGACCAAAGAATGTAACATGACCCGCGAACAGGCGAAAATAATCTATTATTATGATGTGACTGTAAGGGGTAAAATGCTTATGCCCAACTGCCGCGTCCCCTTAACAGAGTATATTGCCCGGCTGGACACGCTCATTCCCAAAGGCGATGAAAAAGCTGTGCGTGATATTCTGAAAAACGTGCGGAAACGTCTCCTTTATTGGGAATACATTCGCCAAGCCAATTGGTACGATGCCGGACCTTTGGCAGATGTGCTGACCCCACTTCAATTAGGTACACTTTGGGGAAAATGCATCTTTGGCAACATGTTGAAAAAGCATGGTAATTCATCTTGGAAGCGATTATCACCGGATGAGTTGGAGGCCGAAATCGAAAGCACTGTAAAGAAAACCAGGGAACGATTGGAACTCACAACAGAGCAGGCAAAAATTATTGATCCGCTTGTCGCCAAATATGAACGGCTTGAACATGAGTATGTTGAGGACTTTATGGATGATCTAATGAAGATTCAAGAGTTCATCAAACAAGGCCGGGATGATGAAGCGATGTTCAATCTTGTTAAAAGTCTGCACATGAACCATGAGTTGTTTCTCTATTTTCAGTCGTGGTATAATACACCCCGCTGGTCCCTTTATATGGAACAGGCGGCACCTATTCCACTCGCGAAAATATTCGCCAATGGAAGAAGAAAAGAATACAATCCAGAGCGTACACAGCGTCAAATTGACCATGCAAAGAGGTACTAACTTGATCCTGATCGAATAGGCGCATGGGGTCGTTCAGCCGGAGGATGAGGATGAGTGCGTTTTAGACAGCAGTTTCGCATAAGTTTTTCTTGAAGTGAAATGGCTAATTTAGTATAAGTATAGAGTAGCTGGCGTATTCTGCGGATTTTGGCCTTCGCCGTTGCGGCCAACAGAATACAGTGAGTGCAACAACTACTGTCGGTCATTCTGTTTGAAGGAGGGCAATTATGTGTAAGAAACTGATCTCTCTGGCATCCCTTATTATGGTGTTTGGTTTAGTCGGTAATGTAGCGGTTGTCAGCGCCGACACAAACTGGACCGGTACGGGCCCCGACGACCTCTGGAGTACAGCGGCTAACTGGAGCGATGGTGTTCCCGATGAGGCTGATGTAGTAACAATCGCATCGCCCCCGGAACAGGGGCCGGTTATTGATGGGACGGTCGCGGCGATCTGTGCCGCGGTAGACGGCCCGGGGCATGAGTCGCAGGGCAACAACTTAATGGATATCACCGGAGGAAACTTCACCATAGTTGGTGACTGGAGCATCGCCAAGAAAGGTTCCGCCATAGTGAATATCAGCGGCGGTACTATAGACATCGGGGACGACTTGAACATAGGCCCTAAGGCCGGAGAGATGACTTTCAATATGACCGGCGGTGTGGTTAATGCTTCCAGTAGCTTAATCGTGGCGAGGAAAGGTGGCGCGGTAGCTACCTTTAATATGTACGGTGGCACTCTTAACTGTGGCGATTTTCAAATAGCTCCTCAAGATACCGACACTATCGGAGTAGCAAATCTATATGGCGGAACTATTAACACCGGCGCGATTGAAATAGCAACGGAAGGTGGCACGGGCTTATTAGACCTCCAGGGAGGTACGCTGGTAATAAATGCCGACGCAAGAGATGTTCTCACCGAGTATATCGACCTTGGTAAGATTGTCGGTTATGGTGGAGCAAACGCAGTATCGGTAACGTATGATGAAGGCGCCGGTATCACAACAGTAGTGGCTGCCGAAGCAGCGTTGGCCTCTGTCCCGAGTCCCGCTAATGGCAAAATGGATGTGCTGCGCGATGTGGTGTTAAGCTGGACACCGGGAGGGTCTGCTGACCAACACGATGTATATTTCGGAACGAGTTTTGACGATGTGAACGCTGCCACCAACCTGGACCCGATGGGGCCGGATAAGGTGTACAGAGCGCGTCAGGATATTAGCAGCTATATTGTTCCCGAAACCTTGGATTTTGGGCAGACTTACTACTGGCGCGTCGATGAGGCCGATGTCTCCACTTCCCGGTTGGACCGAGGTGACGTCTGGAAATTTACAGCCGAGCCCTTTGCTTATCCCATTAAGAACATAACCACTGCAGCTTCCAGCAGTGAAGTAGCTAAAGGGCCTGGCCATACCATAAACGGCTCGGGACTGGATGATAGTGGTTTATTGCACGGCAAAGATGGTGATGATTATATGTGGCTGAGCAGTAGCGAACCGGACGGGGCCTGGATTGAATATGAGTTTGACATGGAGTACAAACTGGACCAGATGTGGGTATGGAACTATAACGGAGTTGGCTTGAATGTGGCTTATGGGTTGAACAATGTTACCATTGAGTATTCGACCGATGGCATCACCTATGCGACATTAGGCACTACTCATGAATTTCTCATAGCACCTGGCGCAGATGATTACGCACACAACACCACTGTGGATTTTGGCGGTGTGGTGGCAAAGTACGTCAAGATTACCGCTAACAGTAACTGGAGTAATGGCATAACGAATCAATACGGTCTGAGTGAGGTCCGCTTTTTACACATTCCAAGGCGCGCGAGAAAGCCTTCCCCTGACTCGGGGGCCGCAGACGTGAATCTGGATGCAATCCTTAGCTTCAGAGCAGGAAGAGAGGCCGCCGAGCACGATGTTTACTTCAGTTCTGACGTGCAGGCTGTGATCGATGGCACCGCCTATATTGATACGGTGAACCAGACCAGCCATGATGCCGGAACACTTGAGCTGGGCAGGACTTACTATTGGCGAATTGATGAGGTCAATAATCTGGAGACCCCCACAACATGGCAAGGCTACATCTGGAACTTTGCCACGCCCGAGTATCTTGTCGTGGACGATTTTGAGGACTACAACGACTATCCGCCCGACGAGATATTCAATACGTGGATAGACGGATACTACGACCCGGCGAACGGCTCACTGGTAGCCCATGGCGAGGCGCCTTTCGCTGAAACTGTGATCGTTCACAGTAGCGGCCAGTCGATGCCGTATCGCTACGAGAACAATCTTAAGTATTCAGAAGTAGAGCGGGAACTGGACCCGCCGCAGGATTGGAGCAGACACGGCGTCGGAGCATTGTCGCTATGGTTCCACGGCGATCCGAACAATACTGCTGAGCAGATGTATGTGAAAGTCAACAACTCCAAGGTTGTATACGGCGGAAATGAGGACGACATAAAGCAAGCCTCGTGGCAACAGTGGAATATCGACCTTGTATTGTTCGGCGTGGACCTGGCCAATGTCATGAAGCTCGCTATCGGCTTTGGCGACGAAACCAATTTGACGCCCGGCGGCGAAGGCATAGTATACTTTGACGATATTCGGCTGTATCCGCTTCGAGAGCCGTAAGTCTATTTCAACCGGCAATCAATTGCGCGGTTGATATAGCAAATATGTATCAATTCGGGGCTTATACTGAATCATTCGGTATAGGCCCCTTTGTCTTGGAGCAATATCAACTCCCTAAGTCAGACCGGCACAGGATTTTCGGTAGGACGGCTGTTAGAGGTGGTTAAAGGACTCCGGATACTTAACCGATTTTATCTTTAAAATATTTGTTTTTTCGGTAAAAATCGAGATTAAGTGCTTCCATCAATCGTCAAATTTGACATCTGTGGTGACAAAATAGTGACACGAATTTTCGAAGAATTCTGGCATTTTACAGCTGATAAAAATGGGGCCATATCGACTACTACTCTTCACGCTTTCCTGAAAGAGGCGGCAACCTCTTTCTTGCCGTCGTCGGAAATCCGGGCCTCCCACTCAGCGAGGAACCAGTCCAGTTCCTCGCGGACGTCATTCGTATACGATTCATTAATCAGGTTGTTCACTTCGAGCGGATCGTTCTTGCGGTCAAACAACATCCCCGGATGAGTCCTGCCCCAGTCCCATGCAGCGTATTTCAACGGCGGAGTGATCCATTTGCCCAGCTTATAGCGCTCGCCAATTACCGTTACCTGGGACCAGTTCTCCGAAACGACATAAGGTTTCCGCGGAATACTGCCGCCGGTCAGAACGGGCGTCAGCGAACGACCGGGCAAATCGTACCCGCCGCTGGGCCGGTCAATCCCGGTTAACTCCAGCAACGTAGGATACAGATCCGTCAGTTCCGCCAGCCCGTCGTAAGTCCGGCCCCTTGCAAACTCGCTGGGCCAATGGAATATCAACGGAACACGCAGTGTATCCTCATAAACATTATGACCCACGGCGCATTTCTCGACCATGCCGTGACCGGCGACAAAATCCCCGTGATCGGATGAGTAAATGACGATTGTGTTTTCTACAAGCCCCAAGTCTCTCAGTACCGAGAGTACTCGTCCGATATGATAATCCACTTCGCTGACCAGTGCATAGTAGTAAGCAATGTACCTGCGATAGATTGCGTGATCCTTTGCCGCCGTGCCGCAATTCCAGGGAGGCTTAGTCCGGGTGCGCCATTCCCTCATTCGCTGAGGAAGATTCTCCACCGGCTCGCTGATGTTGCCAGGAAGCTCGATTTTGTCGAGATCGTAAAGCCGGGCCCAGCGCTCCAGTGGCGTATATGGCTGATGAGGGTAGATAAACGAAGACCAGCAGAAGAACGGACGCACCTCATTCTTGGCCCTACGGAGAAAGTCAATGCTTTTGTCTGCAGCATAAGCGGTCGTTCGGTTCTCAGCGGCAGTACGAGAAATGTGAGCCATCAGCGAGGCTTCGTGCGATTCTTTGAAATCGCGGTTGTGTGAATCGTACTGCCCGCGCCCTTTGATCCAGTCCCAGTAATTCTCATCGGATGGATCGAGTTTGGGATTGATGGTCGTGCATGAAGCGTCCCAATCCCTCTCCCTCAGCCCGCGGGAAAAATGCCTTTTTCCGAAGCAGCCCGTGAGGTAGCCGTTGGCGCGGAGCAATAAATGAAGAGGGTGGAGCCTTTCCGGATGTGGCGGAGCGTCGCTATTGTAAATCACCCCCGTTGTTCTGGGGTACAACCCCGTAAACATCGAAGTGCGCGACGGAACGCAAATTCCATCCTGGCAATACGCTCTGGAGAATAGAACTCCGTCGCTCGCCAACCGGTCGAGGTGTGGCGTCTTGCACAACGGGTGACCCGCGCACCCCATGACGCCGGCGTGATGTTGGTCGCTGAAAAGCAGCAGAATGTTTGGTCTGCTGCGCTTCTTCTTCACCAAGTTCGATGCGTAGCTTCCACATGCTGCGACAGCCGCGCTCATCGCCGATACTTTGAGAAATGTCCGTCGTTTCATCGATAACCCTTTACATCAGCTAAAAAACTGACGTAATATAGCATTTCCGGAGATGAATTGCCAGAACCGCCTGAATAGGTCGCATACTTAAGGCAGGACGTAAGCAAATTCTAATCCGGCCTGATTGATGATGTTCGCATATACAACCGGGCTGTGACACCATAGCAAATCGTGGCACTATTACATTCCAACACCTTAGAAAAAAACAATACCTCCATGATACCCAAAAGCTGGAAGCTTGAGAGAGTTGTCAGCTCTTTTTTATCCCTAAAAGAATTGCATGATCGATACATTCCTTTCCACCGTCTACTTGACCCGATATTAGTGAAAAATTTTCAAAAAATATTTGTATTTTCGCAAAAAATTGACATTTATTCGGACTTGATATAGGCAAAAGCAACATTTGTGGTGACAAAATGGTAACATAATGTCACTCGAAAATTGTGGTGTTTTTCAGCTCTTAAAAGGGGTGTCTTTACGTCTGTTACGTCACTTATTTCCAGTTTTATTGTAAAGGCGAGTATAATTAAACATTATATTGGTCAAGGCGGGTTAAAAAAGTGGAAATCATATGAGCAAAACGCTGCTTCCATTTCATACACCTTTAAGTTGACATATAAAACAGAGAAGAACGCTATTAACATATAGTGTTCTCCAATTATCCTCTTTTCAAAGATTACCTTGATATTTTTCATCTCATCAAAAACCCGTTCACAGAAGCAACATCAGGAAGATTATCAATATGAGAATCACCAATACCAATGAAACAATGCACACTATCAACGCAATCCTTTGCCGCCTTATTATAATTTCATATCCCAAGGCACTCATTTCAGGCGGGACAAAATCCCCGCTGGCCAGAGGTGAGAAACTGCCAACATCAATACTTTGATGGGCCCTGATAGGTGGATCCCCTTTCAAGATACTTTCTATATCTTCAATAAGAATCTTGATGTTTTGGTAGCGGTCTTCTGGGTTCTTCTTCATCATTATCTCGATCATCTCGCTAATGCCGATTGACAGCTTTTTGTTTATATGGTCTGGCGGGGTAAGACTTGTATGTAGATGCATATTCATTATATTTCTTTGGTCTTCATGATAGAATGGGACTCTGCCTGTCACCATATGGTAAAGGGTTGCTCCGAGGCTGTATATGTCAGCCCTTCCATCAACATCTATTTTGCCCCTTATCTGTTCGGGCGCTATATAATAAGGGGTTCCCCAAGCCTGGCCCTTCTCAGCTTCTATAGCAGCAATGTCGGTAAGCTCGCGCGCAATGCCCATGTCTGCCAGCTTAACCACGCCCTCATTGGTAATCATTATGTTCTTGGGCTTGACATCTCGGTGGATGATCCAGTTTTCGTGGGCATGCTTAAGGGCCCTTGCAACCTGAATAATGATATTGAGTGCCTCTTTTTCTTTAAATACCTTTCCTTGCTTCAGGGCAGCATCGATTGTGTCACCTTCGACATACTCCATCACAAAATAATGGTATTCGCCCTCTTGTCCAACATCGATTGCGCTTACGATATTATGGTGATTCAGCTTGGCTGCTGACCGTCCTTCACTATGAAAGCGTCTGACATAATTTTCGTTTTTAGCCAATCTGCTTCTCAAGACCTTTATCGCAACAATCCTGTTAAGGCTAATCTGCCTGCCCCTGAATACTGTAGCCATTGCGCCGGAACCGAGGACCCCTTCTATTTTATATCCTGGAATCCCCCGCTCCCGCAGCCGTTTTAATATTTCTTTCTGGGTTTCCGGATTTCCAGGCATAGGATACACTCCCTTTCATTTTTAAGCTGACATTTCCCATTTAAACGTTTACAAAACATAATTCAGTCCTTTCTCCGACAACATGATGCATGGCAGGATCAACAAAAAGTCGCTCGGCATCGTTGGTATCTTCATATCCTGTCAACCGACTGTAAACCGACTGACGCAACAACGCAGTGATACCATACTGTGTATTTCTGCCAGTTCGATTGTCTGTTAGTTCGTAAGCCGCCACATCTGTCAATCCAAATACATCATTGATCTCTCTGTATGCTAACAAACCTGCGTCACTGGTGACTTTCACTCCGCGAAATTCGATTTTCAATTTTCGATCAAAATTGACTCTCAGAGCATCACTTTTGCTTTCACCTATTAGGTTCTCCAAATCAGAACAGCAAAACTGTCTTAAACTGAATCCACAATCTCTATACTATCAAAATCCAGTTCATTTTTCATGGTTTACTTGGGAAATCCGGGTTATATGATTGCTACATTTCATTCCCTCCGTCTACTTAATTAATCCGATTTCATCATTAAAATTCTTGAAAATATTTGTATTTTCGCAAAAAATCGATATTTATTCGGACTTGATATAGGCAAAATTAACATTTGTAGGGACAAAATGGTGACAAGATGTCACCTGAAAATCGGTGTGTTTTCCAGCACCTGAAAGAGATAACTCTTAAAAGAATTCTGGCTTTTTACAACTCACGAAAATGAGGCTATCTTTTTTATACATCTACTCGTAACTCAAACGCTTTTGCCTTCATATTGATTCTTGCGTAGGACAGCTCATTTCCTACTTGAATTAATATCCACTCAGGTGGTATAATCACTCCTGTCGGTGGAAATCAAATTTCCTAACAGTTAACAGTTAATTTCGAGAGGCTAATAAAATGATAAAAAGAAGAGAATTTATTAAGAAAAGCGTAATTGGGACCGCCGGAATAGCCATTGGGGGCATTGGGTTCAGTGCTAAATCATACGCTTCAATCATTGGTGCAAATGAACGCATCAATTTGGCAGTTATTGGTATCCGTAACCAGGGTACAGTGCACATCAAAAGCTTTTGTGGACTGAAAGACAGCCATAATGTAGTTGTGAAGACCCTCTGTGACACAGATGAGCTGCTATTTAAACCAGCTTCGAAAATCGTAACTCAAAAGACTGGGGCCAAGCCATTGACAGAATGGGATATACGTAAAGTATTAGATGACAAGGATATCCATGCTGTGTCAATCGCTACACCGAATCATTGGCACGCACTGGCAACCATCTGGGCTTGTCAGGCAGGTAAACATGTTTATGTTGAAAAACCGGCTTCCCATAATATTTGGGAAGGACGGAAAATGGTTGAGGCTGCCCGCAAGTATAATTTAAGAGTTCAGGTAGGATTAAATAACCGTTCGTCTAACAATGTGATAGAAGCGATTAAATTTCTGCATGATGGTGGTATCGGCGAAGTTTTCATGGCCCGTGCACTTTGCTTCAAAGCTCGCGATTCATACGGCATTGCCAAAGATAGTCTGCCACCTGACACATTCCATTATGACCTCTGGTTAGGACCTGCTCCTTATCGCCCGTATAACGAAAAACGGAGTCATTACAGGTGGCACTGGTATTGGGATACCGGAAATGGGGATACTGGAAACACCGGACCACACCAGCTCGACCTTGCCCGTTGGGGAATGAATAAAAACGAACACCCGGTTTCAGTATATTCTGCCGGTGGTATCTACGGATTAAATCAGGAGGAAGGCCCACCGGAAACTCGGACTCCAGGGAAAATGGTGTATGGCGCAGTAGAAACCTATGGCCGTGATAAGACTTCGCAGGAAACTCCAAATACCCAAACCGCCGTATTTAAATACAGGGATGGGAAAATGCTTGAGTTTGAAACCAGGGGCCGATATACCAATCATGAAGGAAGCCGAGGTCAGGCAGTCGGAAATATCTTCTACGGCACTGAAGGATGGCTCGAAATTAGTGGATCTACGTGGA
>SDBS01006831.1_pt1 | contig 11092 bp, 7 predicted proteins | sample 2277091 | NCBI WGS metagenome assembly SDBS01 (sample SAMN10404972, study PRJNA504765) | marine sediment metagenome | isolation source: marine sediment core GS10_PC15, 163 cmbsf | place: Arctic Ocean: Southern Knipovich Ridge | collected 2010 | reverse complement strand
TCATGTATTGACATTAGATTACATTCAGTATAGTATATTAGCAGCCCAGCCAAGGTGAATAGCCTTGGCAATGACGACCCCCTTGCAAAAGGGGTTCGTTGCTTTAAGGGGATAATTTCGGTCTATACTGCCCGACCTCTGCCTATACGTTACTCGATAAAATCTAAAAATATATAAGGGATTGCAGCCACAGAGGTTAAAAGGAAACTAAGCCACGGCAACCATTTCGGGCGATCCGGCGAACTAACAAACTCTATAAAATTAGGAGCCATTTTTTGGTTTATAAATCCGATGACAATACCTATAAACACAAAACATGTTGTGATAATTTTTAGCTCATAAATCATTATTATTTTTTCATACTATCAATAAAAATCATTCTCGTTTTGTTGAACCATTACTCAGCTTGATAAAATAAAATCACACTTTTCCGTTTTCCGCAGGCTTATGTACCTCAATTTAGAGACTGTCCGCTAAGCGGACACTTGCCCGCACAAAGACTCAACCGGCTCCTTTTCCGCTGTTTTTTAGATCCAAATTTATAGACTGTCTGGTTACCGGACACTTGCCCGCACAAAGGTTCAGCCGGCTATTTTACACTGATTTTTAGATCCAAATTTAGAGACTGTCCGCTAAGCGGACACTTGCCCGCACAAAGGCTCAATCGGCTCCTTTTCCGCTGCCTTTTAGATCCTCAATCTAGGACTGACCCTTAAGTGGTCACTTGCTCGCACAAAGGCTCAGCCGACACTTTCCGCTGATATTTAGATCCAAATTTAGAGACTGACCGTTGAACGATAACTTTGCTCCTAGCGGGGCTCAACCGGCTCCTTTTTCGCTGATTTTTAGATCCTCAATCTAGGAAAGTATCCCTGCCCGATACTGATCAACCCCAGTTGATCGTGTTGTGCCATTATTCCCTGCGGGTATGGGACCTCTCGCATTACGGCAGCTGGCGCTTGTACGGTCATCCCCATGGCAACCTGCCCCCACTGGAGGACAGCCTGGATATGGGCGTTGATTGTTGGGATTATCGACCAGTATCCCTGGAAACCATCAGCAGAGAATTAACTTCATAATAAGCCCTGCCCTCAAAACAGATTCTCAGTATACGATTAAAGTTCGCTGCTAAATGACCGTTATCTACTCGGGGCTCACCTTAACCACGGCACCAGCGATCCCGGGCCAGGTATTTGGATTTTTACCAAAGACCCCTAGTCATTTTTTCACATTCTCAACAGATCAGTTTATTACCCTACAACGAAAACTGTGCCTCATTTTCTAATTATTATGCAATTCCGCATTCTAATTGCATAATTGCATAATCTGTGATAATATACTTTCGGTTAGCACCTCCATGCTCCAGGAAAGAGTTTTCTATGATCAAAAGAACCCTCACAAAAAAAATCCTGTCTCTTGCTCAAAAGTTTCAAGTCGTCACCCTGACTGGACCACGTCAATCGGGCAAGACCACCCTTGTCAAAGCTGCCTTTCCCGACATGCCCTATGTCTCCTTAGAAGAACCCGATATCCGTCAAATCGCCCTCACCGATCCCCGCGGTTTCCTCGCCAACTATCCCGCGGGCGCCATCCTGGATGAAGTTCAACACACACCCGAACTCTTTTCCTTCATCCAAAGCCTTGTGGATGGAGATTCAAAAATCCAATTCATCCTGACTGGCTCCTCCAATTTCCTCCTCATGGAAAAAATCAGCCAGACTCTGGCAGGACGCACAGCAATCCTTCACCTGCTTCCCTTTTCCATCGCCGAATTGCCATCCACGGTACCCGCGCTTGAGAGCTACGAAAGCCTGATTTTTAATGGACTATATCCACGCATCTATGACCGCGGCCTTGTTCCTACCGATTTCTATCCCTCCTACATCCAGACCTATGTCGAAAAAGATGTTCGCCTGATGAAAAATATTGGGGATATTAACTCCTTCATCCGCTTTATCCAGCTTTGTGCCGGGCGCACCGGGCAATTACTCAACTATACCGGACTCGCCAGCGACGCAGGTATCAGTCCCAACACTGCCAAAGCCTGGCTCTCCATTCTAGAAAGCTCCTACATTGTCTACCGTTTGCAGCCCTTCCACGAGAATTTCAATAAACGCTTGGTTAAATCGCCAAAACTCTATTTTTACGACACTGGTGTTGCCTGCTCATTGCTCGGTATCCGTGATGAAGACCAAGTCGGTTCGCACTATTTGAAAGGTGCGCTTTTTGAGAATCTAGTTATTAACGAATTCATAAAAACCAGTATGCATCGCGGCGAACGTCCCCAGGCCTATTTTTGGAAAGACAGCCAGGGTAAGGAAATTGACTGTCTCTTGATAGATGGCGATAAAGCCCTGCCCATTGAAATCAAATCAAGTAAAACAATAAATAACAGCTATTTCTCTAATCTCAAGTACTGGCGGAATCTTGCCAAAATGCCCGAAGATTACGGCTATGTCGTTTATGGAGGAGAAAAGACACTTCAAACCAGCTTCGGCACATTCCTCAGTTGGAAACACCTGGATCAAATACAATATTTCAAATAAATTATGGGGTTTGGATGCAACTTTCAAATACGGCAGACTTGTGTTCCAGTTCAGTTGCTAGAATTTTTTTACTTAGAGAAAACCTGTCAAAAAACCTTAGTTCTGATAACAATTCCTGGCGCGGGATATTATCCACGATACGCCAAATGTTGTCGTAGGCGCCGCCGGCACCCCATTGACCTATCCTTCCCAAATAAGGAGTGCTTTTCCCAATACCACCCAGGAGCTGGTCTCGCATTGTGGGAGCCAATGGTATATCAAGCAGATCGGTCAAATATCCCAGTCGCTCGTCCAGCGCCTGGGATTGTACGCGAAGGGCATAGTTAATAAGTTGATCCAAGTCCAATTGCCCTGGTTGCGGCTGGTCGTGTTCGCGTGACCAGAACGCCGCGTTGAATATTCTTGCAGCCGGGGCGTTGGCTGTTGGGTTAGAAGCTGTAAGACGTGCTTCTTTTCTTTGCCCGCTGCCTTTGTGTTTGACCCCGAGACTCCAACGGCTAAAGTCGTTGGAATAGGTCAATTAGTTAAAAGGAATCACGGGTTCCACCTGGCTGTCGTGAAACTGCCTGGATACGGCAGCCTGATTATCAACTATCATCCAAGGAAATTGAATGTCTGAAATACTTGCAAGTTATCCTCAACGAGACGAAACCTGGTTCCTGCTTATACAGTGTACGATCCCTCTAGAAGATCTCCAAGACTCTTCTCTACCACATGCCATGCTTCTATTCAATCTCGAAGAGGATCGGGCTCAGAACATGGAGCTCTCTCCAGGTAAGCCCTCTCTGGAGCAAATCCTGGCCTTTCTCCAGGAAACCATCAAGGAACCTATTTCACCAGAGAAGTCTTCCCCTTACCGCCCAGCTGAGCTGTATGTTGAAGACGAATCCCTGCTACAGGCCCTCACTGCTCCTGTAGAAGAACTCGGTATCAAAATCTCTTATACCCCCGATGAAGAACTGGCTGAGTTTCTCAAATCTGAACTCTCAAACCAGTTAGTTCGCAGCTCCCTGCCCGATCTGCTCTCTGAAGAAGGCGCAACGTCAGATCTGGTGGGGGATTTTTTCAGTGCAGCCGCTTGCTTCTACCGGGCAACTCCCTGGGCGTACCTCTCTCTTATGCAGCCACTGTCTGTTCGCCTGCTCCCCCAGGGAGAAGCTTGTTTTATTTCCTTAATAGGCCTCAGGGGAGATTTTCCGGGGATGATATATCTCACGAATTGGGATGCTCTCCAATCGAAACTTCTCCGCAAGGACACCAGCAATGATGACAGCATTCCTCCTGGAGGATATCACTCCTGTACCTTTTCCCCTACTAGAGCGCTGCCATTTACCGACCTGGACGCCCAAAAAGAACATCAGTGGGAAGTCGCAGGCCCCAAGGCTTTTCCTTTTCCGTTGTCCCTGACTGAGGAGGGAGTTTCCAGACCCGATCGGGATCAACTTCTCTGGTATCAAGCCGCTCTCCGCGCGATTCCGAAATTTGTCGTTTCCCTAAAAAGAGATCAAAAAGGAGAATATCTCCCCTCTCAAGAAATCATCCGGGTAGACACCTCTATCGGCGAGGCTGAGGTAGAAATCATCTTCCCGGCAGGAGAGCTGCCGCTGGAAACATTGGTAATCGCCAGGGAGAAACAAGGCAAACCAGATTACAGTTTTCCCCTGTCTCCAGATTCCTGGAAAAAAGAAAGGGGCGCTGAATTGTCCGCCGCTTTCCTTCCGTTATCACCCCAGGATGAAGCCATGGTCCTTATTCGTCAAGCCTGGCAGGAAACAAACCGGGCCAACCGTATCACCCTGGCGTATGAGGCCTTGGGCCTCTCTCATCAATGTGCCGATGCTTACACAATTCTGGCAGAAGACGCGGCTGAGACCCACGGTAGAGCGCTAAAGTATTTCCAGCAGGCCGTCAGAGCTGCAGAACAGGAACTGGATCATGATCCTGGGAACGATTTAGATCAGGAATCTCGCCAGTATACGAATCAGATTGAGCCCTACTTGTACGCAAAAGATGGCCTGGCCAATACCCTGCTGGTAATGGGTAAACAAGTAGAAGCGGTCGGTCATTATCAGGATATACTCCGCCTTGCTCCTAAAGACCCTATGTCAATTCGCTTTCGCCTGTTGGCGCTGCTGCTGGACCTCTCACAATACCAGGAGGTTGATGACCTACTGACGGCTTACCAGGACGACTCCTCTCCAGCCTGGCTCTATGCCCGGGCGCTACGCCAATTTCAGAGCCAAGGAAATACAACAAAAGCAAAAGGAGCACTGAAAAAAGCCTGTGAAAAAAATCCTTGTGTGCCTGACTGCATCGCTATTCAAGGCAGTCATGAAGATCATTACTCAGCTGCTTTCAGCTCTGATGAAGAAGAAGCTGACAGGTACGCCCGTGCTTTCCGCTATCTCTGGCAGAGAACCCCGGGTGCTGTAAAATGGTTGAAAAAGAATTCCCCCGTTGAAGCAGAATAGAATCCTGGCCCATCCATCCGGTGTTCTTTGTCCTAAGGAGGGACTGGATCCCTCTTCCTTTTCACCGTCCAAGCTGCCTGGCAAATCAAAAGGAAGCGGATCATTGATCGTTCTGCTCCCCTACGCTGAGATCAACTGCAGTATTTAAATCGGCAGCCCACCCAGAACTTTCAGTAAACTTCTCCCCAGGTTTGTGATAGTGAAGGCATACAGCTTCTTGTGTCTGTACCTCCCGGAGCGGGTGTCTTTCTCGTGCTTTTCTACGGCTTGGAAATCTTTCAGAATATTGATCACAACCCGCTCGATGCTTGTATGCAGCAAATTCCGGGCAGAGGTCATATCCTGAGCGCCCCAATTCAATCCTCCTTTTTTTATTAGTCGGTCTGCGAAATCTTGATAAGGAACCTGTCTCCCCGTCGGCAGCGATAGCAGAAGACCGAAAGTTATGTCTGCAAAGTAATACGGGAGTTGCTCCTCTAATCCTCTCATGGGATAGGCGATCAACCAATTTGTAAAATGCCACCAGGTTTCCAGCAAAAATAAAACCTGGATGGGGGGCTCTTGATTCAAAAACTGCTTCCCTTTGGGCGTGAGGCGCAGCTTCCTACCTGGCACACCGTCAAGCAGCCCTCCTACTTCCAGGAGCATATGGATGAAATATATTGGCCAGACGTCGAATTCGGTGCGCAGCTTATATACCCGCTCTCCTATCTTCCTGTCCAAAATAGGCGGATGGACCAGGTCGCGTGCTATCTCCCGGATAGCCTTGAGGGGCAGGTTGCCAGTCGATTGGGTTCCCTTGACGCTGTGATCGCGCAGATACGTGAGCATGCTGACGGTGTCCCGGCGCAGTGGCAGCTCATCGAGCTGGCTGCGTTGTTTGGGGCTGAGACCCTCAAGCCATCTGGAAATCCCCTGGTAAAGCTTGAGTTCCGGGCCGACTTCGCCGGAGTAATGACGCTGGAAAACCCGCATCATTTCCGAGTATTCATAATTATTCAATTCCAGGTCTGTCTTCTCGTGATCAAACCCTTCTGGATCAAAAGCGCCCCCAGCCCAGACAAGATAATCTTCATGTTCCGGGTGTTCTGGACTGCTGATCGCTTCCAGAAACTCCTCATAGCCCCGGGTGCTTCCCACGTCTTCTGGCGGACAGGCTCGCTCCCCACTCAGACATGCAGGATAATGTCGAATTTTTGAAGGGTTAAGAATTTCTTCAACCTCGATGGTGTGTTTCCAGCTGTCCCCAAAATCATAAAGATAGCTGAAGCGCGCGCCCCTGTCGGGGACGACCTGTTCCAGCTGATACTCTTTCTCCTCTTTTATTTCCTCTTCACGCCCTCCGTCTTCGTCTGGCGTCCCATAAGGCTCGCCGCTAATTTGGAATTCGTGCAAATGTGAGTTGGTCCATCCCATGGCAATCTGGAAAATAAAATGCAGCTGGAGCAGTGACACATTTCCCGGTACCTGGATGCGGCGCCAAATTGGCGGCTGGATCTCGTCCAGAGTGATTTTGAGTTGATAAATCATATTTCCACTCATAGTCTATTTCCTGTTTTCATTAAGTCTTCTGTTGGGGGGCCATATAAACAGCAATAATCTTTGGGGTGTGGTTGGGTTGACGTACTTCAACGGCTAAAGATATGTCAATCCAATTTTCCCACCCTGGATTATGCTGATAGAGTATGTCTTCCATATGGTGTGTTTTATACGATGCTTTCGTATATTTTGCAACATTACTACACAATAGCGTCGTATACTTCAAAGGCAAGTGTTGGAAAGGAAAATCAATGAGAGTCTATACCTTTTTAGAAGCAAGGAGAAAACTTTATTCTCTCCTGAGTAAGGCGGTTAAGGATGGTGAGATCCGTATTAGGCGCAGGGATGGCCAACCCTTCATTATCAAAGTTGAAAAGATTTTTTCCTGCAGTTGAATAAATACATGCTATAAAAATTATTGAGGGGTGTGTATGGTCAGAATCTGCAGGGAATTCTTAGTGAGCGCAAACCCCATTATTCTCTCATTAGAAGAAAAAGGTTTGTCGGAAGCAGAAGTAAAGTCCTGGTTTGAGGAAAATAACTCAGACTATTCAGTGAGTGTGGCACTGTATTATATAGCACAGAAAAAAGTGTTTCTGAAACCGATGGTAGTCCCCCTTGATGAGCTAAATCTTGACGATTACGAGCCGGGATCTTTATTGTCTGGGGATAGAGGAGGGGACCTTAGTCTAAGTTGGTAGTCAAGGCCCCGGGGGTATTAGAGTAAAGTGTTACCAGGGTAACGCTTTTGTTTTTCCCTTCTCGCCGATATCTTTTTCGTCTTGCTATAGTAAATTGGATTTTAAGTGGGGTGTCTTTTTAGGGTATTACTTTAAAGGAGTTAATCCTCGTCGATCAGCTCTGCTTCGTCTTTATGGATGCCTATTTCTTTTCCGTCAATATCTATATACTAAAACCTGGGGAGTTTATTGCCCGCTGGTAAATCATTGACTTCCAGCTTGGCTCCTTCTTGAAGCGCGTGCAGCCTACTGTGAATTATTCAGACAGGTAATGTCGTTTTTAATCTAGTCTTTCTTATACTCACCAAGCTTCTCCCTCGCCAAGTTATCTAAATGTGTTACCAAGGTAACACATTTAGAGGTGCCTATTCATTTGCCCTTAATCGAATTTTCTTAGCCAATTTTTCTAAAGTGTCCGCCCCGGAAAGGATTTCTTTCTTATCAAGACCTGCTACAAAAGACGTAGCCACCTTCTCAAGGTCTGTGCTTGACTTCATTTCCTTGGTGACTTTCCAGAAGGCTTTCAGCCTGCTGGCTGCCTTCGCGGCGGGAGTGTCTACGAACCTGGCTTTTTTCCCCTTGCTTATCCTAATTCGTTTGATCTCATGCGCAGACAGGTTTTTCTTGGCCGTCTTATCAATAACTTTGTCCCATTGAGCTGGGGGGAAAATAAGAATTTCTCGTAAAGACCTTTCAGGAATTTCGTGGATATCTGCTTTGTACTGTTGTTCCTGGGAGAATTGAAGAAGGTTGAGATGAAATACCATATAACTGCGCTCCATCTTCATAATTTCCCCGATTTTTTCCCAGCTTCCCCGGGGCATATATTTGCTCCCGGTGATTTTTTCAATGTCCAGGGCACTGCGATAGTAATCGTAATCGGTAGGGGGGTTGTCAGAGCTGCGATCTAGTTCCAGCGGGAGTTGTTCAAGGGATTCAAGGATCAAGCCGGCAATGGCCCGGGCCTTTCCTATAGCCGCGAGAGGTTTTGCTGATTCGTTCTCAATAATTTGCCTGGCCAGGTTGAGCTCATCTACTTCAACTTCCTGCACTTCTAACTGGGGCTCTCCTCCGTTCTTTGACGCCGCTAATAACGCAAGGCTCCAGAACCTGCGTTCCCCCGTGGACAATAGCATTTTGATTTCATCCGGTTTTCTTTCGACCCAGGCACCCGTGGCGGGTTCAATTTGATTCAGCTCCCCTATGCTTTTTCCCATATCTAGTAAATCCTTGGCCTGGCTTGCGACGCCGGTATCAGTTTTAGCAAGTACCAACCACTGGATAGCTGTTTTTCTCCAGTCAGCTTTTCCTGCGAAAAAATTATCGCGCAATCCATCCTGGACAGGGAGAATTGGGCGGGGCTGATAGCGATCAAGAATAATTATACTCAGCGGCACAGGGCTAACTCGAATTCGACTTAGCTTGGACTTGTCAAGCAAGGCAGTCTTTTTGGGTGTGGTTTTGGATTGAACGGTTTTGGCAGGGCGCGGCTTGAGAAGTTCATCTCTGGTAACTTTGGCTCCTGCTTTATCCCGGGATTTATTTGCCATGGGTTTTTCTCCGATCCTGCATGGGTTAATAACTATTGATCGATTATATTTTTTATTGCATCCGCAGCGGCTGCGTATTCTTTGGTGGCCAAATTGGAAGAGGACACGGTCTCTGAACCGCGCGGGGGTTTATAACTAAAGATATCCATGGCATCAGCTTGAGCTCTTTGCACATCGGTGCGCTGACCGATGGGAGGAAGGACCTTGCTTCCATGTTCTTCTTTCAACCTTTTGAACCAGTCCATTTCTTCGCTGAGATGCAGGTTGCATTTTGTAAGCGCGATTCCAATCAGTTCGAGTTCTGGATTCATGCGGGGGTGGTTCTGTATCTCTTCAATTCTGGCCATGGTGACCATGAGGGCGTCCAACCCTAAAACATTGAGGTCGCTCGGGACAATAACGTGAGTGGCCGCTACTAAGGCATTTTCTGTCATGATAGAGAGGTCTGGCGGGGTATCGATCACGATATATTTATAAGTATCTTCCAGCCCCCGAATAATGTCTGAAAGCCTGAACGCACCTTCACCTACTCCGGAGAGAAAAACTTCAGCTTCATTCATGCCTCGGTAGAAGGAAGGGATATAGTGAATTTTATTGATCTTTGTGTTTAGTGGTAGATGCGACTCTTGGGCGAAAAAATTCAGGGGCTGCGTAGTTCTGCCTGTTAGCGCTTGTCCAAGTGTGGCTTTGTGTTTTTCCGATTCCCCGCTGTCATCACCAAACGTCCCGCCTGACAGGATCTTATTGCTGTGGTGCTGCTTGTCCATATCGATCAGAAGTATTTTTCCCGGGTCCTTCGGATTTTGAAACGTTTCCATGAGCGAAAATGCTGCGGATAAATTGACCGCTAGGGTAGATTTTCCCACGCCTCCCTTCTGACTTACTATGGCTAGTATTTTCATGTATCGATGTCCTTTTTGTTTTGTGCTGTTTTGGTAAATCACAAATGCTGCATTTATTTAGAAGTGGATCCAGGGTGGTGCTCTGGCTCAACTATATTCTAATTGATTTTAATGAAAAAACTTTTCAGTTTTATAGAATATTTTTCTAAAAATATTCGTGGACTTTATGGCTGTCTAAGGAGGTTGTTTTTGGTCGGTTTTTATGGGATCCTTGGGCATCAAAACCTGGAAAAGTGAAAAATGGCCATTTAAAGAAAAAACGGGCTGCAGGTATCGTTTTAAGTACGTTGACATGCTCTAGAATGCATTAAAAAGGGTCCAGGAGCAATATTTTTTATTTTTGCAGGTTCGGGTAGCCTATGTGTTGTTTATCCCCCATCTGTGTGTTATGATTAGGTTGTTCCCCATATCTGTGGCTGAAGATTAGTGCCATTTTAGAACTGAATTAAGGTCGTTTTCCAAGTGATTCTAACAATATTTGTGATGCATTTGAATCAATCAGAATAACAGGGCGTGATTGATTTGCTTAGCTAGTTAAGCTCCGATCGCGCAAATCACTACAATAGAATAAGGGTCCGAAATTTGGATCCGCGCTTTAAAGAAAAACTCCCCAGTGGTTACCAGGCCAAGGGGGGAGATTTCGTACAAAAGCGACTTAGGCTTACTCAAAAATTATACACTTTTTTTTGATACTGTCAAGGCGTACCGCACGATATTTCCCCCAGGTGGAGATACCGTGCGCTTTTATTTTAAAGATGATCAATGAGTAACAACAGACAAAACAACAACCCAAGAGCGAGCGCAGAGCAGGTCTGGAAATCCCTGCTGGAGGATCTGAAACAGACTCCTCTCGAGATACCTGAAACCTGGCCTCGAGATACAAGCGTGCAGTGGAGCTCTGATGACCTGTGCCTGGTTGTTACCGTACCAAGTATCACTGATAACGAGTGGATCGAAAGGAAATTTTTTCCGCTTGCAAGCATATACTTTCAGGAAGAGCATAAACAGAAGAATCTCTTATTAACGAAGAGAGGGGATATTGGAAAGAATGGCTTGCTGGTTCAGGTCCAAAAAGGAGCATATGACCAAGTTGTCAATCCGCGCAGAATGGTCCCCGTTCCTTTCTACTTATTCCAGCATTGGCTGCCCGTATTGGGGGCATCTCTATTCTGGGTTGCGATAGCAATCAGGCAGCAGTCGTTCGTAAACACAACCAAAAAGGGCAGCATCCATAAACTTATATCCACAAGGGAGTTAGCCCATTGGGCTCCTCTTTCGTACTCACAAATAGCAAGGCTGTTGAATAAAGCAGGTTTTTCTAACTGGTTCTTTATAAAGGAAAAA
>SDBS01006830.1_pt1 | contig 11092 bp, 13 predicted proteins | sample 2277091 | NCBI WGS metagenome assembly SDBS01 (sample SAMN10404972, study PRJNA504765) | marine sediment metagenome | isolation source: marine sediment core GS10_PC15, 163 cmbsf | place: Arctic Ocean: Southern Knipovich Ridge | collected 2010 | reverse complement strand
CTTTCAAATATATTAAAATTCTATTTTTTATTTACTACTATGAATCTCGAAGTAATAGAAAAGAATGAAATAAAATTAATTTTTATAATTGAAGGAATCTCTCTTGAAATGATCAATGCTTTAAGGAGAGGGATTCTTATGGACGTTCCTTCTTTTGCCATTGACGAAGTCATAATATTAAAAAATGATTCTCCTCTTTATGACGAAATCGTTGCTCATCGACTTGCTATGATTCCTTTAAAAACTAATTTAAAAAATTATAATATGCCACTGGACTGTGATTGTGGGGGTTTTGGGTGCAGTCTATGTCAAGTTTCCTTAACCTGCGAAGTTAATAACAATACAAATAAACCAATGGTTGTATATTCTGGAGACTTAGTTTCTAATGACCCTGATATTGTCCCTGTAAATGATAAAATTCCAATTTTAAAAATCAACAAGGGTAGCAAAATTATTATTGAAGGTTATGCGATACTTGGGACGGGTAAGACACACTCAAAGTTTTCTCCTGTTTCAAATGTCGCTTATCGCTATTATCCTGAGCTAAAATTTGATGAGAGTAAAATTAAAGATTTAGACGAGAAGAAACTTGTTGTCAAAATGTGCCCTGAAAAATTATATGAATTAACCAACAAAACATTAAAATTAAAGGAAGATTACTGGAAAGATTGCACACTTTGTAAAGCTTGTGAGGAAAATTCCTCCAATAATGCGATTAAAGTAGGTTGGAAAGAGAATACCTATATATTTGTAATGGAAAGTGATGGCGCCCACTCATTCGAAGTAATAATTAAAGAAGCATTTGATACTTTCATTCAAAAAATTGACGAGTTTATCACAAAACTGGAAGAACTCGAGATCTCAATAGAATCATAATTTTATGATAGAATCATAGAATATCAAAAAATTATTATAATATTAAAAATTTAAGAGATCATATTTAAAGAACTAAAACACCATATTTGTGAATTTTTTCTTGTCGCATAAAATTTCTGGACCAAGTAATTTTTATCATCGTAAATTAATTAGAGACTTGTGGAAGACTAAGAGAAGAATTTGGAGAAAAGTTTCAAAAAAGTTATCAGGACCTAGAAAAAATGCAATTCATGCAAACCTGTACCGTATAGATAAAAGAACTAAAAATAATGATGTCATAGTTGTTCCAGGCAAGATTTTAGGTTTAGGGCAATTAACACATAAATTAACTATTGCCAGTTTAACATCATCTAAGTCTGCAAAGAATAAAATTGAAGCTTCAGGGAGTAAACTTATTTCAATCGGGGAATTATTAGAACAAAATCCTTCTGGGGAAAATGTCAAAGTTTTTTATTAAATAATTAGTAAAGGAAGTTGTTTAAAAATGCAAGAATATCAATTATTAGATGCTACAGATAAGATTTTAGGTCGATTTTGCAGTCAGGTTGCTAAAAAAGCACTTCTGGGTGAATACATTGTAATAATTAATGCAAAAGATGCGATTATAAGTGGAACTAAGAGAAATATTCACGAAAAATATTTAGCGAAATTGAATATTTCCACAGCAACCAATCCAAGAAGGGGACCTTTCTGGCCAAGGAAACCTGATACATTCATGAGAAACGTGATTAAAAAGATGCTCCCAAGAAAAAAGTTTCGTGGTAAAGAGGCAGTAAAACGTGTCCATGTATATATCGATGAAATACCTGAACGATTTAGACATAGATATGGGAAATTAACTCCTTGTGAGATTTTTAATGCAGATAAGACACGTTTATCTTATTATAATAAATTTATTACATTAGAAAATTTATGTCTCAGAATTGGATGGAAGAAAAGAGAGATCGAGGCTTAACTAAATGTCTGAGAAAATAAAGCATGTCCAATCGTCTGGAAAAAGAAAAACTGCTATTGCTAGAGCAAAATTAACATTTCCGGCAAGAGGACAGATAAAGATCAATAATGTCCCATTAAACTTATATGAGCCTGAAATAGCAAGATATAGGATACAAGAAGTACTAGAAGTTGCTAAACATCCTAAACTCCAAAATGTAGATATTAACATCAAAGTCATTGGTGGGGGAAAAATGGGACAAACAGATGCAGTCAGGATAGCAATAGCCAAAGCTATAAACAAATTTATCAATACAAAAACTATGGACAGAACTTTTAGAGATTATGATGATTCTCTGCTTTCGGGGGATTCTCGTCGCACGGAGCCCAAAAAGTTTGGCGGTAAAAAAGCTCGCGCGAGACGTCAAAAATCATTCAGGTAACCTTTGTAATCAATATCAAATTTAATAATTTAATAATTCTGAGACTCCAACTCAAATCTTGTTATTAAAATATTAATTCACGATCTTGCTTAATATAATGATTAATGAAATCATCCACTTCTTGCTGAGTATCTCCGTATATTTTCAAAAGATAACCCTTGTCCCTTTCTTCAAATTTAACTCGGAAACCATAGTAATTAGCTCGACTTTTCAGTTCTTGCGCTATTTCCTTGTTGTCAATCCCGTTTATAAAATGTTCGCCGTAATAATCACTCTTAGAAATTCTGTGAAGATGAGAAACATGTACATCAAATATTATACCATCTTTTTTTTGGCACTTACAATAACACGAAAGTTGTAAATTTAAAGGCTTTTCAAGTAATTTAACTTCTGGATAACCAATTCTACAATAAACAGTTTCACCTATTTGTGCCTTTTTTAGAAAATCCAAGTTTCTTTTATGCGAAACTGCCACAATAGAATCCAAGCGTGCTTCCTCTTTTTTTATATAGTCACAGGCTTTATTTACTAAGGCGTGTTTTCTATCCAGTTGACGATTACATATTAATATGGAGTTTTGTCTAAAAAAATCGCATCGAAGTATATCTTTCTCTAAATCATAAATCCTAAGGGGACATTTTTCAAAGTCTTCAAAACATTGATGTATCATTTTTTGGTTCTAATTTAAACAAATTAGGTTAATGTTTTATTAAAAATATGGTAATAGGAATTTATAAATTTATGGTTGCCTTGTACCAAGAAATTTTCTAAAGGCAAATTTGATTTTATTCTCAGTAAATTCTATACCGGTCTGATCTTTCAATTGTTTGATAATTTCCTGTAAATATATATCTTCCTTCCAATTTTCCCAAATTTCCAGTAATATAATGTTCTTTTCTTTACATATAAGCTTCTTTTTCCTATCAGCTTCTTGTTGTTTAGGGAGGCTATGCCAATATGATCCTTGGGCTTCCCATGCAATAGCAAACCATTTATCATCTAAGCCTAAATATTCTTTTAACTCCTTAGTAAGTTCTAAATATCCATCAAAAGCAAATCCTGGGGAGACTTTAATAAGCTCGGGATTTCCATTATCTTCTACAACCAATATTTCTATTTCATTTATGGCATGTCTAACTAATTTTTCTGACGTAAATGATACTCCAAATTCACGGTTCATAAAATCAAAAACTCTTTCCTGAAAGTAAGACTTAAATTTTTTTGTTTCTTCTAGTGCTTGACGCCTATCATAGTAAATTTCTCTATATCCATCTATGATATCTTTAGCTGCTTTAAAGATATTGCCATCCGAGTCCAGAGGTCTCAGAATTGATAAAACCTCAATATAATTACTGATAATTAATTGAGACTCTTCACCAAAACCAAAACCTTCTCTAAGATATGCTTTTATGTCGTGAAATCCCAAAGTATCGCTTATAGTAGTAATGTCTAAAGGATTTTCATTATTAGATTCCGCAGCAGCGAAATACAATGCCCTACAATGTCCAAACTGTTGGAAGCTATTTTCAAAAGAAGATATCGAGCTGATAATAGATTTATTTTTCGCTTACGGGGGGTATTTTGGAAAAAATGACTCCGCGGACTTTTCTTTAAATGAAATAGTAAAAGATTTAACACAAGAATCTGAGAGTGATCTTGATCTGGAACAGTTAAACATCAGATTGCTCCATAAAGCGCTCTTGTGTGGCATAACTCCTGAAGATTTTGTTAAAAAACTTAATGAGATTTTAATGAGTTAATTTAAAACTGCTTTTATTTTACTTTTTTTTTAATTTATCAATTGTCCTATTTTATCTATTTATATTTCTTCTTTGGCATTTTCTTAGCTTCTGTTGAGTGTAAAAGCTCTATTGCTTCCTGTTCGCTTTCAAATTTCCTTACGGGTTGTGACTTATCGATCGCTTCGTTACAAGCCCAACACGCATTTTCCAACCGGGTTAGGGCACGAGCACACTTTTCACAGTATAATGCGTCGCATTTCGTACAAATATAATTATTAAATCCTCCAACTTTTCCTCTACACACCAAGCAAATTTTCTTTTCACGGTAAACCGTCACTTCTTTTGCGGTTACATCTCGACGCTGACTAAAAATTTTTAAAAAATCTTGGACATTGTCTTTCAGCTCCGTAGATTCTTCTAAGAACCCAGAGTCTTCTTTCCGTAAAAAAAGTTTTTCCATCCACTTAGGAAGGATAAAGCCCCCGTAAAAAAGGATCGAAGTAAATATTACAAGAATTCTTGCCAAAATGAGTATAAAGATAATGGGAATCATTACTTCTATAAAAGCAACAAATGCAAATAAACTGAAACAAGTCAATAAAAATTTACCTTGCAATTGAATTCTTTTATCATGTGATCTTATGGCTCGTTTTCCCATCCATAAACCTAAAACAATCGTCTGAATTATGGCACACAAGAGGAAAAGTTCGCTAAATATAGCATAATCGACTTGAATTTCGTTAATTGGAGTCCCTAAGATAGTTGTGTCAGTAAATATAATTATTATATATATGATCTCAAAGATCGCATAAAGAACTCCAGTAATAATTATTATCATTTTTCTTGTTGTGGATCTTATATTTGATAAATATAAACAACCCACAATCCAAAAAAAAATAGATATTGGTATATAAGTACCGTGTAATAAAAAGTATAGTTCCATCGAAATAGTAACGTCAAAAAAGACAACACTTATAAAGTTTGCAGCAACTCCTGACCACGGTGTTGCTAATCCTATAGAACTTAAACCTATATAGAGGAGGGGTTTATTATCCTTAAATTCAAAATACTTTGCTATAATAGTTATTGCTTCAGCCAAAATAACTGTTATATAAATCAAAGTAAAAATTCCTAATAGCATGAGCTCCAAACTTAAAATCAATTTTATTATCTCCTTCTGATTTTGTGTAAACTGTAAATAAAAATACGCATATTTAACATTTATGAATTTGAAGTAATACATATACAAATATTCGAATTCGATCCGTATTAAAGAAAATAATTCAAATTTTTTGGGGTCATTGGAGTGAATAATAAATACATCTTAAAATCAATAAAAAGAAGGTTTTAAGATTAAAAGGAAAAAGGCTGACCTAAGCTTAAGCTTAATTTGTAAGTTAAGAGTTGAACGCTAGAGGACACCATTCACAAAGGTTTGATATGGAAATCATGAATTCCTTAGACTCATTGATTTAAATAATTAACCCTTTCACTTAATACATAATCTATCTCAAATTCTAAATTCTAATCGCGAGACGCCAAAAATCCTTCAGATAACCTATATATTCTTTATTTATTAAATGGTAATAAGTCATTTGTTTTTGTTCCTATTTGGAATAGTAATACCATCAATTAGAAAATTAAGAAGTATTTTTTAATGAAAACTTATTTTAACACTTCAATATTGGCACCAAGACTTTTTAAATCATTAATAAAGTTCGGATATGAATCCTTAATAATGTCGATATCTTTAACCATAGAAACTGAATTGTTATACAACGCAGCTATACTACACGCCATGGCAATTCTATGATCTCTTTCATGACTTATTGTAGAACCTTTAAGAACACCATGATAAATCGTTAAACTATCTTCTTTTTCACTCACTTTAACACCCATTTTTGATAACTCTCTAGCCATAGCAGAAATTCGATCACATTCTTTTAATCTCAAATTTGAAGCATTATAAAGTGTAGTCTCGCCTTTAGCAAATGCTCCAATCACAGATAAAATAGGAAATAAATCTGGTATTTCAGAGCAATCAATTTTCCTGCCTTTTAGACTGTATTTTAAAATATTACCATTTATAGTAATTCGATTTTTATTTATCGTTATTTTTGCTCCCATTCCTTGTAAAATTTCAACTATTCTCTTGTCACCCTGTGGATTTTTTAAATCAAGATTTTTTATAATTACTTTTGAATCCTTTGGTGATAGAACTGCAGCTGCAATAATAAAAGACGCTGATGAGAAATCTCCAGGTATTTCATAAAGTTGAGGGCGGTATTTTTGTCCAATAGGGATAATATATCTCCCCATTTTATTCTTATTGAGTTTTTCCTGTATAATTATGCCAAATGACCTTAAAACATCCAATGTTATTTGGATAAATGGGTAAGACACTAAGGGAGTTGTAATTTCTATTTCTAAAACATTATTTTTTTCACATTTTAATAGCGTACATATTATTAGCAACGCAGTTATAAATTGTGAGCTAATATCTCCCTGAATTTTAACAATTTGACAACTATCATTTTTTCGTCTTACATGCAGGAAATCATCCTTTAAATAATAATCTCCTCCTAAATTCTCTAAAGCATCCAACAGAGGAATAATTGGTCGTTTTCTTATCAGAAAATCTCCAATAAATGATAATCCTCCCTCAATGCATAAACTCAAACCAGCAAAAATTCTGATAGAAGTTCCCGAATTTTTACAATCGATTGGATCCTTAATTGATTTGAATGAATCTTCACTTCTTTCAATAATATAAGAATTTTTAGGTTCTTCTAAAATTTTAACTCCTAATTTTTTTAAGATGTTGATGGTTACCTCAACATCTCCAGAAGTAAGCGGGTTTTTAATTAATGAAACACCATCAGCAAGACTTGCCGCTATAAAAGCTCTATGTGAATAACTTTTTGAACTAGGAGCTGTAATCTCTCCATTCAAGCAATCTGTAGGATCAATTTTTATTAAAACCATTAAATTATTTATAGAATGAGTAGATTAAAATGTAATTAATTTATAAAATGCAGTATTAATTTATGTAATACCAAAAAAGCTTTAAAATAACCTTGTTTGGTGAGACATTCATGGACAATTCGCTTGGAACTATTTTTAAAATAACTTCTTTTGGTGAGAGTCATGGAAAATTGATAGGAGTTATTATCGATGGTGTTCCTGCTGGATTGAAGCTTGATTTAGATTTTCTTCAGAGAGAGTTAGATAAACGGAAACCGGGTCAATCCAAATTAACAACTCCCCGTTATGAGCCAGACAATCCAGAAATTATGTCAGGATTATTCAATAATATAACAACAGGAGCCCCAATTTGTCTAATTATTAAAAATAAAAATGTAGATTCTTCAAAATATGAAAAATACAAGAATTTTTTGAGACCTTCTCATGTTGACTATCCCGCGTTAAAAAAATATGGAGGTTATTCGGATTTTAGAGGTTCCGGTAGATTTTCTGGAAGAGTTACTGCTGGTTTTGTAATGGCAGGAGCGGTTGCTAAACAAGTTTTAGACCTTTATAACATCTCAATTTTTGCTTATACAAAAAGTATTGGAGAAATCATAGATAATGAGACTTATAATTTTCATGAATTAAAAAAAAGTATAAGTTTAAGGGAGAAATCACAAGTAAGAGCAATTAATACTGAAAAAGCTAAATTAATGGAAAATTTAATTGAAGAAGTTAAAAATCAAAAAGACTCTGTAGGTGGAACGATAAAATGTATAGTAAATGGTGTTCCAGCAGGTATTGGAGGTCCAATTTTTAACAGTCTCGAATCAAATATTAGTAAAGGAATTTTTTCAATCCCAGCAATAAAGGCTATAGAATTTGGCGCAGGCTTTAAGGCATCGAAGATGAGAGGCTCTGAACACAATGATCCATGGATTTCTAAAAATGGAAAAATTCAAACTGTTAAAAATGATTCTGGTGGTATAATCGGCGGCATCGCAACCGGAATGGCTATTGAATTTACACTTGCAGTTAAACCTACAGCAACAATAGGATTACATCAAAAAACTGTCAACATAGAAACGATGGAAAATGTTGAAATTGAAATTACCGGACGACACGATCCTTGCATTGTTCCAAGAGCGATAGTAGTTGTAGAAGCCATGACGGCTATTGTCTTATTAGATCAACTTCTAATAGAGGGGTTTATTCCCTGTGTATTAAAATCTTGAACCTCGGTGTTTGATTAATGTCAGATTCAAATGAAAAAGAATTTATTGAAAATATTATTAGAATTGTTGATAAATGGTCGTTTAAATTTTGTGCTTATTGCGATCCCGGTACAGTAGTATCGATTGAGGGGATGGTTGAATTTAAGTGCATTAAATGTGGAAGGATTATGAAAGATAAAAATTATTTGGATCAACTTGTAAAAGTTGTTTTTGACTTTAGAGAAAAAAAAAAGAACAAGGATAAGTTTTAAATAAATAAGCTCATATTTATGCTCCGATTTAACTAAAAGTTGAAAATTAGTTTGAAAGTTTTCGAATTTCCTCTCTGATTCTCTCTAATTCTCTTTTTAATTTTCTTTCTTTTATTCTTAAGCCTCTCTTTAATTTTGACTTTAGTTCACTACTCTCAAAAGAAAAGACGGCTGGTGTTGCGCTTTGTTCAAAATACCCTAATTTTTTAAAAATATCATCAATCTCCGGATTTTGAAACTCTGAAATAAAAATTTCGCGACCTTCCTTTATTGATCTTTCCGCTGCTAGTGAGACTATGCAGGCTTCTCGAGCAATTAATAAATTTGCATAAGGTTGTGTTCTCGTTTTAACACACTTCAAAAATTCTCTCCGCTCTGTTTGACACCCTATATGTCCAACTCCTTCATTATCTGAATAGTAATCAATTTCAATTTCTTTTACGTTGCCAACTGGACCACCTGCAATGATAAATTTAGAATCATTTTTAGTTAATGCCCATGCTCCATTATCACCTATAATACCAATTTCTAGACCCTCAATTGGCTGTATCTCATACATACAAAGTCCCAAATTCCCTTTGGCTGAATTTTCATATTCAATCATCACATTAGCATGATCAATGATAGTTGGATTTTTTAAAACCTCCCCAGAGTGTGTGGAGTAAGAACATTGAATCTTATGTCCGTGTTTGACAACATGTTGACCTCCCATTGCATAGACTTTCTTTGGAGGAGAACAAATAAACCAGCTAAAAAGATCAAAATGATGACAATTCTTATCTAGAATCGCTCCTCCTGATAGTTCTTCGTCAAAAAACCAGTGACTAGGAAAATTATCTCTAAATTCTTTACAATACACCATCCTTACATTTCCAAATGTCCCTTTTTCAATTAGATGGCCTAAAGTCCTATAAAGGTTAGAATAACGATAGACCAATCCAATTTGAAGAATAAGATCAGTCTTAGCAAATACTTTGATAATTTTGTCAGTGGCTTCAATTGTAGGGGCAATAGGTTTTTCTAAAAAAATATCCTTTTTTGCATTTAATGCGTCAATTGTTATTTGAGTATGGAAATAGCTTGGAGTGGCAATTACAACCGCATCCACTTCATCCATCTCTAAAAGTTCTTTGTAATCAGTAAAAAATCGTGGAGAACTTTTTTTAAATGCATTTTGACTTATATCGAGCTGTTTTTCATCAGAGTCAGCAACTGCTACAACTTGACAATCTGGCAACCTATCAAAACCAATACAATGACTAAGTCCCATTATTCCGACTCCAATTATTCCGATTTTTATCATAAATCCCACTTTTTTCAATTATAAATTATCTAAAATACATTCTAGTTTGAATAGTTCTTTTTATATAGATAATTTTATTATGAATTAGATACTATATATTATTAATGTCAAGAAAAATTGATACATCAAGTCAATTTTTAGCTTTCTACGTAAAGAAAGCAAATAATCTCGTTGAAATCTCGGAGAATCATTTCAAGACTCGAGAGTATAAGAAGACTCTTGAATTATTAAACCAGGCTTATGGTTTATATATGAAAGCAAGTGCAACCGAATTAGCAGAAAAGACTAAAAAAAGATTTAGTGAGATAAAAGCACAATATTTTAAAAAGAAAGAGTAGAAAATTATCATTTTTTCTCCAATCTCTTTAATATGTTTTCTATGTGTGTTCCTTTCCAAAAAACCTTCTTACAATTTTGGTTTTTACATTGAAAAATTTTTTTATAATGTTTATACGTTTCAACTTTAACTTTATCTTTAATTAAATTAATATTTTTTACTTTCTCAAGATTCGAATTACACAATGAGCAGCGTGCTTGATTTATATCAAAATTATATTCTAATTGTAAACTATTCTTAAGTTTATCTAAATAATTATAAACTCCCACTCCATCTAAGTAAATGCTTCTATTTCTATATTTTTTATAGAAAGGATAATCTCTCGTAATAATGATTCTGTCTGTTTCCTTAGCATATTGGGCTAATTCATCATCCAATACTGGGCTTTTTTGAAAATATTCTTCTAAATCATCTGCATAAACAGTATCATAGCCAAGAATCCTTAAAAGTCTGGTTAATTTTCCAAACATCGCATCTGTTAAGAATTTCATCTATATTATATAAATTATCAGAAGATTATATAAATTATGTAAAAGATTTATTTTAGTAAATCACTTAACGGAGTTGTTTAAAAAAATGTTGTTTAAAAAAATGATGGAGGAAGCAGTTTCTTTTCATGGTCATTCTTGTCCAGGATTAGCATTGGGTGTTTTAGCTTCAGGATATATCTTAGAGCATGGTAATGATTTCTCAATTGATGAAGAATTAGTCGCGGTCGTTGAAAACGATAACTGTAGTGTTGATGCAATACAAGCCTTACTTGGAACTACATTTGGTAAAGGTAATTTAATATTTCTTGATTATGGTAAAAATAATTATACATTCTATAATCGAACCAATAAAAAAGCGATAAAACTATCATTAAAGAGTAGAGATTTTGTTAGTAGTGATTCTTCAAGAGAAGAAAGGATTGAAAGGATTCTTGATTCACAACCAGAGGATTTGTTCAATATCAAATTTATTGAGTTTAATCCACCTGAAAAGGCACAAATTCATGAATCTATT
>SDBS01006829.1_pt1 | contig 11092 bp, 8 predicted proteins | sample 2277091 | NCBI WGS metagenome assembly SDBS01 (sample SAMN10404972, study PRJNA504765) | marine sediment metagenome | isolation source: marine sediment core GS10_PC15, 163 cmbsf | place: Arctic Ocean: Southern Knipovich Ridge | collected 2010 | reverse complement strand
CCTCCTATTTCTAACCTTGGACCTCTTACATTGACTTGGACAATCCAAGCTCCTTCCTTACTACGCATCCATAAACCTTCGTGGCGGTCTCCAATATCAGCGGTATCTCCAGTTATATTTAGAGGGGCCAACATATTCGCTGTTGGCCCTATCGCCACCCTGTTATTCGCAGAATCCACATGAAGGGTAGTAGAGTCTACAGTCAAATCGCCAGTTACATCAAAGTCGCCTTCTGCAACAACGTCAGTTTTGAAAGTCCACAGGCGGACGTTATCATCGTATTTAGCACCTAAAAAGGCTCCGCCATAGAAAAAAATCTCGTTATCTTCGGCAGTAGTGATAAAGAGGTCGCCAATAGTAGTGGTGAGAAATAAATCATCACTGGCCGATATTTCTAAAGCAACAGGCGCCTCTAAGGAACTTAAGCCTGTAATTGCATTGCCCCCCATAGCCAAGTTATTGACAAGAGTAATAACACCTGCGCTGCTTATCCGAATAGCAGTCGGCGTAGAAACAGAACCCACATATCCGTTGTCAGGGACAATAAGACCACCAAATACGTTAGAACACACTAAAATAACTACGGAGGCGGCGTAATGCCGAAAGCGAATACCCATGATCCACCTATCCTTTTCTGAACTTCAATATTATTACCCACTATTATTGCCTGCCAATTACCGTTATCGCCAGCTTCGTTGCCATCCACAATTAACTCAATATGATCACCTTGTAATACATATCGCGCGTCATGGTCAGGGTTCGTAGCCCCTGTCAATATCAATAAGTCATGGCGAAGCCTTGCATTAAGGGCTGCTAAATTGAACGGAGTGTATCTGCCTCGAACTACCATTTAGTCTTGCATCCTATACGTTTTTTATTTCGTAAAAAATTGCAATGCGTCTATTCCTTCGATAGATAGCAAGCCACTTTCGGCTAATTTGATAACACTAACCCCTTGCCTCAATTTGATTCCCACTATTTCAGCTTTTGCCGCTGCCTTGGTTTTTCCTACAAGTGATTCGATAGTTTTTCCTTTTGTGAAGTCATTGCCTATCTTTTTATATCCATCCGAATCAATCCACGCCAGTAACACCTTGTATGTCAATTCGCCCGACCGCCGCCATAGCTGTGTATTTTCTTCAACAGTAAGAATGTCGAATCCTTTTCTATCACCCAACAGGGTTGGCGTAACCTTAATATCGTTATCTGCCAATCGTCTCAGTTCATCAACTACTACATCATTCCTTATTTTAGACGGTCTTGTCGGGTCTGCCATTGTTTCAAGTACGTTTCCACCATACCGAGGCAAGTCTTGACCGAATACATCTATCTTTGGTGGTAATGTTTCGCGAAGAACCGGTATCCTTGATATAATTCTTCCGGTTGCACCAATAGTCCGGCGTTCAATTTCGTCATTTGCCCTTGCAATATCGGCAATTATAGTAGGAACAACTGAACCTGACATAGACGTAAACCAAAACTCTGCCGACAACTCAGGATCAACTAATGCACTTACAGCCTGATTCACGCCACGAACAAAAGTCTGCTCACTAAACGACTTAGCACTTCCTGCCAAAGCCTTGGCGATAGCTTTCGTTGGACTTCCTTCTTGTTCCAGTTGATGATGGAAATGCCCGCCAATAAGTAACACGTTTCCGGCAGGTCCTAAAGTTTGTATCGTCCGCCATTTCCCACCCACCTTAATACTATTGGCTTTCCGTCCCTCAAGTTGCCATAATTTCCGTTCCCTCTCGTCTCGTGGCCGGTCGAGTGTCATTAACCCGGCCTTTAGTAAGAGGCCACCAATAAATAGCGTCCCTGTTCCAATAACCGCCCGTCCGGTGGCTTGCGAAAATTGACGTTGATTGAACTCCTTATTCCTTATCTGCGCCGCCACTTCTCCGATAATACCTACTGGAGTATAGTTAATTATCTGTGTAGCAACAGCAGACGGGGTTCTGCCGAATGGAGCAATTAGTTGACCAACAGGAATACCAACTATATTTATTTTCTGGAACAATCTTGCGGCATCACCGAGCCCTGTCCTGTTCTGGAACACCGCAACTTCGGCGTCATGCACTGCAAACCTGAGCATTTCATCTGTCGGGTTCTTTATCCGTGCTTCAACAAAAGTGTCAAGCTCCTTACCCTTGAGTTTTTTGTTCTTGCCCTGAGCAATCGCTTGACTGAATATAGACTTTGATTTTGCACCGTAATAGAATGGTTGGTCTTCTGCACCGAGAAGATGGAAGATAAATTCTTCGTATGCCTGTAACGCTTTTGCAACCTTGCTATTCCCAAAGAAAACGACAGTGTGATCTAACTTTTTGCCTATATCTCGTTCACTGTACCCAGTGCTGAGATATATCCATCCTTTTCTAATTCCTTCAACGACCCCTGCTCTATATCCTTTAATAGTAAATGCCAGTGATCGTTTACCAGTGAACAGAGAAGCTATCTTGTCAACTAAAGTAGCAGGAATATCAGAAGCTGTTTCGGACATTGCATGAGAAGCGTTTGCCAGAATATTCAATCCAGAAGTCTTTATTCCTGTCAAGAGTCCAGCTTTCCAGAGAGCGACAAATCTTTCCCATAAACCGCTTACTTGTTGCCGGATTTTTGTAGCATCGCTGAATGTCTTGCCGAATACTCTTTCTATATTCTTAACATCACCCGGCGTTAAGGCTACGCCTTGGATTAACTTTCTGAATGATATAGCTGTATTTAGAATCTCAAAGTATTGTAATCCTGGATGACCATATATCTTGGCATAAGCCGCCTCTTTTGCCTCTGGCGACAACTGATCTTCTATCGACTCGAACACTTGGTCGTATTCTGTCAATGGGCCTTTGAGTAATCCTGTTGACTTAAAAATAGCTTCTTCGGCTGGCGTGCCTCTTTTGGCGCTCGCCCGTAACGCTCCAGCAGCAGCACCGACCCTACGGCTAAGTTCCGCCTTTTTCTCCGCCTCTGTCTTTGGCTGTACTGCTTTGGCTTGTTTCAATGCCCGCTGTATTTGTATTAGTGGGTCAACCCCACCGATAATAAACTTCTCGGACTCGGTAACGGATTCATCTTTTGGAAATTCCGGCTGCTTGGCTTTCTTTTTAGGGGTAGGTTCTTTCCTTGGTTCGGCTCTTTCGGCCTGTATACCTTGCCAAATATCTTGAAGGTGCGGCTTTATCCTATCGCCGAGTTCATCAACCATTCGCTTTGACCATGCAGCGAAATTACGAACACCAGATTCGACAAGGAACCCACCTATGATCGCGGCATCCGCTAACTGTTGTGGGTCGAGACCTGTCCGTAGTTTAGTAGAATCCCTGATTCTTTTTCTTGCAGCATCAAACGCTTCTTGCGAGATAATCCGTTTGGCTTTCGGAACTTCGGGAAGTTCTTGGGCTGCTTGTTGTGCTTTTAATTGCTGAACCTTAAAAAAGCGCTTTGCTTCAGCAGCAGACACAAACTTTTCTCCTTGAAAGATTTCATTCCTGCTACCTCTAAAAAATAACTTAAATGTGCCATCGGCCTGTTTTTTTGCCTCTGTCCTACCTATTGGAATATTTGGTGATGTTGCAAGGTCGCTTGTTTCCCACGGCTCTTTAACCCTTGCCGCCTCTGCCTTGGCTTCTGTGGGGGGTTGGATGGCAAGCTTTAATGGTTCTCCAATTTTTGACATTATCTTAGATGTTTGTGTTTTTGATAAAACATATCCTTGTATTCCCTTACCCTCTTGGATTGCTTTTTCAACTCTATGATGCCCATCAATAACAAATGAACCTTCTTTAGTTGTTGCTAACAAAATGGGATTTCTAATATTTGCTCGTCCAACAGCTTTTTCGTCTATACGAATAAGAGCAGATATTATCTTTAATTCAGGTACTTCTTCTGCCGTAAAAGTTTCTAACTTCGGTGATTCATCTCGCACAATATCAAAAGCTGCGTCGATATTAAACTGATTTTGGCCAAACTTAAAAACTTCATTCTCTTGCCCTCTTGCTATTCGGCCAGCTTCTATTTCTCGTTGAAGTTGTCGCTCAACCTGCCTTGATATATCCCCCTCTGGCTTCGCTGTGGGGGCTTCGATCTCCGCCACCAAATCAGCAAATTCAGCCCGAACATCCGGGGCGACCTCCTCACCTGCACGTAACTTGCGTTCAACCAAAGCCCGACGTTGCTCGGCGGGCGTAAGCCTCTGTGCGGCTTCTGGAGCTTCTTCGACTATTTCCTCGACCGTTACGGTATTATCCGACGGCTCAACCGTTATTGTAACGTCCCTGTCTATCCTCTCGGCTACTTGCGTAGCCTTGTCAGCGTAGCCCTGTGCATCCTCTGGCGTGTCAAACCGTATCGGTCCGATCCCAACAGCCTGATCGAGTTGCTCGGCCTCTGTGGGCACTGAGACGCCCGGTGTGAGCGATACGCCCATCGTCATGCCCCGTCTGACCGAAGCGGGGGCTAAAAGCGTTACAATCTCGGCCCCAAGATTCTCAGGTTCAAAGTCTTCTTTCATGCCTTCCCAAATACGCTGAAATGGGTTGCCTCGGCGATCAGAGACCCCGGTTGCTTCTCGGAGCAAGGTTGCCAATCGTTCCTCACCTACTTCACCAATAATAGTAGAATACCCACCTTTTTGAAGCAATCGGGTAGCGAAATTATCGACAGTTCCACCAGTGAGCTTGATCCATTCATCCTGCAATGAGGCCATGAACTTGCCACCAAACGGCAACTTAGCAAGTCCGATACTCAGTCCACGGGTAATTATACCGCCCGTTTCCTCGGTAAGCGACTCAATTGCTACGTCGCCCCATGCTTTTGCCAGACTTGTTGCCCAACTTTCTTCACCGGCAAGACCTATTTCGATTAGTACCTGTCGGGCAGTAGCTTTTTCGCCTACCCTTGGAAGCAACCCTGTCGATGTACGAACAACCGCACCTGTAACGAGCCTTGCCGACCTAATCGCTGTTCTGCCGGCCAGCGTTTTTGCGTGCTGTCGAAGCAACTTTTCCCCAGCCACTCTTGCGGCATCATCGCCTAACGCGGCAAGGCCGCCGGTAGCTGCAAACTCAAGCATCCACGTCGGAAGTTGGGAGAGACCAACTGCTAATTTTCCACCAAAAGTTTTTCCTCTCGACTGAAACTCAAAGTCTTTTATGGCAATGGCTATAATTTTCAAGTCTTGTTCTTTTGACATTGCCGATGGTTTACGGAGTCCTAAATTTCCGATAATTCCACCTCGTCCCTGATTGACTAAATCAAAATACCGGTTCAGCTTATCATAATCAAATTCCGTATCTATCACCCTATTTGCGGCACTTATTATAATCGAATTTTGTTGAGCCCCAACAACTCCACCGCTTATAGGGATTTTAGTTATCGCTCCACCAATACTCCATTCTCTCTTGAAGTTCTCACTGAATCCTGTTCGGTTATCCGGTATGGGTTCGGCAAAGTCATCGGGATCGCTTGCTGCTATTTCCGCATCGTAAAACCATTCTTGGGCAACCGCAAGAGGTACATCATTTTCAATAGCAGCATCCCAGACTTTGCCTGCTCTTTCAAAGGCTTGCTCTGGAGGTATAGGTTCTTTGGTTGGTTCCGGCAATACGGCGACATTTGGTTGGTCAAGTACAAAACCTTCGGGCGGACTTACTATTTGTTGCGGACTATCCAAAACAAACCCTTTTGGCAGATTGGCTACAGAGGTTGCCATGTCTTCCCTCCGTCAAACGTAACCAGCCTTTTGCCAGTATTGGGGTTGGTTGCAGTTATTCCTTGGTCATCATTTCCAGCAAAAACATTCTTTCCTTCACGGACGCGTTTATTAGCATGATCGACTGCTTTTTGTAGAATTTTATCAGGTACGGGTTTTTGGTTTGGGATAATATCATTTGTCATCTTGTCGATTTCTGTTTTCGTCAATGTTGGAACGAGGCTGGGAATATCAGTTTCTTTACTGTCATTAGCTTCCAAACGGACACCTACAGAATATTCGGTTGCAACTCCGCCACCTTTAAGCTTCAAAGCACCCAAGAATCCTGGGCCTTTTTGAGTTATACGATCATTTCTTAAACCAAATGTATTCGTTCCGGCAACTAACGGACGCGTTCTCAAAAATTCTTGGGCTGTAAATTCACCTTGCGTTCTTTCCCGTAGTTTCTCAAGGTCTTCGATGCTTTGATTCCAATATTCGTGCTTCAGACTTTCACTGAACTGGAAAAAGTCTTTGCCGAGCTTATCAGGATTTTCTTCAATCCATTGGCGCAGTTCGGCATTGTACCGAGATAAAGACCAAAATTGTAACTGCCTTCTTTCGTTCGCTACATTCTCAAATAAACTTGCAGCATCTGGATTAAGCCCTTTTATACCATCGGAGATAAACTTTTTGAAAGCATCTTCTTCTCTAAAATCTACAATAAGCCTGCCAGTCTCCGTATCCGCCCGACGCAACGATTCTGCCTGAGAAGATTTTAGTGTATTGGCAGCCGAACTACTCACTCTCTGGTAAGCAGAATCATCTAATTTGTGCTGATTATCTACCAAGTCAGCATCAAAATCTTTTTTGGTAACTGTTCCACGCCATATATCTAATGATTCTTCGTATAGCCGACTTTCTTCAACTCTGTCATTTTTCAAAGGCACGCCTTTTGCGGCAGCAGCAGCCCGTCGTTCGGCGTCCGCAAATAAAGTCCCTTGTGTTTTTTCGTCAAGACTGGAATTTTCTATAGCTAACATTGCTCCTGAATAATCTTTATCACTAAACAGTAATTTATTTATAGCATCTAAATCTTTTTCCTGCTGGGCTTCAAGTTCCAATTTCTCTTCTGCCCTACGGTTAGTTACTCTTGTCTTGAACTCGTTTTCTACTCTCGCCTTATCGTCAAGGCCGCTCTTGTCTATGATTGCAAGACCATCTGCTAACTGTCCGGTATCTCGCCATACCGCAAAGGCTGCATCCAAAACTGTTGTTTCTGCTTTTTGCTTATTGATTCTATTAACAACTGCTTCGCCACTGGCCAAATCTCTTGCACCTTGTTCCGGCGTGATAACACCTGTCGTATTCACCGCTTCATCTATCAGCCTTTCCAGTTCTACTATATCACCAGCCGCCGACGCTCTTGCAGAATTAGAGATATAAGCAGCTTCAATATTAGATTGCGTTCTCTGTATTTTAAGAATATTCACGCCCGACTGCCATGCAGGAACAGCATCTTCGAGAAAATCATCGAACTGTTTTCCGCCCACACCACTTTCGGGCCTGAATCCTTTTATTACTTCAAGGGATTTACCAAGTTCTGCATCATAGGTATTCGGGTCATTATTCACTTTCAGGGATTCTTGAAGTAACCTTATCTCGGAATCAGCTAATCCTCTTGCAGTGGACGCTTCACTCTTACCATCAGCAAGGGCAATTTGTTGCAAGGCTTGACCTAAATCACCTGCCCCCCGTCCCAATCCGGCCAGACCCTGCGCCTCTATCCCCTGCCCGGTATCGGCAATATCAAAGGGTATAACCGCACCGGCCACCCTGCCGGATGGTGCTACCTGCCTGACTCTGGTTGGTATATCAGCCACGTTATATCCTTATGCAAAAAACCTTGTCGGTCCTTGGTTTTTCAATAATCTACCTTTCGGTATTCTTGTAGATGTAGACGAAAATTGCGATGAGGCTATACCAACGCTTCCTACCGTACTCAACCCTATTCCAACTGCCGTTAAGATTGACGCCCGTTTCGTTGCCCTGCCTCTGGCTTTGGCGGCTGCGCCCTGTGCCTTGAAAATACCTGCCTGTGCCTTTGATGTACCCGCCCTTATTGCACCTTCTCTGAGAATGGTCAGTCGGTCAGCCTCGATATTCACCGCCGAATCAATAATTACACTCAAAGGAGTTCCTCTTAACTCCACACCTGATTTGGCAAATAGAGCCACCTGCCGGCCTTTGAGCCGTTCTCCTTCACGTTCTACCCGTAACGCCTCTGCGGCAGCAGCCACCCTCTGTTCCCCTGCCTGACGTTCCGCTAATTGGGCGTTGCGTATAGCAATCGCTTCCTGTGTCCGGCCCTGTGCCTCAGCAGCACGTCCCTGTTGGATTGTGGACACGGCCTGAAGGCCACCACCAACACTGACAGCGATAATAGCTAACGTAATCGGGTCATCGCTCGTGTCCATGCCTATGCACTCCCTTCTTTCTTTTATCCAAACAATCTCAACTGCCCCTTGTTTGTTGCTTGCTTGCCTACGTTACACCTCAAGTGTGACGCTTGCACGTTAACGGGACTGTCATCGCCACCCTTAGACAGGGGTATAATATGGTCAACGCTTGCAGATAAAGGGTTGGGGTGCTTGAGTCTTCTATTGATTTTTCTTCCGCATATCTGGCATACCCAGTCGTCCCGAGTAAATATATAGTTCGCCCGATATGTGCTGTGTCCAACGCCCCACTTCAACGCCCTATACCTTCTTCTTTTAATTCTTCGTTTTTCTGGGTGCTCTGAGTAATAGTCGCTTATGTGTTTATTGATTCGCTCGGCATTTGCCTGTCGATATCTTTTATTGCTTGCCAGCCGGCCCTGCCTTGCTTCTGTGTTGGTTTTGTATTTTAGTCTCCTGCTCTCGTTTAATTCGTCCTTGTGAGTTAACGTATACTTTCTGTCGTTTACTTTGGCTCGACAAGCATCAGAACAATACAAAGCTCTACCGCGCCGTGCAACTTCAACAGTACATCCTTCGCGATTACACTTCATTTGGCCTCCTGTTATCTATCATATTAGTCCTCAACTTTCGCGTAAAGTATGCAGTCTACTTTGTCCGGTGTATATTTTCTGGCTGTCCCTTCCACCTTGAAACCGAGATGTTTGAATAACGTATGGGCCTTAACAAAGCCAACCCTACACCAACCTTGTAATCTGAAAAAATCATTATCTTCTATCAGTGCCCTCATGCCATCCAATATAACTTCCCCTGTCCTTATAGGGAATCTATTCACTTCCGGCGACAACATTAACCAGACTTCTCCTACGCCTGTCCATAATTCTCTTATTCCACCACAGCCGATAATTACTCCATCAACCAAACCTGTCATACTGAGATTGTCAATTTCTGTTTGTTCTGCCAATTCTCTAAGGCTTTTAGTTCCATACAGTTTTATGTTCTCTTCTTTTGTACCCTGTCTGATAATCCAAAGCATATCGTCAGCTTTGAATGGTCGTATTTCAGTTCTTTGCGATAACGTAATCATCAGTCGTTACTCGCTCCCAACTCATAGGTTATTGATAATACTGTCATTGGCAACGGTTCCGGTTGACGTATTGTTATATCAGTATCTCTCGAATATCCGCCCGGATATGATATTTCTTTGAAACCGGTAAAGGGAGACGAACCGGTCGGTATATTTTCTTGATTATCCATAGACGGACCCACAGTTCCGCCTATTGTTTCGTCAAGGTCTACGAAAACCTTATGAATCCTTTTAGTTGTAGAAAGACCTGTTCCCTCAATATCCAAATCCATTGGTTGTAACGTCGAAATATAATTTTTACCCACCGCATAAGTAGATACCTCATTTATTGGAAGTGTTATTGACCCGTCTGACACAACCTCGGTAGTGATAACCGCACCACTGGAAGTCAGTTTAACTGTTTCCCCCTCAAGATGTTCAAGCCCGCCAATTGTGCTGGTTTCAGTAGAAATATCAACTTCTCTTACAAAACCTTCGGTTATAGTCTCTGTGAACGGAACTATGTTATTATCACTGTCATCTGTAGAAATCTTAAATGAATTTTGGGCAATAGATGGATCGTTGTCCGCATCTCTAATATAAAAATTGGCATTCAGCCATGAGACGAATATAACGTCGCTAATAGAATAACCATGATTCGGTATACGAAGAATAAGGTCGCTCATTAAAACACCTGTTATTCTTGATAATCTATTTTAATTTTATAAGCGTTGCCTTGAATATCCGCGCCGACAACAACAAAGTTTATATTTGTATCATCCCAAGTCATCCTCACAGACCCGGATGCTGAAGCAACTTCTCTGTTACCCATAACCACCTGTTTTGCCAATACGTCGTCGTAGGCATGGGCAGATACAGATAATATTTTTGTTAGACCATTTGCTATTCCATGTGCAACAGCCGTATTGCTGTCTGAATCCAATGTTCCAGTTAAATATTTAGTCAATATTGTTGTTGCAGTTCCATTTATTGTAAATACATGATTAAGCGTTCCATCGCTGTTGTGCCCAACGTCAATAAACGCCTTCATCTTCGTATTCCAATCTTCTGCACCGTTACTCGGCCATGTCGCCATGATAATCTCCTTTAGATAACAATTCCACCGCACAATGAACTATTACATAAGCCTTCGCCGCACCGAACCGTATCGGAGGCGATGTTTATATTTTGCGAACTAAACGCAGATGCTACTACTTTAGCGGCATCTAACATCATCGCTTCATCTACCTGGTCAAATTCCTGAACTGTAAATCTTTCTATATATCGTGCATCGCTTCCGTCAATAACCCTTTTGACCGTTACCCAAATCTCATCTTCACTTCTTGCCCCGCCAAAAATAACAGAAACAGATTCAAAAAGACCGTCGGTAACATACCTACACCAACTAAACACGTTCTGGTCGCGCTCGTAAACAAGCACGGCCATTTCTCCGTCATCTCTAATACACCATAATCGAGGGTCTGGTGTTCTTTGGAATGCCATATCTACGATACCGCTCTTTGTGATATGGTTGGCAAATACCGTTAAATCATCAGCCTTGTGAGAATCGGATTCAAAATTATATAGAAATTCACGTATCTTCTTCCCGCCACGCTGGACAAATAGTACGGCCTGATTAACTAATAACGCAGCAATGTCTTCTGACCCGTAAGTAGTTTGTATCTTAGCTTTTACATTTGTGGGGGTAAGAGCCTCTTCATTCTTTGACGCGCCAAGTAGATGTTCGCCGCCTACTGTACCTAATACCAGCGCATCCTTAGAGAGCATCCACCGTATCCTGTTCTGCTGACCAGTACCTATCAAAGTAAACTGGATTGCATCACTGTCATCGGTTCCTAATGCGAAATCCGTAAA
>SDBS01006828.1_pt1 | contig 11094 bp, 6 predicted proteins | sample 2277091 | NCBI WGS metagenome assembly SDBS01 (sample SAMN10404972, study PRJNA504765) | marine sediment metagenome | isolation source: marine sediment core GS10_PC15, 163 cmbsf | place: Arctic Ocean: Southern Knipovich Ridge | collected 2010 | reverse complement strand
CCAATTTCCGATGACCGATTGCCGATTTAGCATTGAAAAAATAAAATCTTAAATTGAAACTCGCAAATCGGAAATCAAAATGCTACCTCCTTCCTTTAAAAAAGCCAGCATCAGTTGCTAATTGATATGTACAAATGTCAGCCACGAAACACATACTACACCATTTTAATTTATACTACATTAGTCATCCTCCCGTCAAGAACAATCTCTGGTTAAACGGCGAACTTGTTCTGAGAAAGGATAGCGGCTGATCCGGCTATTTAGTATAGGGATTTGGGTAGAATCTCTACGCCTTAATATTCCAATCAAGACAAGCAACTACACCTGTTCGGGCACAACGAAAGGTTTTCTGTACTTGCGCGAAAGATAGCCATTGGCTCGTTCACTGAATTCGCCCACGAACTTTTCTTTATCGGAATCCATTGTCAGCCAAGGGCCAAGAACCCGTGGTGTTTGTTGTACGTCCACGACATTGAGTAGGATGTGTTCCTGGAAACGCTCGAACGCATCCAGCAATTTCTTATTTGACCTGGTCGATTGCACTATTTCATCGCGCGGAGCTGCCTGGCCAAGCCTATAAGAAATATTTCCCATGTGACACAAGGTAGTAGAAAGATGTCCTTCGAGGATATCGGCGTTAAGGTCGCTGACTTTGCGGCTGCGCACAGCCTTGATGAAATTTTCGTGGTGACTGCCGCCTCCGGTAACTTTGAACTGTTTGAGCTTTTTGCCATCATAGTCGTAGGCCCAGCCGCCGGCATAGTAGCCGCCCTCACATTCAATCACCACGCTGGTGCGAATGTTACGGTAGGTGGCATCCATGGCCTTATCTCCTTTCTTTCGCGGCAGGTTACGCATCTCAAAGATGATTGGGGCCGGCTTGTAGTCAAAGAACGCTACCTGAGCATTGGGTGTCTGCCTGTCGTCGTCCCAGAGGAACTTGCCGCCAAAGCTAATCACCCGCGGGGCCAGGGTGGAATAGCCCAGCGCCCAGCGGCATATGTCGATGCAATGAATGCCATTATTGCCGATTTCTCCGTTACCGTAAGGCCACTGCCAATGCCAGTCATAGTGTAGGTTCTTGCGCATCAAGGGTGCCATGGGTGCCGGTCCCATCCAGAGGTTATAATTTACGTTTTCTGGGATAGGCTGAGGACCATCTACTTTGCCGATAGGGCCTCGCGGATTAAAATAGTAGCAGCGTGCTCGAAGTATCCGGCCAAGACGACCCTGCCGGATATATGCAAACGCCTGCATAAGCCCCTCGTCGGAGCGATTCTGGGTGCCTGTCTGCACAATTCGGTTATACTTCCGGGCCGCTTCGACCATCTTGCGGCCTTCCCGGATATTGTGTGAGACCGGCTTTTCGACATATACGTCCTTGCCGGCCTGGCAGGCCCAGACCGTAACGAGCGAATGCCAATGGTTGGGTGTGGCCGTAATAATAGCGTCGATATTTTTGTCGTCAAGCAGTTTGCGAAAATCAACGTAAGTATCAACCTTTTCATTGCGTTCTTTGAGCTTCTTGACTTCCCGGTCGATAAAATCTCGATCTGCATCACACAGCGCTACCACTCGGACGCCGGGGATTTTACTAAACCATTTGATGTGATTGCTCCCCTGGCTGCGAAAACCCACCACGGCCACGCGAATATCATCATTGGCACCAAGTGCACGCCCGTAGGGCGCAAAAGTCATAGCGAGGCTCCCAGCCAATGAACGTTTAATGAAAGTACGACGTGTAAGGCGTTTCATAATTGTTGTCTCCTTTTCTGATATTTTCGTTTGCAAACATCACCGGATTTGGCAGGTTAATATATCAAATCTGCCTCGAAAATGCAACTATTTTCATCGTCTATATCAGCGAAACGAGATAATAGATTATGCTGGCCATCGTAGCGCTAATCGAAATAAGCATTGCGATATTCCAAACGAGAGCTTTTATGCCTGTCGGTTTGTTCTCGCCGAGATATTTTTTGCTGTTGTTGAGAATGAAGAAGGCAATGAAGGCAATGGGCAGCATCAGTCCGCAAATCGCCGAGGCGGGGATGGCGATCCAGGGCCCGACATAAGGCCAGAGCACAACGCCGGCGACTCCCGGCGCGGGAATCAGACACGCCAGTCGGTATCGCCATCCACCCGGCTCGACGCCAAATATCTCGCAGGCGGCAAAGCCGCAGATGAGCATGTGCATGGTGATCGAACTAAGCGCCATCCCGAGTATGCCGAGGCCGAAAACAATTCGCGAAAAGAACATACTCAAACCAACAGACTGAAGCATTGCCGCTGCTTCGGTTGGATGCAGCATAGCAGAGGGGCGCGACGCAAATTCCACCGGATCGTAGATCGTGCATCCGGTCGCTATGATCATAAGTGACGTTGCAATGCAAAAGGGCAGCAACATGCCCGTGAGCAGGTCAAACCTGGAAAGGTCTCGATGTTCCTTTCCCCAACCGCGCGCCAGCAGGGTGTATGGAAAAAGAAACGTTGCATTTATTCCGGTCGCGGCGCTGAATGCCGCCATCACGATGGAGACACCACGGCGATCCATCGGAAGATGTAAAGGCAAAAAGCCTTTGAACAGGGCGGCCCAGTCCATGCTGCCGCGCTTCGCTGCTTTGTAGATCACGATCAGGAAGGCCAGAATAATCATCCAGACAAGGGTCTTGAGCATGCGTTCGTAGATTCTGATGCCTCTGTGCCCGCTGCTGTAGCACCATACGAAGGTGGTTGAAATGGCCAGCACGCCAAGACCAATTGCTATCAATACCAGCATCTGTACAGCAGGTGACGACGGCTCCCACCCTGTGGCGGCTTTTATCATATCGTCGGTCATGCCGGCTGCCAGCGCGTATTGGGGCAGGTGCCAGATTATCGTTGCGATCAGCGCCCCAATCGCCCAGCCCCAGGCGACAGCCGGATGGATGAAACGCTTCATCGCGTCGAACGGCCGGATGCCCGTTGAAAGGGTCTGGTACGATATGGTTGCGAACATGACGATTCCGAGCACCATCGCCAGAGGCTGGACCCAGAGCAATTTGTACTGAAGGTAGGCACCGGCAAAAAGGGAAGCCATAGCACTTCCGCTTCCCAGCACGAGAGCACTTTGCAGCCAGCCAGGTCCTGTTTTGCCTAAATATCCCTTCCACCGCACCAGAAGGCCTTTGCCCTTAAGCTCTGCCAAATCAGCCTTTTCTTTTGCAAGAATCTCGGGAGCCGATGCAGTGAACATCGGCAATCCTTTTACCATATCATCCCCGGCACAACTCTGATTTTGTTGTTCCTTGTTCAATGTAATATTCCTTTTCTTATCGTCAGTACAGGTACTTACAACTGCTCAAATATGATACCATCGCTCAGAATGAAGTCCAGGGCTTTTTCAAAAGACAAAATTGATCCCGACATTTAGGGACAGGTTATGGCTTAAGAACCTTTGAAAAGCAGTCGGAAAGCTTGAATGTTCAAGACAGACTTGATATTCTATTGGAAATGAGAGTCAATCCCGATGTATCGGGATAGTTGGGCAAGTATGAATCTGAAATTACAGGAACAAAAGAAGTCAAATAAATGAACCACAAAAAATCTCACTGCAAACGAAATTGGCAAATTGTTCCTTTGTTCAAAGCGACAGTATTTATCGCTGCTTTAGTCATCACTGCGACATCCCCGTCCTTGCTTTCGGGAGGAAGCACGAGGGCAAAATCGATCGGTTCAAGGACCCTGGTGTCCCCGGCGCACATTGTTTTTCAGACCGGCTTTGAAAAGAATAACCTATCCGTTGACATCTCGGATTTTGAGCTGGTTGACGGTATGGCTTACCAAGGCCGCCGTTCACTTATGGGACAGATCACGGGCCCTGAACAGGCCTGCTTTTTGCAGATACCGTACTACGCAAAAAAAGGACGCCAGATTAACGTCTCCTTCTTTGTACGCACGGACAAGCGCTCCGCCTGCGCCGTTTTCTGGCGCAAGAACAAAACCAAAACACCATTGGCCAGGCTTGATGGTGGTATTCCTGACAAATGGACATACGTTTCCTGCTCGCACGTATTCGACACCAACGAAAAAGGCGACATCCAGATTGTCGCACCTTCCTCGTACAACGCCCCAGCCGGAAGGGCATGGATCGACCAGCTGCTGATTACTGAAACCGATGCCGTCTCCGGGTCCGATTGGCCGGATCACATTATCGACTTTCCCGCTATGGGAGCCGACAAGACCGGCACCATCTACCTGGCAACCTTAGAGCGAGAAGAACCGGCCCGATCCATCGGTGTCTACAAAGTAAAAGACCAGAAACGAACCCGCATCTGCTCTCTGGAACCGAAAGGCGTTTCCGGTATCTCCGCGCCGGCGGTAGCGGCCATGGAAAACGGCTGCCTCGTTGTCTTCGGCGCCGAGCAAAACAACCGTTGGCGATTAGCTTACGCTTTCATTAACGAAGGCTCCTCAGGCAAACCTGCTTGCAGCTTCATCGAATCCGGCGGTGCTGCCAATATCTCTCCTGCCCTGGCTGTCATCGGCAATCGCGCCTGCGTCGTTTGGGAATCAAATGCTCCAGGCCGACGCGTTATTATGGCCTGCCGGCTCGAAAAAAGCGGCCCCGGAAAGGTCGAGCAAATCTCAAATACCCACTTCAACAGCTACAATCCTTCGATAGTCGCCCTTGAAGATGGCTCGGCATTTGCCGCCTGGGACTCAGCCCGAAACAAAAGCATCGACATTTACGGCGCGCGATGGAGAAACGGAAAATGGAACCGCCCCCGCCGTCTGACCTCAGACTGCCGCATAGAGCGATATCCTTCCCTGGCGAGCTGGAAAAACCAAATCTGGATTGCCTGGCAGGGGCAAAGCTACAAGCAAATCAGCGTCAACAACATCAGCGAACAAAAAATCGTCGTCGCTCGCCTCGACGGCGACAAACTTTACGCGCCCGTTGACCTGTTCGAAAATCTAACCAGTGCAGAACCCAAGCTCCTCCGCCCTAAAATCTCTTTCGGCCCACAAGGTACCCTCTACCTCACCGCCCGCCAATCAGCAGGACAGCAAGACGGTTGGAAACCAATCCTTTGGACCTACGCCGGGAAAAAATGGCATGGACCTACGTATATTTTGCCCCACATCGGAAGATGGCGGCCCATACCCATGGCCTGGACTGAAAATGCCTGCTTTGCCGCAGTCCAGCTCGACGACGTACCCGGTAACCGACGTCAGCAGGGAATAAACGACGACTGGCACTCTGATGTAACCCTCGTTCGACTGCCCAAAACACATCGGCCGAGACCTGCGCCTATTCGGACCGAACCTCTCGTCATGCCCAAATCTGAATTCTCTTTACCTTTGGCTATGGAAATGGTCGCCGCCGATTTTCCACGACAGACCATGACATACAACGGCAAGACCTTGACGTTGTTCTGGGGCGATCTTCACGCTCATACCGACATATCAATTTGCGGACGCAGCGTCAATCAGCCCGGACATGACCTCTTCGCCAATCGTCGTGATATCGAAAAGCTCGACTTCTGCGCCCTGACCGACCACGGCTACGACTTCGACAGCCACCGCTGGGCATACAACGGCGAGCAAACCCGCAATAATCACGATCCCGGCCATTTCGTCACCTTCCTCGGCCAGGAGTGGACTTCCAGCAAGAATCCTCCTGCCGAGGGAGGAAAGTATAATCGTTATGGCCACCGTAACCTCGTATACCTCGATCCATATTACCACAAGTTTCACGACTCCTTCGACGGCGACATCTCGCCGACCGTTCTCTGGGGCCGGCTTGAAGGCGTCGAATTCGTCTGCATCCCCCACCAACTGGCTGACTGGAAACAAAAAGGGCGCGGCAATCCCCCGACCGACTGGACACACTACCACGAACATTACCAGCCCGTCGCCGAAATATTTCAAGGACGCGGCTCCTATGAATACCTCGGCTGCCCCCGACAGGCAGGCCAGGGAGCACCTTTTAGCGGAAACTACCTCCAGGATGCCTGGGCCCAGGGAATCATCATTGGAACTATCGCCAGCCCCGACCATGGCGGCGGAAAAGGAAAAGCCGGCGTCTGGGCAGAAGAACTCACCCGTAAAAGCATCTTAGAGGCCATCCGCAATCGACATACCTTCGGAACCTCAGGCGCCAAAATGGCTTTGCGCTTGACCGCCCGCTGGACAGGCGGTAATGCCATGATGGGCGACAAGGTTACACGACCCCGCGGACCAGTCAGCTTCACTGTAGAAGGTGGTGCCTTACGTGATATTCGAGAAGTAGTTATCTTCGGCAACAACCAACCTGTTTACCGGCGACAGATCGGCGACAAAGAATTTAAGCTTGACTGGATCGATACCAAACCGCCTGACGACAAGCTGCTCTGGTATTATGCCCGCTTCCAGGCAGTTGACGAAGAACTGGCCTGGTCCAGTCCAATCTGGTTTGTCCGGTAAAGTCCAATTTAATACAATCCTCCAAAGCGCTGTGTGGTATCATTTACAGTGATTTAGCGGGAGTCGGTGATTGGACGTAAGTTTTCGCAAACAGAAATAGAAGGAGATTTCGGCAGATACATACCTATCTGCCTGTTCAATCACTTTTCCTTCTTCGTATAGAATTTTTGTCTGTGCCGTTCAGCGAGCTGTTTGAGCTTCATGGCAACTTCCGGGTACTTTTCCAGTACATTAGTAGTCTCGTACGGATCCTTTTTCATATCGAACAGTGAAAGTTCAATTCCCTTCTGCGTATATTTACCCGCCATTCCATCATTCCCTGCCTCTACCAGTGTTCGGTACTTGTGCGGAAGGTGGAGCTTCCATCGTCCATCGGAACTTATGACGCCTTCAAAAGTCCTACCCGTGGAAAAGGGGTAATACTCGTTCGGATTTTTCGCACCAGGCTTTCCGGCAATGAGATTCCATGCGTTCTTGCCATCGATAGGGTTTTCCGGAAGTCTGGCACCCGCTAAGTACGCCAGCGTAGGGAGTATGTCTATCGAGCAGAAAGTTTTTTTCGAGATCGTGTCCGCCTTGATTCTCTCCGGGAACTTAATGATGCATGCGCTGCGGGTCCCGCCATCGAAACCGGTCCCCTTGGCCTCGCGGTACGGCGTCTTTCCGGCATGGTTGCCATAGGAGACCCACGGGCCGTTGTCCGAAGTGAAGAGCACCAGCGTATTGTCTTCAACTCCGTTGGCCTTTAGTGCCTTCATAATCTCGCCAACAGACCAGTCAATCTCCATCATCACATCGCCATACATGCCCGCTCCGGATTTGCCCTTGAACTTCTTACTGCAAAACAGCGGCACATGCGGCATGGAATGGGGAACGTAGAGGAAAAACGGTTTATCCTTGTTTCGGTTGATGAAATCCACGGCATGCTCGGTGTACCAGGTTGTGAGCATCGGCTGGTGTTCTTTGGTGACCCGTTCGATTGTGACCTTGCCGTTATCCCAGAACTGAAGCGGATACTTGCCCCAGTATTTCGGATTCTCCGGGTGAAATTCCCACATGTCGTTGGAGTACATGAGCCCGCACGATTCATCGAATCCCCTTGCCGGAGGACGTGTGTCCGGCTGGTCGCCGATGTGCCACTTGCCGAACACGGCCGTCGTGTATCCACGTGCCTTCAAGACATCTCCTATTGTTGCGTATTTCGGATCGAGTCCCCTTGCCCGTGGAGAGTGTGCTCCGAAGACCTTCGTCCTGCCCGGATAACATCCGGACAAGAGTGATGCTCTTGAAGCGGAGCAAATCGCCTGTGTTACATAGAAGTTGTGAAAGCAGCAGCCCTCTTTAGCAAGCTGCTCTACATTCGGCGTCTCGTAAGCGGGTGTGCTGAACGGTTTAAAGTCAGCCCAGCCGGAATCGTCAAGGAAAATAATAACGAAATTCGGCAGCTTCCCGTTTGTCTTGGCTCGCTTGGCGGAGCCAAGACGCGACAGGCTATTCTGCCCAATGCAAATTCCAGGCAATCCCATCGCCGCCACTGACAAAGCGGTAGTCTTCAAAAAGCCTCTGCGAGTTTGTCTGTTTTTCACACTAACTCTCCTTTCGGCATTGTATCTTATCTCATCTTCTATTCATTTTGTTCATGAATGAAAGGCCGCCCGGACTTACTTTAGCTCCTTGATCTTGATGTTGCGGAACCAGATTGGCGCCCCGGCGTGTTTACCCTGCAAACCGATTTTTCCCTTCGTCGGCAGCGTGCTAAACGGCTTGCTCAGCCAAGGCGGGATCTCGGATCCATCGGGATTGGTCTTGGCGGATGTCCAGAGGCTCATGTCCATCGAAGTAACGCGTTCATCATTGAGCATCACGTCGATCTGCTTGTCCAGACACCTTATGGTGAACCGGTTCCACTCGCCGGGCTTCTTGACCATACTCTTCGTCGGAGCAAGATGGCCGAAGACGGCGCCGCAATGCCAGGTCTTGGGCGACTTGGCCCACTTTTTGGCATAGTCGTCGGCAATCTGAATCTCGACCGAATTAGGAATCCAGTTCTTCGTATCGCTGCAATAAACAACCACACCGCTGTTTGTGCCGGGGGCGGTCTTGAATTCCAAGTCCAGAATGAAATTGTCGTAATCTCTGGTGGTCCAGATTGCCTCGTCCTTGCTTGCTGTGAGCACGCCGTCTGTGACCGTCCAGACTCCCTCAGGCTTGGCTGCGTTCGAGAGATCCGCTTCAAAAAGACTGTCCCATCCGCTTGTGTCGGGATGTCCGCCACGCTCACGTCCACGGCGCCGCTGGCGCCCAGCGAGCTGGTCGAGCTCTTTACGGTCGATCACGCCATCGCTGTTGGAGTCAATTTTGTCAAAGTTGTTCTTAATCGGGCCTTGAGCTTCTTCCCGGCTGATTTTCTTATCGTCATTCTTGTCCATGGCAAGCCAGCGCCCCATGGTATTGCCGCGGCTGCGGCTATCCCCGCGGCGCTGCTCGCCGGAGCCTTGCTCGGGTACCTTGACGGTCGGCTCGCCCCTGAGATACCCGAGAGAGGCAAGGAACTTGTCGGCCGCGATCAACGTTCGCTCGCGCCACGGTGAGCGGTTAAAGAAACCGTGCGGTTGGCCTTCTGCAAGGTACTTGTCGGCACGTACGCCGATTTCTTCGGCCTTTTTCCAATAGTCGTCACCGAAAACTTTCAATCGATCATTCGTGCCGAACAAAATCAGCGCAGGGGGAGAGTTCTTGTCCAGGTGCGAGGTCGGAGATATCTTGCGGGCCAGGTGCTTGTTGTCACCGAGTCGCCCAATCATCTGCTCGTTATCGAAGCTGAGCACCGGATTAAACAGTACCATTGCCTGCGGAATAGTCGAAACCGACAAATCATCGCCTTCAGCCTCGACGCTCTTTTTAATCATCGTACAGGCTGCCAGGTGACCACCGGCCGATCCGCCCGAAGCAATCAATTTCCTGGGATTGATGCCCAGCCGTTTATAGTTGGCCCGCATCCAGCGCACGGCGCTGCGGGCATCCTCGACACACTTGTCGGGCGTCACCCCATCACGACTTCTGACACGATAGTCGGCCCGGGCAGCGACCAATCCACGGCCGGCGAAGTATTCCGCCTGTACCTGGAATTGGCCCACCGTTCCGTTATTCCAGCCGCCTCCGAAAAAGAAAACAATAGCCGGGCGTGTGTCACTCGCCTTCCAGCCGGGTGGGTAATGGATATGGATCTGCAGTTTTCTATTACCGACGGTCTTGTACGTAATACTTTTGACTTCCGGGGCCGCCGGCGCTGTGAGAGCTGTGCTATTCGGCAGTATGATAATTGCTGCCGATATGAACATACCGACCTTTACCGCCATTCTAATAGATTGTCTGATTGTTTTTGTCATGTTCTTCTCCTTTGAAAAGTGTTTAGGTTTACCTTCCTAATCAGTAAGAATATCAACCCGAGCCTCACGTTCTATCCGGGATTACCTTTATGCATGCCCGGCTATCCCAACATACCGCTCCTGTGTGTAATTTCCACTAAAATACCAGCGCCGCCTTGAACATTCAAGCCCTTTTTCTGCTTTACGAATGCAGGCGGCAAATTTAATAATGAGTTAAATCTCTTTTTTTATTTTCCTGGAGTCTTCGGTGCAGGAGTTGTCTCACGATAATAATAATAATGACCAATAGGACCATAAGTATCACAGTGGCGTATGAACTGTAGGAAGCCACCCGGTCATGGAACTGGCGCAGAAAAAAGGCCCAGCCGAAAATCGCCGCATAAGTCCCAGCCAGCACAACGGTGATATTAAGCCAGACTTGCAGGCCCAGCAGAAATCCAATTACACAGCCAACTACCGGGCCGGTCATCCAGAAAGGAAACCAGACGAAAACAAATAGCCCGATTATCCCATACCTTTGGACCTTGCCTTTGTGGGTCTCGGCCGCCTTGTGGATACGCTCGAATATGTTCTTGAGCCGGTTGATTACCAATAGATGCCGCCAGCTGAACACAAACAGAGGATAGAAAATAAGCACCAGAATTGTTTCAATTATTATACAGATTGGGATGACCGTGCTGTGCCCAAGGCCCAGGGAGTACCCTGAAGCCATGGCGAAGGCTCGACCGAACACGATATCGATAGCGGTCATTCCAATGAGAACCTGGGATTCCTCCGGAGAACATAGTAACTTAATCCCGAGCCAGGTAGTGTATATAAATGCCAGAGCGACTCCGAGCAGTAAAAGACGACCCTCCGAGCTGGCCAGAAGAGTTACCTTTAACTGATTCGGCTGTTCCGAATTCGACTCGCTTGCCGGTTGTTCTGTTTTTTCTACCATACCTTCAATATCCAATTGTAGAATCAATGACAACTAACCATTTTAATAGATATTTTCCATTGTTTCCAGTTAGTAGAAGTGGCAAAATTGGCAAAATAAGAAAAATAGAACCGAAAAGGGAGTATATGGTACCCAAACGCAGTAGCCTGGAACGAGAAAATAAGACTTTGTTGGCAATGTTGATGATATATTGCCGGAAACATCATGCCAGTGCCCCGAAGCAATTGTGTCCGGATTGTCAGCAGTTACGAGAGTATGCTAAGCAGCGATTACAGAAATGTCCGTTCGGTCCAGAGAAGGGTCCCTGCTCCCAGTGTAAAG
>SDBS01006827.1_pt1 | contig 11095 bp, 4 predicted proteins | sample 2277091 | NCBI WGS metagenome assembly SDBS01 (sample SAMN10404972, study PRJNA504765) | marine sediment metagenome | isolation source: marine sediment core GS10_PC15, 163 cmbsf | place: Arctic Ocean: Southern Knipovich Ridge | collected 2010 | reverse complement strand
CAACTCGGCGCACTGTTCCCCCACTTGGCCAAGCAGGCCGACAAGTACTCCTTGATCCGCAGCATGACCCATGGCATCAACGGCCACGAGACGGCGGCCTACCTGATGCAAACCGGCCACAAGCCCGGCGGGCGGCTGGCTTACCCCAGTGTGGGCGCCATATTCACCTTCTTCAAGAAGGAGCAGTACAAAGGGCTGATTCCGCCTTACGTCGTGATGCTACGGGCGGCCGGGCGGTTTTCCGAGGAGGGCTTCCTGGGCCCCGGGTACAAACCTTTCGCCACGGGCGGCGATCCGAACGCGACCCGCTTCGAGGTGCAGGGAATCGTCAACCGGGGAATCAACGACGCCCGGCAAAAGGCCCGCCGTGAATTGCTCGACAAGATGAATACCATGGGCTACGGCCTTGCGGACGTCCCGGAGATGGCTGCCGCCGAGAAGGCCAAGAAGAAAGCCTACGGGTTGATCCTGGGCAGGGGGAAGGAAGTATTCAATCTCGGAAACGAACCTACGGCACTCAGGGATCGCTACGGGAGGAACACGTTCGGGCAGGAATGCCTGGCGGCGCGGCGGATGGTCCAGGCGGGTGTGCCCTACATCACCATCAGCTTCCCCGGTGGCTGGGATACGCACGCAAACCACTTCGCGACGATGAGGCGACAGTGTCCCCCGTTGGACCAGGGACTGGCTACGCTGCTTGCGGATTTGAGTGAAAAGCGCTTGCTGGACAGCACCCTGGTTTGGTGCACCGGCGAGTTCGGCAGAACGCCAAAGGTGTCCTGGGAGCCGCCTTGGAACGGCGGTCGCCATCACCATGGGGCTGTCTTCACCGTGCTGGTCGCCGGCGGCGGATTCAAGGGCGGCCGCGTCGTCGGCTCGTCCGATGAAAAAGCTGAGAAGGTCAAGGAAAGGCCCGTCTATCCGGCGGACCTGCTGGGCAGCTTCTATCTGTTGGCCGGCATCGACGCCACCGCCAAGCTGCCCCATCCCCTGGGGTTCGATGCCCGCGTCCTGGACCCCGAAAAGGAAGGCATGAGGTCGACCGGGCTTCTGGAAGAGATCATGTAGCCATGATGGCAGAAAGTGTAGGAGCTCAATGAGTAGATTCAACAGGCTTTCGATCTTGGTGCTGGGTGTACTGGTGGCCTCAGCATCCCCCCTCTGGGCGCAGAACCAGTACATCGGTTACGTCTATCCCGCCGGCGGCCGGCAGGGCGCCACCTTCCCGATCCGGTTGGGTGGACAAAGGCTCGTCTATGCTTCTGATGTGGTTGTGAGCGGTGAAGGGGTTTCTGTTCGGCTGATCGATTACTACCGGGTGATGAACAACCAGGAGATGTCGTTGCTCAGACAGCAACTCAGCGAGTTGCGGAAGAAGGGAACGACGGTAAGCGACGTGATGGCCGCCAAGATGGCCTGGTTCGAGTTTCCCGCGCGTGTTAAACCACCCGAGGTCCGCGGCCTGATATGCTTATCATGCGGTCGTCTCAACCCGCTTGAAGCCACCGTCTGCAGCAACTGCAATGCAAACCTGCCGAAACCAAAAGCCCCGAAACCGGGTAAACCGGATGCGAAGAACGAACCTCCGAAGTCCGAGAATGAACTGGCAAAGCGGAACCTGATCGAACGGATCCAAAGGAGGTTCGCGGAAGACGAGCGCACCCCGGCCGTTCGTGCCCACATGGAGCTCGTCTTTGCCGAGGTCACGGTGGCCCCCGACGCAAAACCTGGCCGGCGAGAGATCAGGGTGATCACCAAACACGGTATCTCCAACGCGATGCCCTTTTACGTGGGCCAGGTGCCCGAAGTCGCCCGCAAGCCGATGAAGATCGCTCGGAAACCAGTGCTCGGCAAGGAGCATTTGGCCCAGCGCAGAAGGCCGCCCGCAGAAGAGACAGTGCGCATCACCGTGCCGTGCACGATGAACGGCCAGATCGCCGCGGGCGAGGTGAACCGGTACCGTTTTCCCGCGAGCAAGGGGCAGCGTCTGCTCATCTCCGCCAAAGCTCGGCAGTTGGTCCCCTACGTCGCCGACGGTGTTCCCGGTTGGTTTCAAGCCGTGCTGAGGCTCCACGACTCAGGCGGCAAGGAGCTGGCGTACAACGACGATTACCGTTTCAACCCGGACCCGGTACTCTATTTTGAGGTCCCCAAGGACGGCGACTACGTGCTCACCATCAACGAGGCGATCTTTCGCGGCCGCGAGAGTTTTGTGTATCGGATCACCATCGGTGAGCTGCCGTTTGTGACCAGCATATTCCCGTTGGGCGGCCGTGTGGGCAAGGGGGTCAAGATTGAGGCCAGCGGCTGGAATCTGGAAAAGGCTGCGCTCACGCCGCCGGCCAAAGACGCAAAACCGGGGCACCATCTGATTGCCGCCACCAACGGGAAACTCGTCTCCAACTACGTGCCCTTCGCCCTGGACACGCTGGGCGAGTGCCTGGACAAGGAACCCAATGACTCGGCGTCCAAGGCGCAGAAGGTGAGCCTTCCCATCATCGTCAACGGGCGGGCGGATCGCCCGGGTGATTGGGACGTCTTCGAGGTGGCAGGAAAAGCCGGCCAGACAATCGTCGCCCAAGTGCACGCGCGCCGGCTCGGGTCCCCGTTCGATTCCTTCGTCAAAGTCACCGGCGCGGATGGCAAGATCATCGCGTTGAACGACGATCATTACGACGCAGCATCGGGGTTGAACACCGACCACGCCGATTCTTACCTCATGGTCAAGTTGCCCGCCGACGGAAAATACTTCATTCACCTCGGCGACACGAGGCGACACGCAGGAAAGGCCTATGCCTACCGGCTGCGCATCAGCCAGCCGCAGCCCGATTTCGCGCTGCGTCTCATCCCTTCACGGATCGTTATCCGCAGCAAGGCGTCCGCCGCGGTGACCGTCTACGCCATACGCAAGGACGGATTCGACGGGCCGATCAAGCTGAGCTTCAAAAACTTGCCGAAGGGGCTCGTATCGTCTGGCGTCACGCTGGCGGCCAAGAAAGAGGTGACGAGGCTGGCCGTGAAAACCAGCCTTACGGAGATGGCCAAGCCGGTCAACCTTACCGTCGTGGGCAGTGCGAAGATTGGGGACCGGGAGCTCGTCCATGAGGCCGTGCCGGCCGAAGACAGAATGCAGGCCTTCCTTTGGCGCCATTTGTTGCCCGCGGAAGACCTGCCGGTCCTGGTCTACAATCCATCCTACCGGCCACCAGCCGATCGCGTGCGCCCGCCGATCCGTGACGAGGATAGACCGAAGGGTGTGAAGCGCACGTTGAGAAAGTCACAGGTGGACTGGTACTTGAGACAGATCGAAGGCCTCTATCAACAGTGGTTCTTCACAGACAAGTTCGCCAACCGCCAGATCGCGAGCATAGAAGCCCGTCTGATTAAATAAGAGCCACCCAAATAATGAAGGTTCAAAGCTTTGGTGCGATATTCGTACCTTGGCCTCGCGGGGAATTCAAGATATGCCTTGTGCCTCTGAGGCTGCATCTGATTCGCCGCCGAGCTACCGTGCAAACCTTCTCGCCTCACGGGGCGAACTGTTGGGCTACTTCCATCGCGATGGTTTCCCACTCCCATGCGCGCCGGGGCTCGTTTCGGACGGTGGTTATATCCTTCATGATGATCTCGACGTGGCAGCCCTTGGCCTTTTCCATGGCCTCGCGAAGCTCCTTGCGGGCAAGATCGGGATTCCAGACGTCCATGGCCAGTATGGATGGGTTGGGCTTGAACGAGAAGATGTAGTCCGTGCCGATTTCCTCGGCCCCTTCGGCCACGTCCACGAACGGGCTCATTGAAATGCGCCTCAGGCGCGGTATCTGCCGGAGGATGTCAATCTTCTTGTGCAGCGGCTCGCAGCAGCCGTAGCAGTTCAGGCCGAACCGCTTCAGAAAACGCAGCTCGTACTGAAGCGCGAACTCGTTGTGCATCGCCGGCGAGACCTCCGAGAAGATCTGGGGCGTTGAACTGCCCCAGACGTCCATGAGGCGAACGTGCTCGCCGTCGAAGTCATCCTGCGGGAGCTGGTCGGTCCAGCCCAGGCCGCCCGAGCCCACGCGCTGCCCGCAGTTGTTCAGCGATATGACGTTCAGCTCTTCGTACTGGTCGAGCTCGCTTTGGCGGGCGGTGGTGTAGCGATCGATGGCGGCATGGACCAGCTCGCTCTTGGCTATCATGTCCACCATCAGCTCGGTGACGCCGTACCACGTGACCAGTTGGTCCCACGGGGCCATCCAGAAGCTGCTGACGCCGCGCTTCTTCACGGGCATGATGTCCCCGAAGATATCGACCATCCGCTGGTAGTTCTCTTCGCTGGCCTGTTCGTCGTGGGTGATATGAGGCATCTTGATCTTCTCGACGTCGGCGATGTCCCTGATGACCGGGATGTAATCGTCGGAGCCCTTCTGGCCCTGCTCGCCGCCGGGGCTGACGTTAACCTCACGCTGAATACCGTAACCGGTATTGCTGATCGCCAGCGGGGACCACAGGTTCGCACAAACCGTCATGTCACCCGGCATGTGCTTCCACTTATAGATGGTTAGCCGCAGGGGCCCTTCTATTGCCCGGCTCCACTTGTCCCTGGTGCGGGTCGTCAGCTCGTCATCGACGTTCATCTCCTGCCAGGGGGATTCATTGATGCAGACGAGCGGGCGGCCGCTCTGAAGCCGGTTTAGCCTGGTCCACATGCTGGCCTTTTCCTTGTGGGTCGGCAGGGATGCGATCTCGGCGACCTCCGCCGCGAGCTTTCGCAGGACCGTTCTGTCGCCTTCGGGGATGTCCACTGCCTGGGCCTCAGCGCGGAAGCGTACCTGAGGCCCTTTTGCAAGTAAACGGCTATCTGGGACTGCGCCGGGCGATGGGCCGAGGGAGGACCAGGCCGGAGATAAATCCGAGACAAACCTTGCGGTACTGGTTACACTGACAGGTGCTCAGTGAACGGTAGCCGCCGTAAGCGGAAAACCGTAATTGAACCCGCCCCGTCACAGGGCGATGGATCAGGAGAATTGCTATGTCACAGGATAATCCCCCAGACCAGGTTCCGCCAATCCAGAACGAGTCGTCACCGACAGCCTCACCTGTGCCGCCGGGGGTCCCTCCGTCGCGGCCGTTATATGGGCATGCATCCGTCCCGCGGCGCCGGGGCGCGGGTTCGTGGATAATGCTCAGCATCGGCGTGATCGCATTGATAGGATCGATCCTCGTCAACATTGTTCTCTTTGCGATGGTGGCTTCTGATGCGACAGACATATCGTTTTCGAAGGGCACGCTGCGACCGGGCAAGAGCAGCCAGACGATTGTCGTTTACAACATCACCGGCGGCATATACGGGGATACGGTGATGAGGTTCAGCAGGTTCTATGACAAGATCAAGGATGACAGCAACGTAAAGGCCGTGGTCCTGCGGATCCACAGCGGCGGCGGCGGCATGTCGGAGTCCGACCAGATACACAGGATGGTCAAGGGACTGACCGACATGGACAAGAAGGTGGTGGTCTCCATGGGCGGCGTTGCGGCCAGCGGGGCCTACTATATTTCCGCCCCCGCTCATGAGATCATCGCCGAACCGACCACAATTACCGGAAGCATCGGCGTGGTCGCCACGTGGATGGTGTTGGAGGGCACGTTGGAAAAGATCGGGGTTGCTCCGATCGTGGTCAAGTCCACCAACTCCCGCGGATGGAAGGACGAGATGAGTCCCTTCCGCAAGCCCGGCGACCGTGAAATGGCTCATGTCCAGGAAATCCTGGATGAGTTTCAGGCCCATTTTGAGAATGTCGTCAAGGAAGGGCGCAAAGGCAAGCTCAAGACAAGGAAACGCACCTACACCATACCGACCAGCCAAGGCAGCCGCACGGAGATGGTCCGCCACAGCGAAACCGAGCCGTTCAACGGCAAGATATACCTGCCCGATGAAGCGAAGGAGCTGGGGCTGATAGACGATATCGGGTATGCGTCTGATGCCATCGACCGGGCGGCCGACCTGGCGGGCCTCGACCGACCCAGGGTGGTGCGGTACACCCACAAGAAGAGCATGTGGGCCATGATGCTTGAGACCAAGAGCAAGCCTCTGCTGTCCATGGATGCCAGAAGCCTGCAGGATTTGCAGACTCCGAAGATACTGCTATTGTGGCGGGCACCATAAGGCCTCGCAGGGAGCATGTTGCATCCGTCGAAACGACCGACCGTGATAGCTGGCGTGGTCATTGCGGCACTGGCTGTCGGCGGGACCGCGGCGCAAAGCGGCGACATCACCCCCGCGGCGGCGCAGCGGCGTGTGGATGATGCGGTGGCCTCGGCCGTCAGGTACCTCGCTGCACAGATCGGGCCCGATGGGCTATGCAAGGGGGAATTCGACGAGCAAAACAATCACTACGGCGGTAAGACGGCACTGTGCGCCTACGCCCTGCTGGCCGCGGGAGTTGATCCCGACCAGGAGCCGCTGAAAAGGGCGTTGAAATGGCTCACGCAAGCGGAGCTTCGCGGGACTTACGCGGTGGCCACCCGGGCGTGTGCATTGGCGCTGGTTAAGGGAAGGAAGCCCCATCCGCAGCTATTGAAGGACGCGGCCTGGCTTCAGTCGGCTGCGGCCGACGACGGGTCCTACACATACACTTCTGTGGCCAAGGGTGACCAAGGGCGATACGACAATTCGAACAGCCAGATGGCGGCTATGGGGGTGTGGGCCGCCGCCCAGCGGGGCGTTAAGGTCCCTCGTGAGTACTGGCGGCGGACGGAGCGGCACTGGAAGAGCCAGCAGCAGGTTGACGGCGGGTGGGGATACGTCATGCGTCCGGGCCTGCGAAGGACCAGCACCTACGGCTCGATGACGGCGGCGGGCCTGGCCACAATGTATATCTGTTTTGACGTTCTCCACCGCGACCGGTACGTTCGCCCGACCGCGCGGCCGTACGGGCCTATCGCCGACGGGCTGAAGTGGATGGACAAGTACTACGCGGCGGACCATAACCCGCGCAAGGGCGTCAATTATTACTATTACTGGTTGTTCTGTCTGGCACGGGCGAGCTTGGCCAGCGGGCATAAGCATTTCGCGTCGCGAGATTGGTATGCCCAATGCCTTCAGGAGGTTCTGGAAAGGCAAAACGGCGATGGGAGCTGGGGCAGCGGCGACGGCATCCGCCAGACCGCCTTCGCCTTGCTGTTCCTGAGCCATGGGCGCCAGCCGGTGCTGATAAACAAGCTTCGCTACAAGGGCAAATGGAATGTTCGCCCGCGCGACTTAGCCGGCTTCACACGTTACATCCACTACACCTTTGAGCGCGGTGTGAGCTGGCAGGCCGTGGACCTGGGCGCGCCCGTCGAACAGTGGTACGACGCGCCGATTCTCTACATCTCCGGCGCCGGACGCGTCGAGTTCACGGACAAGCAGATCCAAAAGCTCCGCACCTTCGCAGGCCGGGGAGGCCTGATCGTCTCCGAGGCAGCAGGCAACAGCGGCGCCTTCACCCTCGACATGCACAAGACCTATAAGAGCATTTACCCGAACCTTCGGCTGCGTCGCCTGCCGTCAAACCACCCGATTTACACCAGCTACTTCGCGCCGAAGTCTGTTACCGGGCTCTGGGGGGTCTCCAACGGCATCCGCCTGTTGGCTATTCATGCCCCCCGCGAACTGTCGCTGGCCCTCCAGAACAAGGCCCAGGGGCCTCACCGGGCGGTGTTCGAACTGCTCGCCAATATCTACATACTCACGACGGACAAAGGCGCGCTGCGTCCGCGAGGCAGCAGCCCTTGGCCGCCGGCAAAGGCGTTCACGCCCAAAGCCACAATCCGAGTCGCGCGGGTCAAATACGCCGGCAACTACGACCCCGAGCCCATGGCGTGGAAGCGCTTGGCAATAATCATGGGCAACAGGCACGGCATTAAGCTTGAAGTGGCCGGGCCCATGCCCATCGCCGCACTGGACGCAGCCAAGTATCCCGTAGCCGCTATGGCGGGCACGGATGAATTCAAGCTCACCAGCCAAGAGCAGCAGGCCCTGAAGAAGTATCTAACGGCTGGGGGAACACTCATCATTGACGCCGCCGGGGGCTCGAAGGCCTTTGCGGACGCCATCGGCAAGCAGATTGTCCCCCTGGTTCCCAACGGTCGCCACGGCAGACTGGCCTCGTGGATTGCCTACAACGGGCCGGAAAAAATTGACAGGGTATACTACAGGCGGCAGTTTGCCATGATGCTCGGTCGGGACAAGAAAGATCACCGCCTGCGTTGCGTTCTGATCGGCCGGGACAAGCCCTCGGGGCTCCCGGGCGGGCTGACGGACGGCGGGCGGGTGGCCGTCATATACTCACCGGAAGATCTGACGGCGGGCCTGTTGGGATATCCGGCCTATGCCATCCGCGGCTACCGACCCGACAGCGCCGTCGCCCTGATGACTAATCTGCTTTACTACGCGGCCGGGGTGGCCAATGGCGCAGGCGGACTTCGGACCTCGGCTGCCTCGACTGGTTCGGCGAGCTCAGTTGAGGCGGGTCGAAGACAGTCCAGCCCCGGCGTTAATTCGCCTTAGTGCGAATTCCTTCGAGCTTGCCGCCGGTGGCGGACCGGATTCTGGCGCAGACGGACCAGTCGCCGCTGCCCTGAGTTACCTTGATCATCAGGGTGTTCGGGCCTTTCTTGAGCTTGACCTTGACCTTGTCCTGCCCCCTGCTAATGAGCCCCAACCGGTTGACATTGTAGACCTCGCTGCCGTTGAACCACACCTTCAGCCCGTCGTCACTGCCCATCTCCAGCCTGGCGTCGCGCTCCTCGTCCGACCATATCCGGGTTCGGACGTAGGCGACTTGGTTTCGGCCTTCAAAGACCTTGCCGAGGTCCACGGCCCAGGGGCGCGAGCGAGCGGTGCCCGCAAATATCGGCATCCACTCAACGTGGCCACCTAACTCCGGGTCGAAGGCCACGGTGAACAGTTCCTTGGGGCCTTTGCCGTCCTCTTCGTATGGCCCGGCAACCTCCCAGGCGAGGATATGGTCCATGCAACGTTTCAGGCGGTCGAGGATGCCTTTGGCGTGGGTCTTTGTTTTCTTGCTGGTATCGGCCTCCAGCACCTTCCCAAGGGCGGCGGTCACTTTGTGGCGATGCATATAAGCTATTACGTCACAAATACGTACTGCCGATGCCGCGGCTTCTTCGCGGGTCTGGTCCTCATCCAGAGAGCCCATCACCGTCTTCAGGGCAGCCCAGTGGTGGACCTGCGAAAGGGCCGACAGGATGGACTTCTTATCCTCGAGGCGGCGGGCGGCACGCAGCGCTTTGCTGTACATCGCCACCGAATCCGGCAGGCTCTTCTTGGCTTCGGCAGCCGCAAGACGAAGGTAGCCCCACAGTGCCATAACGTGGTACTGCTCCTCGGACGATCCTGTAACGATTTCCAGCAGGTCGACTGCGACGGAAGGATCTTCCGATTCTGCCAGGATCCGAAAGACCACCTCGCGGACCTTGTCGCTTGGATGTTTCCTGTCCTTTCGTATTACCGCGAGGGCCTTCGGCCCGCCGATCTTGGCCAATACCCGCAAGAGCGAGCATCTGGCTGGGACTTTCGCCCGGGCCATCGCCGCCAGGACAGGTCCGATCTGCCCGTCGGCCTTGTCAACTCGTCTGCCGCAGGAGGCCACCGCATACTCCGCAACCACGCGCACCTGCTGGGACTCGACCTTCAGAAGCAAATCCACGAGCTTACCCAGGAACTTTCCCTCGGCCAACGTCCCCAGCGCCTCGAAGGCCTGGACACGGACGCCCTGGTCCCCGTCGGACGTACTGTCGATGAGTTCCGGGACGGCCCAAGTGGCTTGGCGCGAGGCCAGGCTGCGGATCAGCTCGCACTTGGCGCCGGCCTCGGCGCCTTTCAGCGCCCAGAGGATGGCTTGGTCAACGGACTTTCCAGGCAGGCGTCTGAGGGCGTCTCGGGCGGGGTCGCGGTAAGCAGGATCGTCCTTGGAGGCAAGTTCTGCCAGCAAAGGCACTGTCGTGGCGTTGCCCAGACTGCCCAGGGCTCGAATTGCCGCGATTCTGACGGGGACACTGTTGCTGGAGGTGGCCTTAATGACAGCGGGGCGGGCGACGACGTCCCCGCGGGCGACCAGGCCCCCAAGCAGCGCCAACTGGCCAACGACCGAGAGTTCGGGAAGCTGTTGGCCCAGGGCAATGGTGAGTTTTCTGGAAGGTAATTGCACGACATACTCGCACGCGGTCATCCGAATCGTCAGGTCCTTGCAGGTAATCAGTTGGGCAAGGGCGTGGGCCGCATTCTCCGGCTGAAGGGTCACCAGCGTTCGAAGGGCTGCCATGCGGATTACCCGTATCTCACGCGACAGGGCGAGGTCGTCGTAGATGACTGTGGCCTGGTCTGTCTTGCCGGCCTCGCTCAGACTTCGGGCGCATCGCAGCCGTGCAACGGCGATCGCTGGTCGCAGCAGCCGCGGTGCCTTTGAAGTGGCCTCGGTCAGCGCATTGTCGCCGGCGGTGCCGCCTATCGTCCCCAGGGCGGCGATGGCCGCCGCCGCAACGCTCTGGTTGCCTTTGCAGATGATTGCCTGCAGGGCTTCAGCGGCTTGCTCGTCCCTGCGGGACGCCACAGAATCCATCACGCCGATCAGGTAGACCCCCTTGAGCTTGCCCAACGCCTCGCGCAGCGCCGCCCCGGCTTCTGCATTCGGCATGTGGGTCAACACCTTGCGCGCTGAGTGCGACAGATACCTGTTCCTCAACAGCTTGGCCAGCACCGGCACCGACTCGGCCGAGCCGATTATCTCCAACTGTAGACATACAAATCGCTTGCAATCGTTGGTGGCCTTGGCCTGAAGGATCTTCACGAAGTGCTGCTCCAGGGCCTCGCGATGCTTGCTGTCCATCGTGGGCTTGACGTGTTCGGCCACCACCTCAAGGGGTGTGCGGTCTTTGCCGCGCCTGTAAGAGACGATCTTCTTCAGGGCCTCATCCAGCGTCGGGCGCGAAGCCGCCTGCGTGGTTGCCGGTTGGGTCGCCTGCGTGGTTGCCGGCTGGGTTGCCTGCGTGGTTGCCGGTTGGGTCGCCTGCGTGGTTGCCGGTTGGGTTGCCTGCGTGGTTGCCGGTTGGGTCG
>SDBS01006826.1_pt1 | contig 11095 bp, 9 predicted proteins | sample 2277091 | NCBI WGS metagenome assembly SDBS01 (sample SAMN10404972, study PRJNA504765) | marine sediment metagenome | isolation source: marine sediment core GS10_PC15, 163 cmbsf | place: Arctic Ocean: Southern Knipovich Ridge | collected 2010 | reverse complement strand
GTAATAACCGGTGTGGCGAGTCGCCGCATCTTTGGACATCCCGTGCAACCGCAAGATTCTCACCTTTTCTGCAAGTTCAAGGTTATGGGTGGCAACAGCCCCTCCTTCACCGGATGTCAAGTTCTTGGTAGCATAAAAGCTAAAACAAGCGGCATCGCTGAAGTGGCCTGGTCGAATGCCGTCACGTTCCCCTTCGATACAGTGAGCGCAATCTTCCACGATTTTCAGTCCGTGGGAATCGGCAAGATCCCGCAAGGCCCTCATGTCCGCCATGGAGCCATACAGATGAACCGGCATAATCGCTTTGGTCTGAGCGGTGATGGCTTCTTCTATCTTCCTCACGTCGATCAATCCGGTACTCTCTTCAACATCCACAAGAACAGGCGTAGCCCCAGCATGCATAATTGATGTAGCAGTGGCAATAAAGGTCATCGGGGTCGTAATCACCTCATCGCCGGGTCCTATTCCCAAGGCAAGCAATGAGAGATGAAGTGCTGCCGTACACGAATTGACTCCAACCGTCTCCTTCAGGCCTACATATTGAGAAAATTTTCTCTCGAATTCGGCGGTAACCGGACCGGTCGTCAAGAATACGGACTTCAAGACTCCTGCAAAATTCTCTATATCCGACTCTTCCAGGTTGTGGCGAAAAAACTCGACCTTCATAGAAAACCTTTTTCAGACTAAAGAATTATACACAAGATTTATACGGAATATGGGATCTCTTGTATCCCCCAGTGGGTCTCCTTTGGTTGTTAATGCAGTTCCCGTTCTCCAGACGCTGTAACAATAGGAATCTCTCTCATCCAACGCTGTTTTTCCCACCATTTTTGGTTATCCTTGTACCAATCGATGGTCTTCTTGAGCCCTTCTCTCCATTTTGTTTTGGGCTCCCAGCCAACGGCTTTCCTGATCTTAGAACAATTGGCGGTGTGTCTCATGACCTGGCCTGGCCGGTCACCTATGTGGATAAAGCACTTATTATCCGGGCACATTATATCGATGATGTCTTCCGCAATGGATAAGATGGATCTGTGTTGACCGGATCCTACGTTGAATACTTGACCGACCACCTTTTCCGGTGGTACATGGAGCACGAGATCAATGGCATCGCAGTTGTCTCGCACATAGATAAAATCCCTGGCCGACTTGCCGTCGCCATGAACCCTCAGCTTTTCATCTAGCAGGATGCTTGTGATAAACCTGGGAATGACTTTTTCCAGATGCTGCCTTGGGCCGTAGTTGTTAAAAGGTCTGATGATAACGGCCGGGATACCATAGGTTGCCCAATAAGAATACACCAGCCGATCCGCTCCAGCCTTGGCAGCAGCATAAGGACTCATAGGATTTAAAGGGTGATCTTCATACATTTCTTCGGTTTGCGCAGTGCCGTAAACCTCTGAGCTGGATATGTGAACAAATCTTTCAATACGATCTTTGTGTTTGCAGACCGCAGTGGCAACTGTCTGCGTTCCCAAGACATCCGTGCGAAAAAACTGTGTGTTGTCATATATGGAGCGGGTCACGTGGCTTTCGGCCGCAAAATGTACCACCATATCAGCCTGGGAAACCAGGGTATCCATCAGTTCGCCATTGATGACATTCCCGTACCAAAAAACGAACCTGTCGTTGTTTTCCTTCCACACAGGCACGGGCAAATTTTCCACAGCTCCAGCATAGGTGAGGCAGTCCACCACAACAATTTTATATTCCGGATACTTGTCAAAGACATAATGAGTGAATGCAGAACCTATGAAACCAGCCCCACCGGTTATCAATATTGTTTTCACACTTCCCCCTATCGCCTAGCCTCCTTTTAGGATCTGGAGACTGTCTGGGCCGCAGTTGAAAAGAAGATCAATAATCGAAAGGTGAGATATGAAATCTCCATAAAGCTGTGGATACTTCGGGTGCTTATATTCCTGGAAGCCTACAGATATTCCGGCCTCTTCAAAAACGCTCACGTCGATGTAGTTTCGTCCGGCCGAACCCTCGTAAAAGTGGTCGCCACCGAGGGATTGGATAATACTGATGAGTCGTTGGGCACTAGAACCGTGAACCCCAAGAGCAGAGGACAAAACCATTGGAGTTGAAATGCCCAATTGTTCCACGAGCCAGTTAATCAATTCCAGGTCCAGGTCAATCAGGAATCTCCACGGCCTGTTCAATATTGCAAAAAGGTCCTCTGCATAACGTCCAAGAAAAGGAGACTTGGAATAATTCTGAGTGATAGCCTTGATATGTTTTTTTTGCCAGGGGATCGATGAATTGATTGTCACATCTTTCACCAGAGGAAAACTCTGACCCTTCAGTAAAACGGGCACGGTCAGCCATCGTGGGCCATTTGGCGTCTTGATGCGATTACGATTCCGCCAGCTTCCCTTTTCGAACTGAACATCGTCATATAGAACAAAAATATCGCAGCGATAAAGCTGTTCGAAAAAGCCTAGCCATGGCAAATATCCAGGTTGTAGAATCCCGACTGCCCTACCACTCATTGAAGACTATCCGATACCCTCTGACTTCCCAAACAGCGACACATTCAGATTCGAGGAAAAATGTTCATAACCAGCCCACGTCCCAAAGTCCATGGCCTTGCCTTCTAGGAGCACAGCACAATTCCGACGGGCCTTTATCAGCGCCCTAAAAGAAAACAAGAGGTCAACTTCTCCAGTAGCAGGATTTAGATAACTATCAGAGAAGAAGTCCAGCACTTGCGCAGGAAAGAAGGTGCGGCCGAACCCCAGAAGGGTCTCCACATCTGGATGTCCGGACTCTTCTCGGATCCCTGCAACTTCCCAAGTATTTCCACGGCGATTGGATAGTTCAAATTCTCGCGCTCCTGGGAAAAGTCCCAGTTCTTCCCTTGACACAACCACCAGACTACTCCAGACAGCCCGAAAGTCTTCCTTTGCGGCATCTAACAACTGTCTGGTGCCTGAGACCTTTGAAAAAACAAATTGATCCGGAATGATCATTACAAACGGTGAACCATCTATGAATTCTCCTGCCTCGTAGATGGCATTGCCCAATCCCAATGGCTCCTTTTGGAAGATGATATGAACATCCGCCCGCGACAATTCTCTCTTAAGGGTTCCGGGCAAATGATCCGATGATGCCATCAGGGCTTCAAAGTGCCTTTGTATCGCCTCCTTGCCTTTACGGATAACGATTCCAATCTCTTTTATCCCCGAAGCAAGGGCTTCCTCAACTGCCACTTGAATCATCGGCTTTCGAGCCACAGGCAAGAGCTCTTTCGGCGTAGTTAGAGTAAAGGGCCTGAGGCGAGTTCCAACTCCTCCTGCCGGAACAATAGCCTTCACAGAAAGCCCCTCCATTTTATCGGGCCTTTCTGTGCCTTTCGGCATCTTCAAGTATCTTCCAATAGTTATACTGCCAGGAGCGATACTGCCAATCAGGACACTTGCTACATATTTGGATCTCATCACCGTGACCCGAGAGGTGTTTCTTGCGGAAGTATGTGAACTCGGGGCCATGCCAGATATCTCTGATAGACTTTTCCATGACGTTGTCAAACGTCTCATTAAAAGCAATATCTTCCCCGCATAAGGTAACGTCACCTCTGGAGTCAATATTAAGCCGTTCAAAGAGCCACGGACAAGGAACGCGTGCTTCAGGAGGAAGGTAAGGTGTGGGATCCGCAGATTTGTCCTCAGTATAACCCCATGTCAAATATTTTCTTACCTGCACCTTGTCCACAATCCCGGACCAATATTCTTCAGCGGCCTGGACGTCCACTCCCTCCTGATTGATGACGCTTACAATGAGCCTCGTGTCCGCCTGCAGACGTTCCCGGATCTCCACAGCAAGCCTTACATTGCGATTCAATCTGGTCCAGTCCAAACCCGGTCTCACCAAGTTGTAAGTTTGCTCATCAGGGGCATCGGCGCTGAATTCGATTACGTCCACCCCGGCTTCAATCAGCGCTGCTAAGCTGCCTTCACTAAACCTTGACCCATTGGTGATCAGACCAATTTTCCCCTGTTTCTCTTTTGCATAGACCATCAGCTCCACTGCCTGAGGGTGCAGCATCGGCTCACCCCCTCCAGAAATTCTCAGATAAGCCCCATACTCCGCGCATTCATCAGTAATTCTCTTGAAGATATGTTCCGGCATCAGCGGCATATCTTTATACTTGGAACGAATATCAGAGTTATTATAGGGGCAATTAGGACATTTGGCATTGCATACATACACAAAAGACAACACCAACATCATGGGGAACTCTTTGGCAGCCTCTCTCAAACCGTATTTTTTCTGGGTGTGGACTATTTTATCCTTTGACATTACTCTTCGTTGCTCTTTGATCTTATGATTTCTTTTTCGGCCCTTGTTCAACAACCATCCGGCAGTATAAAATCCGCATACCCAGACTGCCAGTCATTACATTTCCTGCACATGTCAGGCAGCTGGTCAAATCTGCCCTCCTTGTGCATAGCGCGGTATTCTTTCAAAGTGCTTTGCCATATCTCTTTAATCGTGTCTGTGTCGACATTGCCGCATTTTACGCGGCAGTGCACGTCCACCGAACACAAAGCAACGTGACCATCGGCACAGATGTTGGTAGTTTGCATGAGCCAGTAGCATGGCTTGCGTATGACCTCTGCATTGTCACTGAGATTTGTTGCTTCAACACGGCCTGCCCAGCTCACCTTGGGGCGAATTTTGACGTTGATGTCGTGACTTTTCCAAAAGGCCACAAAATTATCCACCTCATGTTCATTGATATCACTGACTACAAACTGGACAAACAATTCCTGCTTGCTATTGCCATACCTATCTAACAAGTCTTTGTATTGAAGGGCATTGTCTACCGCCTTGGAAAAACTTCCCCCAACTCGTATCTTATTGTACGTGTGTTCCGTCGAAGCATCAATGCCTACGTACATAGCATCCAGCCCGGCTTCTATCACCGCCAGAGCCTTTCTCTTTGTCATCAACACGCCATTGGAGTTAAGAACCACGTCCTTGAGGCCCTTGCCCTTGGCATAGCTTATCCTTTTGGCCATATCCCGGCACATGAAGGGTTCCCCAAAGAAAATGTTCCAGACCCGTGCCCCTGGGTTTTCAACAGCAATCTCGTCAATGATCCTCCGGTAAAGCTCCATATCCATGAGTTGAATCCTACGATATTGTCTCATATTCTTGTGATCGCACATAGAGCAACGGAGGTTACATGCGTTGCAGTTGTCAATCAAGATCACTGCCGGAAACTCTGCGACCTCTGCAATTCTATTTGCCTTACTTATATCACTCTTTAGAGTCAAATTGGCTCCTTAGAATCTCCATTGTCACAATATCGAGATACTTTCCCTCTATGTAGCAATGTTCCTTCATTATCCCTTCCTGAACAAAATTTGATTTTTTATACAAAGCTATTGCCGCTTCGTTATCCATGCCAACATACACATACAGCTTGTTCAAATTGAGACTATCAAAAGCATGCCGTTGCATGAGCGATACCACATTTGATCCAATCCCTTGTCCCCAGAAATCCCGCTCACCGATCAAGATCCAGAACTCTGCTCTTCTATGTGTCCAGTCTATGTGGTAAAGGCCCGTGTTTCCAATGTGCTGCTCATCATTGAGCGTCTTAATGGCAAAGACGATCTTTGACGGATCTTGAACAATATCCTCGTACCACTTTTCTTGATCCGCCCATGAAACGGGCAGCACCCTTAGCATCCTTGCATTCAAAAAGCTATCGTTTACCCAAGAACGTGCTTTGGGTAAATCCTCCCTATCCAAAGGAACCAGTTTAACCTTTTCCCCTATCAGCATAACGGCTCTCCATCATGTATCTTCACTGAGCACGAATAGAGCGGCACTTGTCCCAAACAAGCTTCACAACTGATTGCCCTGATACCAAAGTCCAAAACAGACCAGATTCCAGACTTTGCTATTCACTGCTTGGTCCCCGCTCTGAAATCTTCCCTTTAGCTTCTTAACGTAGTCTAAGTTGAAGACCTCTGCGTCCAGTGAATCTAAACGTTTTTCCACCCACCCTTTCAACTCACCATGTATCCAAGAGTAAATGGGCTGAACAAAACCCTCTTTTGGCCTTTGAACCAAATCTACCGGGAGTAGTCTCTCCATCGCCTTTTTATGGATATACTTAACAATTCCATTCTTGATTTTTAAGTTTCCCGGCAACCTGTTTGAGAATTCCACGATTCGATAATCAAGATATGGAATCCTCACCTCTATCGAGTGAGCCATAGAAAGACGATCCACGAAGGGAAGTACCTGATTTGGCAAGAGTTCTTTCTGATCAACTTCGAGGGACTTATTCAATACATCTCTTGCTGTGAGCTCTGATTCCATTTCCTGATAAATATCCTCTGTGTCAGCATTGCGGACGACATCAAGGAATTCTTCACTAAGAAGCTCCTTTCTCTCAGCGTGACTGAACACAGAAAGCCGGCCCCGCCATTCGGCTATATTAGGTGACGCGATGGTCTGGAGAAAACGAAACTGCTCCGGGGTATCAAACGGACGGATAGCTTCTTTATCGTGGCTTGCGAGATCATGCCAGTCATTAATGCCGCGACGCTTCATCCCAAGAAGGTTCTCAATCGGAAATGCCAATCGATGGGCAAGGTAGCTTCCGAAAAGCTCATCGGCCCCATCACCCGAAAGGGCGACCTTGACATGCTTCTTTATCAAAATGGAGAGAAAGAACGTGGAAATTGTACCCGAGAATGGTTCATCAAAGGCTGACAAGATTTCAGGCATGTGATCCGCAAACTGTTTTGCGTCAATGATGTACTCATAATGCTCTGTGCCTAATCTTTCAGCCATGTTTCTGGCGTAAGCGATGTCCTGTGCTTTGCCAAAGAATTGCCCCTCGGGCTCGTCTTCATAACCCAGGCAGAAGGTCATAACTGGCTTCGACTGATGTTTCCTCATCATCGCCACGACAGAGCTTGAGTCAACCCCTCCCGAAAGATAGGCCCCGTATGGGACATCGCACTGCATTCTGAGCTTCACAGCATCCTCCAGAAGCTGAAGGAGATGTTGAGCCGCCTCTTCTTCCGACACATCGGTCAGAGGATGGCTGAAATCCAATTTCCAGTAAGGTTGCACCCGAATCTTTCCCTGGTGCCAGACCAAAAAATGGCCGGGTAGAAGTTGCCTGATGTCCGCATAAGCTGTTGCCGGTGCGCTAATGTTTTTTAGTCCAAAGTAGTGATACAGGGCATGGCAGTCAAGATCCCTGGAGATAAGCGGATGCTTTAGGATTGCCTTGACCTCCGAGCCAAACACGATCTGGTCGTTCTTCAATGCGTAGTAAAGGGGCTTTTCCCCAATTCGATCCCGGTAGAGTAACAGCTTTTCCTCCCGGTTATCCCAGAGCGCGGCTCCGAACATACCATTGACATAGCCAGGCCAACCCTCTCCGTATTCTTCGTAAAGGTGTACGATGACCTCCGTATCAGAGTGATCTGTCTTGAAGCTATGCTGCTTTGATTCTAATTGTCTTCTCAGTTCCACGTGATTGTAAATTTCACCATTAAAAACAATCCAAATGTCACCTGTTTCGTTGCAAATAGGTTGCCCGCCACTTTGAAGATCAACTATCGCCAGACGACGCATCCCTAAAGAGATTTGAGTGTCATGTAAATACCCTTCGTCATCTGGACCACGATGAACGAGGCTGCGACACATTTTGCGCAAGAGTTCAGGCTTTGGGCTTCCTGTAAAACCGACTATTCCGCACATTGTTCTCTATACAACCCAACAAGCAGACGTTAGTGAGTTAGGGTGGCATAAGCAGACAAAAAGCATTCTTTCAAATCGGTAGCCAACCGTACAGTATTCAAGATGGGCCATATTTGGACCGGTCGCATATAGAATCGCTTATGCCCCCTGGACGCCAGACGATGAAGCGCTTCCGGTGAATATCCTTTAACAAAAGAATAAGGAGGCACGCCAACGGTAACATATTTCTCCCAACCGTCTATTGTCAAAGGAGTATGACGTTTTTGATCAAAAACAGCCGCACCGGGAAACGGCACAAGTGGGTTAAACGCAACCAGCGTGGGCTTCAACTCGAAAGCAAGCTCTATTGTTTTCCTAACCGTTTCAGGGGTGTCGAACGGAAGTCCAATGACAAAAGATGCTGTTGTTTTCAAGCCGACCTTGTTACAGGCCATGATCGCTTTCTTAGACTTTTCCACGGTCGTTCGCTTCCCAATCTTCCTTAGAACCTCTCGATCACCGGATTCTATGCCAAAAACAATATTCTCGAATCCCGCACGTCTCAATGCTGTTGCCAACTGCTCATCCATGACATCAGTACGGGAAAAGCAGCCGAATCTGGCCCGGTATTTTCGCCTTGTAATTGCTTCACAGATTTGCAGAACCCTCTCTTGCTGTAGCGTGAACGTATCGTCCTGAACAAAAACGTATTGAACGTCGCGTCGATTAACCAGCTCTTCTATTTCAGCCAGAACATAATCAACGCCATGTGGCCTATATTTTCGTCCGTCAACAACATGAGCCGAATAAAAGATGCAGCCGAACGGACATCCTCGGCTGGTCAGAATGGTGGCGTTATTTCCGCCTGCAATGTTGACCTGCCCCCATAAAGGGACGTGGATGCGCCACACGATAAAATGCAAGAAAAAGCTAACCCCAAAAAGCAATGATCCGTATAATAGAACACCCATTGGAGGACCTCATCCTATTTGTCTCTTTCCATTCCATGTGGAAAGATGCACGGATCAAAGATTGACGGCTTCGTAAAAAGTCCATCTGTCCCGACTCGTCGAGATTGCGCTTCATTCCCGCCCGCTTCTCGCTATGCGAGACGGCGGAGCCGATTTAACAGGGTGAATCATTGCGACGTACGACAAGTACGCCTCATTCCTCAAGATTGCGCCTGACGGCTTTAAAAGAGGCCCGCGCCTTGCATCTGTCCCGACAGGTCGGGATTACTGTGCCGTCCATTTGATGACCTTTTGCGAGGTCATCAAGATTGCAAGGCACTAAATATCTGTTCAGGCAACCTTCGAACAAGTGAAAAATATCAGAGGTTCGTTGGTGGTTCCCCCTCAATTACTGCGCTGTACGGCAATCACAAGGTTACGTACTGGCAACTGGGGCTTTCTTTCGCTAATATTAGAATGTTACAAGTGTGGGACCAAAACAGGTATTCAACCTTCTTATCCCTTTGATTTTACAGGATTTAGTTAGCTTCCAGGTGTCAGAATGACACCTTGCCTTTTTGGTTCAGTATATATATACTTTTTGACATTAAGCAAGCCCAATAATATTGCGAAGCGTATTCGACAGCCCAAGTTGCTTTGGTCAACTCACGAAATCAGGCTCTGCCCGCTGCTCGGTTGTCCCAACGGCCGGACATATTCCTGCCAGCGAACGGACAAGCAAGAAGTGAAGAGCTCCTGACGTAGGAGAAGGGATAAAGGCCTCAAGGGCAAGCTTGGCGAATTGGCCATAGGAAACCAAATGTTGCGGAAGAATACCAAGGCTCCGGAACCGGAGTCACCCTTTGGTGTGCAGGAGGTTGAAACCATGAGTAGTGTCACCGGAAAAGTCTATGGCCCTGATATGGCTTGATATGCAACGCGCTGAGCAGTCTACTGCCACCGCTGCGGTGATCGCAGTCCGCCGAGGTGTAACTTCCAGGTCTGGTCGGCTCTGGCACAGATGTTGCTAGCTCGAACGCAGCAAGGTGGACCTCGTTGCGTCGCAGTTGCATGGTGATGGCTGCTGTGATGGCTGGACCCAGCCCTATTATGCCCGCACCTGACATGGCTGCACGCCCTATATGCGGCAAGCATCTTATCAAGTCTAAATTGCGTGAGAGGTACTCAAAGTAGCTTGCAGGCTTTCGGGAGATTTGTCCCATATTGAACACAAGCCTCTCCGGCGTTTGGTATACACCTGTTCCCGCATTGGGATTCATGGCATTATCTGGTGTATTGAGGCCGCATCGACATAAAAGCGAAGTTTCGATCAATGTGGTTTATGACTCCTGACCTCCCAGTTAAGAAGGGGTATTGCATGACATTCACAAAACCTGCCAAATACTACAATAGGTATTTTTTACTCATGGAAATTCTGACGGGCATTCTTGCCATAGCATTCTTGATATATACTTTGCGGTCTATGTTGCTCTTTCATGAAGCTACATTAATCCACGACCACCTTTACTGGGTATATCCTGTCTTTCAATTCTTTGCGGAAAACATCACCAACGGTTATTTCCCCTTGTGGAATCCGTTCACTCATGGGGGTGAGCCTTTTTACCCTTTGGTGATGGTTCCCCCGTTCTTGGAACCAACTACTTTGTTGACTATCCATATATGGAAATGGCTGCAGTGCAACGATCTTGCGTCATTGTATAACTGGGTCCACTTTGTGCATATTATAGTTATGGTGTTCGGCGTTTACATCGTTTTCCGAAGATTAGCTTCCAACATATTCATTCGTATTTCTCTCATACCCATTCTATTATTCTTCTCATTTATGTTGAGTCCCTTCAGACAGGCTGGTGTGATTTACCAATTCTTGTGGGTCCCATATATCACCTACTTTCTTCTGACAATAACCTATCATAAGGACTATCGTTGGCACAACTGGCTTATTCTTGCGGGTCTCATCGGCATAAACTGGCAAACATACCTTTTTACCGGTACATGGACGTTTTGTTTGTTTTTTTCTTTGGCCCTTCTGTTGTTTCGCAGGGACCTTCTGAAAGAACTCTTCAGAAGCAACAAAATCATTGCTAAGATTGCAGTCACACTTGCAATTATCTTTGCCATGATGTTGCCCAACATGGTTCTTATGCTGGAAGAGAACAAATATGTATTCCCGGCGAGGATGATAGAACCCGGTTACGAAAAAAGACAGCCTCAGGGAGACCCTCAACAATATGAAGGGGATTCATTACCAGAAGACCATGGTATTCTTATGCCATACAGTCTAATAACTCATACAGGAACTTCTTCATCAATCTGGGATTTCATTCAGATCATCTATCCTGACGGTAATGGATATATCTCGGGACCCGGTAACGAAAGGACATGGGGAGCCCCCACAGAAGCCT
>SDBS01006825.1_pt1 | contig 11096 bp, 19 predicted proteins | sample 2277091 | NCBI WGS metagenome assembly SDBS01 (sample SAMN10404972, study PRJNA504765) | marine sediment metagenome | isolation source: marine sediment core GS10_PC15, 163 cmbsf | place: Arctic Ocean: Southern Knipovich Ridge | collected 2010 | reverse complement strand
AATGTTAAATTATGGTCGAGGAAGTGTTAAAGACGGGCCCGCTGCGCCCGCTGCACATGCTCCTACACATTTGCCTAGCGGCACCGATCCGCTAACTACCGCTGCGGCCGGTACTATCGAGCCGGACGACGCGGCCGCTGTTGGTGTTGCTGAATCGTTTGCGCGGTCCGATCATCAGCACGCAATCGTTGCGGCAATCGCGATAGCAGTGGCTTCGGCTAATGCGGAAGGTGTTGCCACAAGCTTCGCTCGCTCCGACCACGCGCACGACGCTCGAACGTTGCCGACACAAATCGCCGATCTCAACATGGGCGATAACGACATCAGCAATGTGCTGACCGTCACTTTTCAGGACGAACACGACAACGGCAACTCAGGCGCCGCGGACACAATCAACTGGAACAACGGACAGAAACAGCTCAGCACACTCACCGACAACGTCACCTTCACGTTCACAGATCCCGCGGGCCCCTGCAACCTGGTCTTTCACCTCATACAGGACGCAGGTGGCACCAACACAGCAACGTGGCCGGCTTCCGTGAAGTGGCCTGGCGGCACCGCTCCGGTGATTTCAGCGGGAGCCCTGGCCGAAGACATTGTCACTTTCTATTTCGACGGGACCGACTATTTCGGAGGGTTCCTACAAAACTATAGCTAGAGGTCGTTTCATGCCAACTAAGTACGCTGTCAAAATTCTAAAATCAACTCGGGAAGTTGTCCAACTCTGGACCGGTCCGACCCGTAAAGGTTTGCCGCCAGTCCCCGCTGAGTTCGAAATTTTTGAGCTTACCGAAAACGATTTCAAACCTATAAAAAATGCGTCCAACCATCCTGACAGTGGCGGCCCGGCATGGCAAAAAAGCGTGGACGGAACAACCATCGAGCCTCGGCCCGATCTGCGCCCGATCGTGACATTCGGAAAAACCAAAGTCGTGGGAGATGTGGGAGACGCTAACACTACCGCAACGGTCGAGCTCTCCCCGTCCGGTCCGGCAACTATTGAGATTTGCGACAGTCGGGGACGTCTTATTGACGTTGCGCTTGACGGTTCTGGCAATGGATCTCTAACCGTTCGTTTCGATGCTCCCTACAAAACAGCTTTTCGGGGATGCAAGGATTACAGAACCGCGGCTCCGTTAGAAGTTGTCTGTAGGGCGACGGCTATAGAAAGTTAGCCGCATGGGCGTAATTGATGATCTCCAGACCGGCTCGCTGACACTCACAACTACGTCAAGCACGGTCACAGTGGCAGCATATGACGCTGCAACAACTGAGATCGGGTTTTCCTATCGAGGCGGCGATGGGGATTCGGACAATGCCTTTGTCGAAATGATTAAGCTGAGTGGCACAGAGATCCAGTTTCGACGTGGTAACGATGCGAACGGTACAGATCCGGTTATCGAGTGGTGGCTAAAGGAAAGCTCATCGGGAGTCGACGTCCAAGAAGTCACTTACACAGGCGACGGCACGAGTTCAATCAGTGCCGTCGATTTGGATCAAAGTTGGATTCAACCGCTCGGAGTCCAAACAACTACCGGGTTTTCGATGGGCGGCGATACGTACACGGAAAATTCTTTCGACGACAACACGACGGTGCGCCACTCATTAGACGGCGCTGACCCTGCTATCGTTAGCGCCACCCTGCAGGTCGTCAATTATGATGATGCGGACGTCCAATTCGTCTCGAATACCACGACTGGCACCGTGCAAAACAACGCAATCGCGGCAGTTGTTTTAGCTAACACTTTCGTGTTCGGCAGTTCAACTGCGGCAACCGTGCACAACTTGAGCGATTGCCCCGGACTGTTGTTGACAAGCACAATAAACATTCGAGCCGAACGACATGGTACCGCCAGCTATGACTATTCGGCTTTCATCAATGAGCTAAATGATGGTTCTGGCGTCCAGACGAGCGAGCAACTCAACGTTACGGTTAACGTCGTGAACTTCACAATTTCGGCGGTTGATACATCGCGAAGCGTTCCCATAATGGGGACCTGTACACCATTTCAAGTGCTGGGCTGGAGTGAGGGGAACAATCGAAACACTCAAAACGCTTTTTATAGCAATGAGCTAACATCGCCCACTAACAATCGGATTGAGTCGACGACCAGCAACGGCACTCAAAATCCAAACAGTCAAGTAATCGAATGGAACGACCTGATGCCTATGGGTGGAACTGGCATGCAATTGGGATGCAATTTCTAGCATGGCCGTACACGACAGTAACCAGTCCGGTACAGTAACGCTGACAGGCACGTCAGCGACGATCAGCGTGTCAGCTTACGACGCTGCCAAGACTCAGATCGGAATGTCGTACCGCGGCGGCGATTCGGACGCGGACAATGCGTTTGTTGAAATAATTAAACTGAGCGGTACTGAACTTCAGGTTAGGCGCGGCAACAATGCGGCAGGAACCGATCCAATTATCGACTGGTGGCTTGAAGAGAGCTCATCCGGTATCGACGTCCAAGAAGTGACCTACACAGTCAGCGGCACGAGCTCAATTTCAGCTGTAGATCTTGACCAGAGTTGGATTCAACCGTTAGGCGTGCAAACACTCGAGGGTTTCTCGATGGGGGGAGATACGTACACGGAAAACTCCTTCGACGACACGACAACCGTGCGCCACACGTTGGGCGGCCCTGATCCGGCTATTGATAGCGCCACTCTGCAGGTAGTTAACTATGATGATGCGTCGGTGCAGACGGTCTCAAACACCACGACCGCGGCCATCCAAAACAATGCGGTTAGTTCTACCGATCTAAGTAAGACGCTCGTTATTGGAAGCTCGACTACGGGAGCCGTGCGTGATTTGGACAATTGCCCCGGCCTCTTAATGACGAGCTCGATTAACCTCCGGGCTGAACGGAGAGTCACGAACAGCTACGACTATACGGCGTTTGTAATTGAACTAAATGACGGCTCTACCGTCCAGGTAAACGAGGAGCTCGACGTCGAAACCGCAATTGTGAATTTTTCAATTGCAGCCGTAGACCTGTCCCGAAGCAATCCCATCATGGGGACCTGCACTCCATTTCAGGTTCAAGGCTGGAGCGAATCGAACGACAAGAACACCCAAAACGCTTTTTATAACAACACGCTAACATCGACCACTAACAATCGGATTCAAACAACCGCGGCCGGCAACATCCAAAACCCAAATAGTCAAGTAATCGAATGGAATGACGTGGCGCCCGCCGATATGACCGGCGCGGCAATGATGCTAGGATGTAACTTCTAATGGTCGCTTTCTGGGGATTCGTTGCGATCTTGTTATTGGCAGCAAGTTGGGAGCTCTATGGAAAATCTAGAAACCGCCCACCTACTTGCAATCGCTGTGGCGGGATTGTCCGGAGCAGTAGTCAAGCTGTATCGAGACCAGAAAACACAGCACCGCAAACGGATCGAAGATCTGAAAAAGCTAACGGCCACACTGGTGGAGCTAGCGGAGAAACAGCGCAATTCGAACAACTCGACGACGAAGTAACGTCGGTCACTGAGATGAATTTTGAGAAAGCGCGTAAGACAGTTTTGGAGGTAATTGACAATGGCTGAGCTATCAGAACAAGTTAAGGAAGTTGTTGACAAAGAAGCGGAAGACCGCGAGGGCGGTCTGGCGAAAGATGATATTCAAGCCTACGCCCAAGTCGGGGCGGCCGTTGTTGGAGCTGCCATTTGTACGGGACTCGGTCCAATTGGAATGGCTGCCTGCGGATGGGCGGCTGGGGAAATCGGGGGGGCCATCGCAGGGGCCATTTACAACATAATCGACGGCGTTTTCGGCGACTTCGGCGTTGGCAAAATCGAACGTCAGAAAGCCAAGGAAAACCCTTATCGCAGCGTGATCACCTTCGTGAACTCCGATCTGGCTCTCGTCACTAACCAGCAAACTCTCTTGAACGCCGTCCAGGCTGTTGAGAATTTTTCCAGCCTCTCAATTGCTGCGATTTATGAAATTGGCGTAACCACCAAGCTGATCGAACCTCAGCCGATCCCGCCGGGTGATTACTTTCGGCGCGTTTGTACCGATGAAAAAGCGGGTCAAGTCGACTGCGTCAACCTAAGCCGAAACGCTTGGAACTGGGCCGCAGCACAACTCAAAAAACGCGGTCCCAAACTCCAGATCGAAGTGCGCGACGGCGTCTTTTTCTCGGTGCCCGAATTTGCAGTTTTCGGATTGCCTCAAGAACGTGTCCGCGGAGAAGCCGCTATAGCTAAAGCGTATTTTGCCGAATTACACCGCGCGGTCGAACTAACAATCGCCGAACTAACTACTGAAGCAACAATCCAAGCGGTGCAAGACGATCCGATTAGCGGCGTGCAAGGTCCGCAAGCCGCCGCTGCAGCCGCTGTTTCAGCCGCTCGCGGGAAGGCTATGGCCGACGCGGAAGCAGCCAAAACGAAAAGCTCGGCGATGGCTCCTCTTCTTTTGGGAGGCGCAGCCCTAGGAGCCGCGCTGCTTATTTTTCGTCGTTAGTGGGATCCGCGAGTTTCGCCAGCCACTCGAGACCTTCGCGATATACCTCATCGTACCGCGGTTCCCTGAAAACCGGGCTGTTGGCCAACTTCTCCCGCTTCTCGCGGAGCTTGTCGCGGACCTTGATCCGGATGGCCGTCAGTTGCGCGTCGCTAAGCATTGGGGTCGTACACTCGCGGAGAATCCCGGTGCCGGCGAAACAGCCGGTACTCATACATATACCACGGTTGACCGGTTCGCAGCTGGTCGCGCAAATTGTGGAGTATCTGCTCGTACATGTGGGTCCTACGGCGAGCAAATCCCCAAGAACAGTGCCGCCCGGTCGCGTACATAGAAATCGCTCCGGTGACACTTTTACACAGCTTAAACGACCTGTTGAGAACTAGATTCGCGTGCCGCGCGGCGCGGATGGTCGCTTCAAGCGACAATCCTCCAAAAGCGTCCCATTGTGCTTTTGTCAGGTTGCCAGTCTGCTGAAGCTGAAACAGGGATTTCGCCAGCCCGCGGTCGCATTCATCCGGCCGACAGCGATCAGCATGGATCCGCCAGCTTAGACGAGTTTCAAACCACGCTTTCATGGCCAGTAGCGCCATCCTATGGACGTTTCCCGCGCTCACGGACACGATGGCGGTTGATATGTCCGAAAACCTCTCTGTGCGGTCAATCCACGGCTCGGCTCGGTCGTCTTCATAGTAACCCGGCAAACTTTGCAGGATTACAAGCAGTGCAGCCTCTAAACTTTGCATAGTTAGCTCCCCTTAAATGGCGAAAATCCCCGCCGAGCACCATTGGCTCAATGCGGGGAGTTCCTCGAACACCTAGACCATTACGCATCAAAGAGCCCCCGTCAAGTCCGACCGGCTTGACGGGGGCTAAAACGCTAACTTTTACTCTGAAGCATCAACCACTAGCATGTTGTGGTGTTTGGGGGTACGAAGAAAAACCTCGCCGTTCCGTTTGCAGCTGGGAGAGTATTCACGACCGCCAAATTTGAAGGGTCCGCGACCTCCTTCTCGTACGATATCCATCGAAATGGAGATCAGCTTTACACGAGCTTCCTCGATGAACTCCTCGCTTTTCCGGATCCCCGACTCGGCGTCCGAATACGCTTTAAAAAGCTTCAGGAGCTTCGCCTTGTTGGCTTTGGGAGGGGCTTGATTGACTAAAGCGTCCAGCTGACCTCCCTTTTGTTTGTCAATACCGTTTGACTGTTCAGTGTCTAAATTCATTTTCTCGACCGACCTTTCGCGGGATCTGTTGTACTAGCTGGTACTGAACCCCTTAGCAAGATCATTCAGCATTTTCAGGTCTTGGAATCAAGCCTTTCTCGATAGCTAGGCCCTCGGCTATGTGGCATTCCCACACGATCGCCAGCTGATTGCCAACGGGTGAAATTTTGAGAATCGTCCAAAATTCGGCGCCGGGCGAATTTAAATGTAGATGCTCCCAAGTTGTCACGCCTGGATCAGTCGGCTTAATCCACTGCAAAGAGTAGAGATGTATCTGCTTGCGATACCCCTCGGGAAACTCCGGAAGCGGCCCGAGGGGAGACATTTCTTTCATTTTTGATCGTGTTGTCATGGCTGAGCTAGATACGTCGCAAAGACAGGTCGGGGATGTTGAGTTCGGGCCCGTCGCAAGGGAAAGGCTGGAAAGAAGAGGACTCGCCGTTGGTTCGTCGCTTGAGGGGGTTGGGGCTAGGGCTAGCCAGAATTGTCGCAAAGAGAGGGACTGTCACGCAAAGAAGCGGCTCGTCGCATGAGATTGGGGTGTTCCAGGTGTGTTACGGCTCGTCGTATGGTTTCGGTTGGGATGGGCATGAGCTGGTGTGTCGCTTTGGGAGGAACGGGTGCGGTTGAATCAGATCTGTCGCTTTGGCAGGGATCGCGCTGAGCTGGTTAGTCGCTTTGGCTGGGCTGGGTGAGAGGCGCGCCGGTGTGTCGCGTTGGACGAATTTGGATTGTAAGTGGTTGGCGCCGGTGCGGAAAGTCGCTTGAAAAGACGGGGAACGGCTGGATCTGTTACGTCGCGTTGGGTTGGGGTAGGTGGGGACGGTGAGTCGCCTAGGCTGGAAACGGTAGGTCACATTGGCGAGGGTTGGGCGGGCGAGGCTTGGCAGGTCGCAAGGGTGCGGCCGGGTGCGCATTGGGTCGTCGCATTGGCGAGATTCGGGGGGGCAAGGCTTGGCGGGTCGCATTGGGGAGGATCGGGAAGTCCGGACCGGGACAGTCGCAATGATAAGAGCAGGTTCGGCCAGGGCCGGCTCGTCGCATTGGCGAGAGTTGGGTGGGTGGGGCTGGCTCTGACCGGTCGCTTTGGGGAGGATCGGGCTGGCCGGGCGAGGTCTGGCCTGTCGCATTGAATTGGTGTGGCGCGTATAAGAGCGGGCCCGGGTAGGGAAGGCAGGTCGCGTTGGTCAGGAAAGTTCGGGGACGACCGTGGTTCGTCGCATTGGTCGGGCCCGGCAAGGCCTGGCTTGTCGCTTAGTCTAGTGATTGAAATTCCACGACGTCGAATTTCCCGTAGCCCTGAGAACGCGATGCTCCCAGGCCGTTCTCTTGACCGTGGGTCAAAATGTCCACGAGCTCCGTCTCGCCTATGTGGCGCTTTTCTTTCGAATCGGTTTTCAACACCCAAATCTCAAAGTTGAGAACCGGCTTAGACACATAGTCGAACCGCTTCAATGCGCTCCGCGGTCCCGCCGGTGTCTTCACATGGATCGCTTGCTCATGCATTCCCGTCACCTCGGGGAGGCGGATACGGTCTCGATGCGCGGGTTTCCCGTTAGTCGAGATCGCCACGACTTCCAGCCCCTCTGCAAGTATTTGCTTGCTTCCTCGCTTCTTTTCAGTGAGCCGAAGCAGCGATCCGGACTGCTTTAACATTGCCTTGATCTGGCGCGTTGGCAAAAAGATGCCGTCTTTATCCTCGGGGAATCCGGTCCACATTTTCTCGGCAACTTCGTTAACCACTAACTCCGCGTTTTCTTGGATGAGCTTTTTCGTCTTATCGTCATTATGGCCCGTGCCAGCTTTGACCCAGGCCTCGATCAGATCTGCGTTTCTCGGCATGCCTCCCACAAGCCACTCGCGGAATGCACATTGCACGCGCCATCGGTTGTACAGTCGTTTGGTGTCAAATTGTTCTAGTGTCATTGTCGTTTTTCCTTTGTTATTTTGCTAATCGAAAAAGGGGGTTTTGGATGGGATCGGCGAGTCGCTTTGGTGAGAACGGGACGGGCAAGGCGGGTCGCTTTGGCGCGGCATGGGCAGGAATGAATCGTCGCTTTGGATCGGCATGGGGCGGGCGAATAGGCTCGTCGCGTCGCTTTGGTGCGGATGGGCTTGGAAGGGTTCGGCGGGTCGCTTTGGATGGGTCCGTTTCGGCGGAGTCAGGCAGGTCGCTTTGGACGGGAGGGGCACGGGGTGGTGCGGCTTGTCGCTTTGGCGGGGCTCGGCGTGGATGGGTGCGGCGGGTCGCTTTAGCGGGGAATGAGCTGGTCAGTCGCTTTGGCGCGGATTGAGCTAGTTGGATACGGCAGGTCACTTTGAATTGGGCAGATCCGCTTCGGCGCGGTCTGGTCCGTCGCTTTGAATTGGGGTGGACAGTCGCGGTGTGGGTAGTCGCTTTGGACGGGAGGGGCCTGGCTTGGCGTGGGTAGGGCAGTCGCTTTGGGGGGATTGGAGGCGGCAGGATCCGGTACGTCGCTTTGGCGCGGATAGAACGGACAGGAGGCGGCTCGTCGCTTTGGATTGGAGTGGTGGGGTCTGTCGCTTTGGTTTGGGGTGGGGGTGGACAGGCGGAGTTGGTCGCTTTGGCGCGGATCAGGCGTGGTCAGTCGCTTTGGGAAGGCAGGGGCGGACTAGGACAGTCGCATAGGTCGGATTGGGTTGATTCGTCGCTTTGACCAGTGGAGGCGTGGTGCGGCGGGTCGCTTTGGCGACAAATGGTCGCAACGGGTCTGGTCTGTCGCTTTGGCCTGGTCGGGTCGGAGGCGAGGCGTCGCTTTGGCGGGGGACGGTCTGGGCTGGCAAGTCGCTTTGGCGCGGATTGGGCTGCGGGAGATACGGCAAGGTCGGTCGCTTTGGATGGTCGGGGGCGGGTGGTGCGGGGTGGGCAAGGCAAGTCGCTTTGGATGGTCGGGGGCGGGAATGGCGCGTCGCTTTGGAAGGGACCGATACGAGGTGGTTAGTCGCTTTGGAGGGAACCGGACCAAGGGGAGCGTTTGGGTCTGTCATTCCCTCAACTACCTTTGTCTATTGAACTAGGCAAGAAAAATAATTAGAGCGGTCGCTCGGAATGTGGAAAAATGACTTGATTGCACGTACATGAAATGCGGGGCCCGTCGCTTTGATTATTTACCGATGAGACGTATTTTCGCCACTTCTAGAGCCTTAAGTCTTTTATCGATGTCTTCAAAATCCATTTCAAGATTACTAATCTGCACTGCGTGCTCGCCAACAATCGCCTTAAGCGGATCGTCTAAAAATTCTTCTCGCTGTTCTCGACGAACAGCTTGTATAAATCGATCTAAAATAGTCTTATTACAACAATGACCTTGAGCGCCGCTGATGCGTGCGTAGCCAGCTGGAGCAATAAGACGCATCCACTCAAGTAGATTTTTTCCGTCTATAAGCTCATTGAAAGTATCGATTGACTTATCGGTCATTGTTTGTTCATCCTGATTACTCTCCAAGAAACCAGAACACAAGTTTTTTATTTGAACCGCGAATTTCGGCTAGCCAAACAGGAGATCTCATAATGGGAACCAATTATAACTGGTATCCGGCCAATGACTCGCCAGTATTGCATATCGGCAAATCATCCGGCGGATGGTGCTTTTCACTTCACGTAACAGCTGAAATCACATCGCTCGAAGACTGGAAGCGCGTTTTTCTCTTTCCCGGACACATCGAAAGCGAATACGTCGAACGCATACCTGTCCCAGAAATGCTACACATCATCACCGAACGTCGATTGGCGCATCCAATAACCGATGCCGAATTGTGCGACCACCAACGTCACGGGGACGTCATACGAGGGCCCAATGGGCTCTTGCGTCACGGGATCAATCAATGGTGCTGCGGCCATGGTCCGGGCACGTGGGACCTGATGCCGGGGGACTTCAGCTAGGGACGCGGCGCGCGGCGCGCGGCGCGCGGCGCGCGGGGGGGACGGAGCAGATCTCAAACAAGCAAGCGAAATCGCGGAACGCCGGGATTTCGTTCATGATTTCGGGGTACGATGCAGATTTCAAACAGGAAGGACTAGCGATGAAACTGATTGACCGGTTGGACATGATCAAGGCGTATTATGATAAACAGCCCGATGGCTCGGATGCCGCAGAGAGCGCTTGCTATGACTGGGGAATAGCAACGGCCCAAACCTACACCGCTCTACGCGAAATAGCGCTAGCCGCCGTCGAACTCTCCGAAGAAATCGAGCGCGAGCGCGGCACATGGCCATGGGACGCGCGGAATGTGGGTCGCGACAAAGACATGTCCAGCAATCACCGGCGGCTGGTTGTCGCCCTCAAAGCAGCGGACGAATGAGGAGAATGAATGTGCAAGAAAAAAGCCGTCAACAAAACACAAACCGGGGTACTTTACGACGCGGGAGGAAGACCAATCGAATCCGACCAGGAAATGGACGAGCGCGTTTCTAAAATCATTGCTGAGGGCATTGAGCGGCAAATGAAAAATGGTCGCGTGGTTGGTCCTGGCCGGTTTATGTCAACAATCAACGGGACGTTGTTTTGTTGTCCTATGACAGCAACGCTTGACGAGTCTGTATTTAAGTCTTTTGCTGATCTTTTATGTCGCTCGGATTCGTTACAACTCGATTCAGTACACGACATTACCATCGCAATCGCGAAAAGATTGAAAGTGGCCACCACTTACGTCTCGCAATTTGCTCACGGTTTTGATAACGACCCGCCTCCCGTCAAAAATCACTGTTATTATTTGGGCGTGAAATTTCGCGAAAAAGTTTGCGGCCGCTCAATGACCTAATGCCGGGAGAGATGAAATGGACGAGTTTGAGAATATTGTTGCACACAAGAAGGCTGCCCAGGAAGGGCTCATAGCTACTTCGTCCGCCTCTGGCGAGCTTAGAGACAGGTACGCGGGTCAGGCTTTAGTTGGGTTGATGCGGGGGTCTTGGGACGCTGATGAGTATCGGTACGTGGCTGGCCGTGCTTTCGACATGGCCGACGCGATGATGGCGGAGCGTGCGAAGAGGATGGGCGGGAGCGGGGCGGGTTTCAAAGTAAGCACGTTCGATCCCGTCGCCTACGCTCGCGAAAAGCTCGTCGGGTGGAGCGAACACCCCTATCTCTGCGAACACCCCTAGCTCGAAGCCGGGGTTGAGTTCCGCTCCCCAGACTACGAGCCGGATAGTTATAAATTCATGACTGTATGTATTGGGCCCTCCATGGAAGAAAATCAGACAAAACACTGGGTGGAAGTGAGCCGCGAAACTTACAACATGCGGCAATCTGACTTGCCGCGGTGACGTCGGTGACGTCGGTGACGTCGGTGACGTTGATGCCGGGGAGCTTCAGCGCCCTATTTTCCGTTCTTTCTCTCTAACCTTTTCAAGCTCGGAATCCGAAAGC